>ENA-OZGV01001662-OZGV01001662.1-human-gut-metagenome-genome-assembly--contig:-NODE-1662-length-9382-cov-5.538330_pt1 | contig 9382 bp, 7 predicted proteins | sample MGYA00245120_ERZ653665 | MGnify/ENA primary metagenome ERZ653665 (study PRJEB26926, sample SAMN06165250) | human gut metagenome | biome: ENVO:00009003; feature: ENVO:2100002; material: ENVO:00002003... | reverse complement strand
ATTGTCCCAGTCGCAAATATGCACTTCGTCCGGTTTGATATTGGTCTGTCACATCTTCTCCGAAGCGGTCAACCATTGTTTTCATCAGGCTGTTATCACACCGTAAATCTTCAAGAACTTCCTCGACTGAGAACATAGAGAACACTTCTTTTGTAAAATTCTCTTCTCAAAGGGCAAGTTGGCAAACCGGAAGTTAACTAATGGATGCCATTTTATCAGTCGGCCATGATCTCCTAAGAGCCACATAGGAGATTAAAAAGTTTGCAAGCCAGCCAACCGGTACCGCAAGCCAGACAAAGGCAATGCCGAAACGTGGTGCACAGATTAGGGCAACGGACAGACGAATCGCAAGGTTCACCATGTTTGCAACGAGGAACGGACGCATAATTCCGAGACCGCGAAGGACTCCATCGGTTGCCATCTTGATACCCATGAAGATGAAAAAGTAACCAAGCCATCTCATATAATCACCAGACACCTGATAGGCCAACGCCGTTCCGTCTTTTCCCAAGAACAGCGAGGAAATCTGCGTGTGCAGCGCTTCAATGACCACAAACGCAATGGCTGCAAAGCACAGATCCAGCACCAGTGCAGCGTGGTACCCTTTTTTGATGCGTTGGGGCTTGCCTGCGCCAAGGTTTTGGGAAACAAACGGCGAAACCGCATTGCCGATGGAGACAAAAATCAAAGAGAATACATTCTCTACTCGCATCGTCGCCGAATAGCCTGCCAGCGCCTGTGTGCCGAATGGATTTACAACTGCCTGCACAATCAGCATACCGATGGACACCGTAGACTGCTGAAGAATCGACGGCACGGCAATTTGCAGCATGGATTGCAGCCCCTGCCAGTCAAATCGTTGAAATGGGCTCTCGTATCGCCGCATCCGATGAAGAAAAATCAGAAAGGAAAATATGGCGGAAATGCCTTGGGCAATCAAGGTTGCAAGAGCGGCACCGAACACGCCCAGACCAAGCCCAGCAACCATCCAAAGGTCCATAAAAATATTCAGGACAGAAGAAAAAATCAGGAGTGCCAAGGGAATTCTTGATTCACCGATGGAGGTGAACATGTTGGAGAGAATGTTATACATAAACAAGAACGGAAAGCCCGCAAAATAGACCCGCAGATACAGCACCGCCTCATCCAGAATGTCGGGAGGGGTTTGCAAGCCCCGCATCATCGGGAGGGAAAAGCATAAGCCAAAAACGCCAAGGACAATGCTCAGAATCAAAAAGCTGAGTAAGGACGTTGACACAATGGTTTTCATTTTGTCATACTCTTTGGCACCGAAATAGCGGCTCACCAGCACACCGGCACCTACGCCGGCTCCCAGTGCCACACAAATGAACACATTGGTCAATGCTGCACAGGCACCGACAGCTGCAAGTGCAGAAGAACCAACAAACTGGCCGACAATAATGGAGTCGGCCATATTGTATATTTGCTGAAAAAAACTCCCAAGAATCATCGGCATTGCAAAAACCGTCAACGCTTTGAGGGGCGCATCGGTTATCAAATACTCATCTTTCGACATTCTCATATTCCTCCATGGTATCTTGTATCGTGGTATCCCATTCACTTACCTTCTCAAATTCCGAGTTGTTGAACCAAGCCGAGTATACCACACTCTTCCCACAAATACTACCACACAAAAAACTCCCATGCTCACATCGGAAGATGCTGTGCATGGGAGTTTTGCTGCGCCTGTTACGGCGTATTGTTACTTATTGAAGGTCTTCTCGTTCAGCAGGCCCTCGCTCTTGGCAACGCAGATGCTGGCAACTGCATCACCCACCACGTTCAGGGAGGTGACCAGCATCTCGATAGGGCGGTTGATGGCCAGGATCAGGGAGTAGGCCAGCAGAGCGCCGTCGTTGACGAAGCCCATACCGGACAGGATGGTGAACAGGATGACAGCCCCAGCGCCGGGAGCGGCGGGGGTGCCCACAGATGCCAGCAGGGCCAGCAGGGCAACCACGACCAGCTGGCCGGGGGTGACGGTGTAACCGGCACAGCCTGCAATGAACACGGTGGCAATGACCTGCATGATGGCGGTACCGTCCATGTTGATGGTCATGCCCAGCGGCAGGACGAAGGAAGCAATGCTCTCATCCACGCCGAACTCTTCCTCGCACACCTTGATGTTCAGGGGCAGGGTGGCGGCGCTGGAGGAGGTGGAGAAGCCAAACACTGCCACGTTGGCGATCTTGCGGATGAAGGTGAAAGGGTCCAGCTTGGCACCCAGTGCAATGACCAGCGGGTAGGCAATGATCAGAAAGGCCAGCAGCAGGACCACCGTGACCACCACATAGACCAGCGCGGGCTTAAGGTAATCGATGCCGTAGATGGCGAAGGTACGGGTCAGCAGCACAAAGACTGCAAAGGGGGCAAAGTTGCTGACGATGAAGTTCAGGAACACGACCACCACATCGTTGACCTCGCCCAGCAGGCGGCGCAGGGTCGCGGTGCGGCTCTCGCCCAGGGTGTTCATGCTCAGGCCGATGGCCACTGCCAGGAACACGCTGGAAAGCACAGCGCCATTGCTGCCAAAGGCAGTGATGATGTTGGAGGGGATGATGTTCAGCACCACGTTCAGGGGGTTGGAACCGGTGGAACCGCTGGCTTCTGCCAGACCCTCGATGCGGGTGTTGAACAGGCCCATGGAGTAGGTGCCGTAGCCCACACAGCCTGCCAGCAGCAGCGCCAGGAAGGAGCACAGCAGGAACCAGAACAGGGTCTTTGCGGAAATGCGGCCCATGGTGCGGGTGTCTGCAATGCTGCCGATGGCCAGCGAAATGGAGGTAAAGACCATGGGGATGATCACCAGCTGCAGTGCCTTGATGAAGAGCTGGCCGATGATGTAGAAGATGCCAAAGGCACGCTCAGCGCCCTCGGCGGTGATATCCTGGAACAGCAGGTTGTTGATGGTGGTCCAGGTCTGTGCCTGACCGCTGGCGTTCAGATGCTCCCGCAGGAACATAAAGGCCAGACCGGCCACCAGGCCGCAGACCAGAGAGATCGCCATGCGTTTTGCAAGGGATAATTCGTGCTTCTTTTTTGTTTCCATATACTTTTCCTCTCACAGTACCGGTTTTTGGCTCACACTTTGCCTACTCTAGCACAACTCCCCCTGCAATGCAAGAGAAAATCGCGCAAAATCCAGCATTTTTTGCAAATAAGTACGACTTTTCTCCGCAAAAATCCCCCGAAAGCACTCTGCCTCCGGGGGATCTGCTCACTTATTTCTTGAACTTGAACACCGGCGTGCCAGCGGCAGCATCGCCGTTTGCAACAACACTGATCTCCGGCAGGTCATCACTGTTGGTCACGATGAGAGCCGTTGCAGTGGGGTGGCCTGCGGCGCGGATGGCTTCCAGATCCACCTTCAGCAACGGGGTGCCGGCCTTGACCTTAGCCCCTTCTTTGGTCAGGGAGGTAAAGCCCTGTCCCTTCATCTCCACCGTGTCCATGCCGACATGGATCAGCAGCTCAATGCCGTCATCGCTCATCATACCAACGGCGTGCAGGCTTTCGGGCACCTGCGTAACGGTGCCGTCAAAGGGAGCATAAACGGTGTCGCCGGTGGGCTCCACGCCGCAGCCGGGGCCCAGGATCGCGGAGGCAAAAGTCTCGTCAGGCAGCTGCTCCAGCGGGATCACCTTGCCGTCAATGGGAAGCATGACCGTCATCTTCTGGCCGGAAAATTTCGTCTCGGATGCGGCCTTGCCGCCAAAAAGCTTGTCAAAAAAGCCCATAATATAAACCATCCTTCCACGGTGCACAAAGTGTAACCTTGGTGCACAAAGTGTAACCTTTATCTAGTTAAGAATAACATATCCGCGCAGGAAATACAATCTGCATCCTGCACAAAGAGACGCGCCGCCATTTGGCAGGTGTGCCCTTACATCAGCTCCAGCAGCTGCTCCACCTCTTCCATCCGGGTGGCCCAGCTGGTGGCAATGCGGACAACGGTGTGGGTATCATCGTACTTCTCCCAGAAGCCGAACTTGGCCTTGCCTTCCAGCGCGGCCAGCTGCTCGTTGGACAACACGATGAACACCTGATTCGTGGGCGAATCCATGAAGAACGAATAGCCCTTTTCGGTCAGTCCCTTCTTGAGCACGGCGGCGGTCTCAATGGCATTTTTGCTGATGGTCTGGTACAGGTCATCGGTGAACAGCACATCGAACTGGATGCCCAGCAGACGGCCCTTTGCCAGCAGAGCGCCCTGCTGCTTGACCATGGTCATAAAGTGAGCCGGTGCGCCGTGGGGGAACACAACTGCCTCGCCGCAGAGCGCACCCACCTTGGTGCCGCCGATGTAGAACACATCGGTCAGACGGGCCACATCGGCCAGCGTCACATCGGTGCCCTCGGCGGCCAGACCATAGCCCAGACGGGCACCGTCCATAAACAGCGGCATGTGGTACTTATGGCAGACAGCAGACAGCGCTTCCAGCTCTGCCTTGGTGTACAGGGTGCCGTACTCCGACGGGTGGGAGATGTACACCATGCCCGGGAACACGAGGTGGTCCATATTGCCATCGGCATAGAAGGTCCTGCACCAGTCCTCAACCGTCCCGGCATCCAGCTTGCCGTTGGTGTGCGGCAGGCCGATGACCTTGTGGCCCGTGAACTCGATGGCACCGGCCTCGTGAGCAGCCACATGGCCGGTGGATGCGGCCAGCACACCCTCCCAGCGGCGCAGCATCGATGCAATGACGATGGCGTTGCTCTGGGTGCCGCCCGAAATGAACCAGACATCGGCATCCGGTGCGCCGCACGCCGCGCGGATCTTCTCCCGCGCACTGGCGCAATAGGGATCGGTGCCGTAACCGGAGACCTTTTCAAAGTTGGTCTCCACCAGCTTTTGTAAGATCGCCGGATGCGCACCCTCACAGTAATCGTTTTCAAAATACAGCATATACTTTCCCTCGCTCTGCATTCAAGATAAACCTATTATCTGCTTTTTGCGCAGGGTTGTCAATGTGGAACCCCCGCACATGCGGGGAAAAGGGGTCAACGTCAATTGTTCTGCCGATGACATTGGGATCACCCCCGCGTGGGCAGGGAAAAGGCCCGATGCTCTGTCACCAGTGCCAAGTTCTGGGGATCACCCCCGCATGGGCGGGGAAAAGCCTTTTCTGTTTTACGGCGGCAGTTCCGATTCAGGATCACCCCTGCGTGGGCGGGGAAAAGACCTTTGCTTCCAGATCAATCATCTGCATGAAGGGATCACCCCCGCGTAGGCGGGGAAAAGTGTGTTTCGGGCACTTGGTTAAAGTGTCTCTCAGGATCACCCCCGCATGGGCGGGGAAAAGTGCTCTTGCAGGGTCTCGTTCCGCTTCACCCCCGGATCACCCCCGCGTGGGCGGGGAAAAGTTATAAATTCCCTGCTGGATTGCTCCCAGCGTGGGATCACCCCCGCGTAGGCGGGGAAAAAGGGGTTATGTAGTCGGCGGGCTTGGCTGCGTACGGATCACCCCCGCGTAGGCGGGGAAAAGGTGGTGTAGCGCTCAAAGCGCCGCGCGGCCTTGGGATCACCCCCGTGTAGGCGGGGAAAAGTTCACTTACATCCTGACGCTGCAAAGCAGCGGGGGATCACCCCCGCGTGGGCGGGGAAAAGGCTGCCGCATCCACAGCGGCATCAAGCCGCCCAGGATCACCCCCGCGTGGGCGGGGAAAAGGTTTTACAAAGAGCTTTGAGGAACACGGCTTTGGGATCACCCCCGCATGGGCGGGGAAAAGAGTCACCACCTCGGCCAGCACATCAGTTACTGAGGATCACCCCCGCATGGGCGGGGAAAAGCTGCAATGAACCAGAACACCATGAACAGCCAGGGGATCACCCCCGCATGGGCGGGGAAAAGCAGCAGCTATATCAACAGCCAGGGCTCAAACAGGGATCACCCCCGCATGGGCGGGGAAAAGTTGGCAGTGGAAGATACCAACCATTCGTATCAGGGATCACCCCCGCATGGGCGGGGAAAAGTCTGGCCACGCTGGCAGAAAGGGGAAATTAAAAGGATCACCCCCGCGTAGGCGGGGAAAAGCCCAGCTGGTTTAGGGCCCCCAGAGCGATGCTGGGATCACCCCCGCGTGGGCGGGGAAAAGCCTTGCACCCAGTGCCCAGCAGTAGGCCACATAGGATCACCCCCGCGTAGGCGGGGAAAAGTTGGTGCGGCTGTGCTCGGTGGCGGGTGTCTGAGGATCACCCCCGCGTAGGCGGGGAAAAGATTCCAAGCACGACCCCAGCGACCTTGTGAAGGGGATCACCCCCGCGTAGGCGGGGAAAAGACAAGCAACAGCAAACATGAAAAGCACCACCGTGGATCACCTCCGCGTAGGCGGGGAAAAGGGCCGACCTATGGCAGCACTATGCCGGAACGGAGGATCACCCCCGCGTAGGCGGGGAAAAGCCCGACACGAAAGCAGGAAAAACCGCTTTCCGGGGATCACCCCCGCGTAGGCGGGGAAAAGATGCTGAATCTGCATAAGACAGTCCCTTTGTAAGGATCACCCCCGCGTGGGCGGGGAAAAGTTGTAGGCCATAGCGGCGTTTTGCTCGATGTGGGGATCACCCACGCGTGGGCGGGGAAAAGGTTGACCCGACCGGCAATGACTGGTACACCCAGGGATCACCCCCGCGTTGGCGGGGAAAAGGTTCACCTCACCCCTGCCCACTCATCCTTGCTGGGATCACCCCCGCATGGGCGGGGAAAAGGCCGTCGCATAGTTCCGAACGTCGAAGGCCTCAGGATCACCCCCGCGTGGGCAGGGAAAAGTCTACATGAAAATGCGGCAGCAGCGGTTCCCGGGGATCACCCCCGCGTGGGCGGGGAAAAGCCCGGCATCTCAGCCATGGTCTCCTCCCCTGTGGATGATGGTCATCAGGCCAAGGCCATAGGCCTTGCCCCGGCCAACGCCCTCGCACAGCAGGGCCTTGAAGGCCTCCGGGTCCGTCACCTGCAGAATGCCCTCGTAGGTCACAGCCAGCAGGGTAACAGGCCGGGTGCCATTTTTCTTGAAGTGATAGGTCTGCTTCCGGGTCACTGCGAACGCCCCCTCCGAGACGGCAAAGCCGTGCTTTGCGGCCTGCGCCCACAGCCATTCCTCCTGCTCTACCTCGAGATAGCAGGGTTTCAGGGTGCCCCGGGCCGTATGGTCGGCAGAGTCTTTTTTGCTGCGGGTGGGGTTGGCAGTCAGGCGGAACTGCCAGCAGCTGCCCGCTGTCACCCGTTCCAGCAGCGGGTCATAGGGCCGGGTCTCCGGGGGCGCACTGGTGCCGAACTGCGCACACAGGGCGGTCAGGTCCGGCCGTTCCTCACTGAGCAGGAGCAGGTACAGTTTTTCTCCCAGCCGATCCAGCCGCCACAGCCTGCGGCGGCGCGCACCGGCAAAAGCGTTTTCCACCGCGCCATGGAATTTCTGGGGCGAGATCAGCGCCACCATGGTCTCACGGCGGGTCGGGTCAAGTTCTGCGCGGGATAGATACATGATTCCTCACCTCAATTCTGCCATTGCGTCATGTTCGGTCGCGCCGGGCATTTCCGGCGGGTTTGTGTTCCACTCCCGCACCGGGCGGAAGCCGTACTGCCGGTGGATGGGGCTGAACGACACCGCCAGATCACGCCGGGGCACGGCAGCAGCATCCGCCGGGGCCGTGTCTGCCACGATGCGCAAGGGGGCCCCATTCCTCTGTTTCACCAGCAGCGGTTCGGCCCGCAGGGTATCCAGCAGTTCCCCGGCCCGGATGCCAAGGCAGAGCGGCAGGGTGGGCGGGCAGGAACGCCGCCCCAGATACAGCGGGTAGACCGGATGTTTCAGGGCCGTTTCCAGCTCCTGTAACAGGGCGGTGTCCTCGCTTTCCAGCCCCACCAGAAAGACCGCATCCTGCAGGTAATGGCGGTAGGTCACATAGGGAGCCTTGCCTTTTTTCCGATCCTCTTCCCGGTTGGCTGTGTGGAAATCCACCAGCAGGCTGCCCTCCCGGTCAGCACGGACGGCACAGTGCAGGCCGTTCAGCCGGGCAAGGCCTGCGGCATCGTCCCGGCGCAGGCCCAGAGCCGCTGCCAACAGGCCAATAATACCGCTTTTGGTGGGTTCCCGGTTCGTTTTGCGGGTCTCAAATTTGGAATCCGCACCCCACGATTGCAGGGGCGCGGCCAGCCGAAGCAACAGCGTTGCCATGGTCACACCTCATTTCCGGGCAGCTTCTCCTTTACGGCACGTTCCAGCGCGGTGAGCATTTGGTTCAGGGGCATGGCCGGGGCCAGCTCGTCCAGCCCGATGCCCACAGCAAAGCTCTGAGCCGGAGCATCCGCATAGCAGGCATACACCTGCTGCGCATACTGCTTCAGCGCCGTCTTGGAGGGTTCCGCATAGCCCTCGGGGCTCTTGCGCACCGGCTTTTCAAAGGCACCGCAGAGGTTCACAGGCTGATCCTCCCGCAGGGTGACATAGACAGCATCCGGCAGGGTGCGGTTGGCAAAGCTGTTCTGCTTTCCGGTGGGCATGGAGCGGATGAAGGCTTCGCCGAACACCCGGACAGCCTGGGCTGCCTTTTCAGCCCCAAGCAGGTGTACCAGTTCCACCATGTTGACGGTGGCATAGCGATACAGGGTGGAAGAGTTGTACTCCACCGTGCCCAGATGGCCCGCGCCTGCCGAATCCTCCGGGGCACAGTCATCCACGGCGGTGAAGTAATCAAACTCGTTCTGCACGGCATGGGTGGAGATGCTGTGGGCCACCTGAGCGGCGGCATCGTAATTCAGGGAAGGCGCATCTGCCACCATTCTTCCGAACAACGCCATATCTACCGAAGGAGCCGTCCCCAGTGCATCTTTATACTGCTTCGGGTCATTGCAATCTGCAATCGCCAATTCAGCCAATGCTTTGGCCTGGGCCTCGCTCAAAAAGAACAATGTCTTAAGTTTGTCCTCTCCGCTCTTCTCGTCCACCTTAAACCCTGTGTTTTTGACTACTTTCTTTGCCAGTTTAGCTGCGTCCGCATCCGGTGCAAGCAGTTTGATCTGCTTTTCCACCACATCTGCAATCTTTTTGGTTCGGCTGCCGATATCTTCGGCATTCAGCATGTACTCATCTTTGAACATCTCTCGGATCGCGTGCTTCCACGCCTGAGAGGATACTCGGGCGCGGGTGGCACCGCCATAGACAGCCGTCTTGGGGCTGCCGGTATCGTCGCGGTTCACACAGCTGGGCGGCACCGTTTGCAGCACATGAAAATCAACATACAGACGCTTGGTATCCATTTCAATTCTCCTTTTCTTCGGTTTCAGGTGTGTCGGCATTCATCTGGTAGAGGTCCCGGCCCCCTGTCTCTTATACACATCTGACGTTGCCGACGATCTTACGCGTG
>ENA-OZGV01001646-OZGV01001646.1-human-gut-metagenome-genome-assembly--contig:-NODE-1646-length-9464-cov-7.812520_pt1 | contig 9464 bp, 8 predicted proteins | sample MGYA00245120_ERZ653665 | MGnify/ENA primary metagenome ERZ653665 (study PRJEB26926, sample SAMN06165250) | human gut metagenome | biome: ENVO:00009003; feature: ENVO:2100002; material: ENVO:00002003... | reverse complement strand
CACGCGTAAGATCGTCGGCAGCGTCAGATGTGTATAAGAGACAGTAATTGTATAATCATAAATGCTCAAAAGAGAAATATTGATTATATATATAAGAAAAGGACGTGTTTCAAATGAGTGAAAAGACAATGTTTCCAAGAGAAGACCATACAGAAATGCTGTTTCAGAAGATACTAAACGATCCATGGGCGTGTGACAGGCTTATGGAAACCTTCAATGAAAATCTGGTTTACAACGATGAATTTGATGTATCACTTCCGGCAGAAAAATTTGCTAAAGCTCTCTTCAATGCATATACCAACCGCGATCTTTCCGCACTGCTTATGTGCCTGTGCAACAACACCGTATTTGATTTGCTGCGCAATTCATATATCATACCGTACAGGTTCAATGCCGACGGACATCAAAATCCGATAATCATGACCGATGAGCACGGAAATCCGCTGCCCGAGTATAAACACATATCTCACGACAAGAACTATATACATTTTCATGAGATATACAATGATATGCCAGACAAAAAGGATATCTACTACGCACAGGCTTACCGCTACAGTCACACATATGATTCCGAGCATATGACTCCCACGCAGCAGGTCATTGTAAAGCATGACGGAATACTCTTGATACGAGAGCTTCCCGATACCGTAAAACTCAAGGAGACTGAGGCTGAGGCTTACTCTGCCGTATGGGATCTGATGATACAGATTGAAAAGGAGCTTCCTATGGCATATGTTTTTTACGGTCAGGACTCTCTTGTGGAAAATGACAAGCGGTATGATGAAATTGGTATTTTCCTGCGAAGCTCTCATTTCCTAAAAAATCTTGAAAAACATGTACAAAAGGCCGAGGCGATAATTTATGGCAGATAACAGCTACACAGATATCATGGAAAAAAATCATATGGAAATCCCCTGGCATGATTATGCCAGACAGGATGGAAATATACTCATAGATAAGGCAGGACTGATTGAAAAAGCCTCTGTAATCGGACGTGTCGGACTCATCATGCTCTCCTGCGGCACAGGAGCCTGGCGTGTGAGAACCTCCATGAACCGGCTCTCAAAGGTGCTTGGTGTCACATGTACAGTGGATGTCGGACTTATGTCAATCGAGTTTAACTGCTTTGACGGAAATGACTGTATATCACAGTCACTCAGCATAGCAAACACAGGTGTAAACACATCAAAGCTCTATCGCATGGAGCAGTTTGTCGACAATTTTCCTAAGGAGGAAGCCCACCTGACTGGCGAAGAAATTCACCGGCGACTTGATGAGATTGAACAGATTCATGCCATTTACTCCCCTGCAAGGCTTGGACTTGCAGCAGCTATAGCATGCTGTGCCTTCACATTTTTGCTCGGAGGAGGTCCTATTGAAATGATACTGGCATTTGTAGCAGCCGGCATCGGAAATCTCATACGAACCAAGCTTATAAAGCATCATTTTACCTTGTTCCTTAATATAGCGGTATCAATTTCTGCCTCATGCTTCATATATGCGGCACTTTTAAAAATAGCAGAGATGGCTTTCAATGTACCATCAATTCATGAAGCCGGATACATCTGTTCCATGCTCTTTATCATTCCGGGATTTCCGTTTATCACAAGCGGAATCGACCTGGCAAAGCTTGATTTGCGCTCCGGTCTTGAACGCCTTGCCTATGCAATAATAATAGTCATGGTAGCCACGATGTTTGCATGGATTATGGCACTGCTTCTGCGACTGCAGCCTATGGACTTTGAAGACTTGAATCTAGGCCCCGTACTACATCTAATCCTGAGGCTTATAATGAGCTTCTTCGGTGTGTTTGGATTCTCAATCATGTTCAACAGTCCAGCTCCCATGGCTGCAACAGCCGCACTTATAGGTGCCATAGCAAATTCACTGCGGCTTGAGCTGGTAGACCTGACAGGTATGCCGGCTCCTGCTGCCGCATTTGCCGGAGCTCTCACAGCAGGGCTTCTCGCATCATTTATCAAGGAAAACAACGGATATCCGAGAATATCCCTTACTGTTCCATCCATAGTCATAATGGTTCCGGGACTTTATCTGTATCGGGCTATATACAATTTCGGCATAATGTCACTTTCGGATGCTGTTTCATGGTTTGCATCAGCAATCATGATTATCATTGCACTGCCGCTCGGACTCATTTTTGCAAGAATACTAACTGATAAGACGTTTAGGTATTGCACGTAACAGAATCATACACATTATAAGCAGACTTGTTTTATACCATTCAAATTTCGGACAGCACAAGCTCTGCACCAACATCCAAATATTAAACTCAAAAAACAAGGAGGCATTCATCATGCTTACAGCAGTTACAGGAATAAACTGGGGAGACGAGGGAAAGGGTCGTGTCATCGACCTTCTCGCAGAACATGCGGATATCGTAGTCCGCTATCAGGGTGGTAACAATGACGGACACACAGTAGTTAATAAACAGGGAAAATTTGTCTTAAATCTGCTTCCATCCGGAATACTTCACCCAGATGTAGTATGTGTGCTCGGTGACGGAATGGTTATTGACCTAAACCATCTGTCCAATGAAATTGCACAGATCAGAACACAAGATGTATCTGTTTCACCAAAAAACCTGAAATTATCAACAAGAGCCACAATTTCAATGCCGTGGCATAAAATACAGGATGAGCTTGAGGAAGAGCGACTTTCAAAGTCCGGAGCAGCCTTCGGCTCTACCAAACGCGGTATTGCCTATGCATACAGCGATAAATACCGTAAAAAAACAATCCGTCTCGGTGATTTACTCCACTTAGACGAAGAGAATGTACAGGCCAGACTTAAGACCATGCTTGAAGCTAAAAACCTTGAGCTTGCAGGCTGCTATCATCAGGAGCCTATGTCTCTGTCAGCTCTTTTGTCATGGTGCAGGCAGAAGGCTGCAAAATATGCACCTTATATCACAGATACCGGTGCATTCCTTGAGGATGCACTATCAAAGGGAAAGCGTGTTGTACTTGAAGCACAGCTTGGTGCAATGAGGGATATAGACTATGGTATTTTCCCATATACTTCAAGCTCCTCCACCATCTCAGCTTACGGTCCTATAGGTGCCGGTATCCCCGGTGCCTCATTAGACCATGTGGTCGGTGTACTAAAGGCATACTCTACCTGTGTCGGAGCCGGACCATTTGTCGCAGAAAAAGCTATGAACGGTGAATGGACTGAAATGGTCCGCAAGTATGGGGGCGAATATGGTGCTGCCACTGGAAGACCACGTCGTGTGGGTCCGTTTGATGCCGTTGCAAGCCGCTATGGTCTAAAATGCCAGCATGCCGACAAAATCGCACTAACCAAGCTGGATGTCCTGAGCATCATGGATCAGATTCCTGTTATCACAGGATATCAGTATAAAAATGCTGTAACAAACGTCTTTGACCCCACCGAAAATCTCGAAAAATATACCCCGGTAGTCAAAATGCTGCCGGGGTGGAAAACCGATATATCAAATTGCAGGTCATATGATGAGCTGCCTGTAAATGCTAAGCGCTACATAAACTTCCTTGAGGACATGCTAAGACACGAAATACAATTTGTCTCAGTCGGAGCTGAGAGAAATCAATATCTTCTCAATGGTAAGTGGCTGTAATTGCCTTTAACATGCTTTAACCGACCTCTATGCCATCGCCATATTATTTTTCTGATTTACTAAGATATTGTATACACGAATGTGCTGCCACATTTCCTTCTCCGACCGCCTTCGTATACTGGTATGGCCTGCCTGTGCAGTCTCCTGCCGCAAAACAGCCTGCCACATTTGTCTGTTGGGCTCTATCCACCAATATATGTCCGTTTTCTATTTCAAGCTGCGGCATAAGCTTTGATGGTGCGATGGCGTTCCTGAGGCAGAATACTCCGTCTACACTCTCAGTCTTTCCGCTTCGAAGCGTAATTCCCTCCACAAATGAGTCTCCGATTAATGCTATAGGTACATCCTTTGATATCTTTACATTGGGAAGCTCTATTTCGCTGTCATTATAGGCTGGGAAATACAATACCTCTGCCGCAAGATCCGCAAGATATTTTACCTCATGCTCATACTTTTTGTCATTACATATGACAGCTATCCTCTTATCCTTGTAAAACATGCCATCACAGGTGGCACAGTAGCTGAGCCTTTTTCCAAGCAGCTCATCCTCCCTGTCCAGCTGCTTTGCAGACATCACCCCCATGCAAAGTATGAGAGTCCTTGCCTCATACATCTCATTGTCTGCAAGCACCATAAAGCCGTTTCCTGCAGGCATGATATTTGTCACAGTCTTTTCTGTTATATCAATTCCCGCTGCTCTCCTATGATCGTCAAAGCGTTCAAACAGCTCCTGTCCGCTTATCTGTGGAAATCCGGGATAGTTTGTGATTTTCTCTGCCTTTTGCACCTTTTCGCTTAGGTTCTTCGAACCAAACCAGATAAAATCCTTTTTATATGTTTTTAAATTCAGGGCTGCCGACAGTCCGGCAGGACCTGTTCCTATTATTATACTATCGTACATGCTGTACTCCTTGTACCAAATGCTTGTATATATTTAGACCTTATATATTATAATTAAAGGGGCAAAAGGTATTTTGACCCTCATTTATGATTAATCAGATTACTACATGCTACGCATTCCCGTAATCTGACTCCACCTCGAAATCCGCTAATTTGCTGCATTCCGGCAGCAAATTGCTACTTTCTCGGTGTAGTGCGGGTCACATACAGTGCGCCTTCAATGCTTCAATATACTCCCTTGCATATCGCGAGAGTACCACACCCTTTCTGCTGATAATGCCTATCCTCATATACTCCTCCACATCAAGTGGCTTTGATATAATATTCCTTCCATTCAGCTCTGCGGAAATCACTCCTGAGCACACTGTATAGCCATTTAAGCCAATTATAAGATTAAAAAGTGTAGCTCTGTCTCTTACCCTGATATTCTTCCTACTGTCAAGAGTGCTGACAAACTCCTCCGAAAAATACTGTGAATTGTACTCTCCCTGCTCATACGTCAGGTACGGATAGTCCTGCAGATCATCCATCGCGATGCTCTTTTTTGAAGCAAGCGGATGACTGTCACATATGAATACATGCGGTGTGGCTGTAAAAAGCTCTGTGAACTCGAGTTCATTACGCTTTAGCATCTTTGAAAGCACCTCCGTATTCTTGGAGCTTAGATATATGACTCCCAGCTCACTCTTTAAATTCGTGACATCCTCAATAATTTCGTGAGTCTGCTCCTCCCTGATGGTAAAATCATACTGATATGCATCAAACTCTCTGATTACATCCACAAATGCATTCACTGCAAAGGAATAGTGCTGACACGATACCGCAAAGTGCGGCTTACTCACCACATCATCCTTGTAGATTCCCTCTATGAGATCTACCTGCTCGAGCACCTGCCTGGCATGACCGAGAAATCTCTCACCATCTTCTGATAGTATCACTCCCTTGTTTGTCCTGATGAAAATAACTATCTGCATCTCTTTTTCCAGGTCATGTATAGCGCTGGTCACAGTGGGCTGCGAGACAAAAAGCTGCTTTGCAGCCTCTGTTATATTGCCGCATTCTGCCACTGTCACCACGTATTTTAATTGTTGCAGAGTCATGTTCATTCTCCTTTTGTTACATATCGAAATATTATTTTACATATTAAATGTCTTACATCGCTTAAGTCATCTCGAAACTATTACTGTAAACCTAATGTTACTGTATACCGATAATCTTTCTCAGTATCTCACCAAGCAGCTTTCCGAGCATAAGCGGAATGACAACAAGCACCACATACCACAGCAGCTTGTCATACCACACCCTGCCATCATTTATCACACAGATAAAGTGCATGGCAACAACTGCCACTGAAAATACAGATGCAAGAAGCTGCAAAAAGCTCGCCACATGAAGCTTATTTGTTACCTTGCCAAGCGTAAATAAAAGCATCGCACCAAAGAACATCGCTATATCTGCCTCCCACGGTATCATTTTACTATACGAAAACAGCTTAAACATATCACGATACTCCATATGCAGCTCAAGAAACAAATCCACTGATGCAATCATGAGAAATACTGCTCCTATCGCTGAAAATACCGCTGCCAGATATACATAATTGTTTCCAAGTCTGTGCTGTCTGAGCTTATATTTAAGCATACCCCTTTTCTGCACATACTGTGTGCGAAGATATGAATCTGTCGCAGCGTCAATAGCCCGGTCGCAGTAATCTGCTGCTGTCCTGTATACTTTGACTCCGGCATCGTTATTTTTAAGGGCAAACTCCACAAGGCTCTCTCCTGCCCTGTTGTTGCCACGCTCCGTCGCAGTAACCAGATACCCTACACCAAGCTTCTGCTCCTTGCCATCAAAAAAGGTAGTGACCAGATACTGACCATAATCGGCAAGTGCATCCACATTTCCAAGCTCCACTGCTTTCTTCCACCAAAACACTGCGCGCCCGGGATCCCGGTATGTGCCCTGGCCTCTTTCAAACATATTTGCTGCCATATTCATGGCATCTGCATCGCCAGTCTCTGCCAGTGGCAGAAATTGACGGAATGCTCCCTCCATATCATTTTGTCTGTATGCCATCATAGCCATATCAAACGCTGTACTTTTCATATTGTTCTCCTTGACAGCCTTAGCTGTTTTCTTCTTATTATAATGTATTTAAAGCGATGATAGCAATATGACTTCTTTCCCAATTTATTATATGTTTTTCTTTAGTGCTACAGCAGATATTGCAGACACTATAGGCACCGTGAGTATCACTCCAAGCGTTGCAGAAATTCCCTGAATTATTTCAATTCCGATTGAATACATATCAAGCACCTGATAATACTGATAGTTATAGCTGTAAATATATACAAAGGTATTAATCGAACCACCTGCAAAAGCCAGAATCAGCGTGTTGGACATGGTTCCCATCATGTCCTTTCCGACATTTATGCCGGATTTAAACAGTTCTTTGGTGTCAAGCTTTGGATTTTTATCATGAATCTCATTAATAGTGCTTGCTACAGACATGGCAACATCCATCACAGCACCAAGAGCTGATATCAGTATCCCTGCAAACATCAGCTCTCCCACCTTTATATCTGTCATCTCACCAATATAAATAAGACTTTCGATATCATCCACATTATAGCCGGATATATGGCATATTTTTCCAAATATAAATGCAAAAACAGCAGCCAACACCACACCTATTATTGTGCCGACGATTGCACAGATTGATTTTGCAGTAAATCCATCTATCAGATACATAACAACGACTGTTGTTATAATTACCACAAATGCCGCCGCAAAAATAGGAGACACTCCTCTGTAGATAAGCGGCATAAATACAAATAAAATGCAACAGAAGGTAAACACAAGTCCTACAGCTGATTTAAAGCCCTTGAATCCTCCAATTAACACTAAAACTATAAGGAAAAAGGCAATTATCATATACAGTTGATTACCTCTGTCATAATTATAGACACTTACCGTTGTAAGCTCATCCGACTCGCTGATTATCACTATTACCTTTGTTCCTATTCTACATCTGGCACCATACAGATACGATGAAGAACTGGTGGCATCCAGAATTTCTCCCTTATGCTCACCAGTTCTTATTTTGACCTTTATCTGCTGCTGCCCAGCCCTGACACTGCCATCTTCACCCACAGAGCCATCATAATCCTTTGAAGTGCTATCCGAATAATCAGAGCTGACAATCTCTGTCACCGTCGCTTTTTCAAAATCACGGCCATCAGTTGATTGCAGTTCTGTCTTTTCCACATTGTTCAGTGATATTCCAAATGCAATTATCAGAGCAATACTTATTATTGCAATACAGATTTTCTTCACTATTTTCTCTCTTTTCCGGCAAATACCACTGCTGTTCCTGCTGCTCCAAGACCAATCACACAAACAATTGTCCAAAGCATTGCCTGTGACTCATCACCGGTCTTAACCTTAGAAGCTGATTTATTGTTTGACTTTTCTGAAGTCTTCCTTGCATCCTTTTCAGATGTTTTTTCTATTGGCTGCTCTGATGCTTTCTCTGATTCAGATGTCTTTTCTGTTGGCTGCTCTGATGGTTTTGGTGGTTCCTGTGCAGTCACCTTTACAAGACCGTTTCTGGCCGTTGTCAGGTTCTCAAGTATCTTGTTGATCTGTGCCTGCTCAGTCTCAGGGCTGATACGGTTTGCAGCATCCATCGCATCCTTTAAAGCCTTCCAGCTACCAGCTGTGTAGTCCTTCTCTACAAGTTTATTATCTGTAAGCTCTTTATTTATCTGCGCAAGCTTAGCATCAACTGCTGATTTGTCTGCTGATTTTACAATAGTAACCGTATTGTCAATTGCACTGTCATTGTCAGTACGATAAGTGTTAATTGTCATGGTTGTCTCTGTCACATCGATGAGTGAATATGTAGGGACATCCTCCTGCCATCTGCTTGCTATGTATGACTGCTGACGTGATACGAGGTCATAATACTTACTTCCTGATGAACTGCTGGCTGTAAGATAAAGAATTCCCTTAGGATCTACCACATACTCTCCTGTCTCTGTAATTCTGTCTGCATCCATCACAGAAGTAAGATAAGATAAGTATGTCTTTTCTGATTCGTCTGTTGTGTCTGCTTTGATATTTCCCGGTGCTACAGTCAAAGTACCCTCACCTGTATAGTCAATATCCTTATCAAGCATTTCATCAAACTCATCATCAGTATATGTTACAGTCTTTTCTATCTGATTGCCTGAAAGAAATTTACTTCTTGAATAAGCATGGTCATGTCCTGTAAGCACAGCATCTACACCATATTTCTCAAATGTCGGTGTAAGCGCATAACGTAAATTCACAATCTCCGGCTCATTCGAATGCTCTGCCGAACCATAAATATCCTGATGCAATGTAACTACCTTCCACTTGCAATCAGCATTTTCTGCAACTGTTTCTTTGATAAACTGAATATGCTCTGCTGAGTTTGTGTCCTGTGTATTAAGCATCATAAAAAGCACATCACCATATGTGAAATAATAGTCACCACCAACTTTTTTATTATCTCCCAGATTGTTGAGGTTTGGAACATAAAAATGGTACTTATAGTTGGCATTATCCGCATCATGATTACCGACTGTTGTTGCTACAGGCAATGATGTAAGCGCATCAGGTGAAAGATATCCTGCATACTCTATCTCACTTGTTGTAGAACTCTGTCCCGGGGCCTTTTTCTTTGTTGTCTGAATCTGGTCTCCTGCTGACACAATAAAATCAGTTCCTGCACTCTGTATCTTTTTCAATGTCTGTGACCAATTGTAGCTGTCATTTGCTACCGCATTGCTCTGTGCATTGTAAAACGCCTCTGTATCAGATCCCTTTAATTCATTAGATGAACCAATCTGTGGATCACCTACAAAAGCAAATTCTTTAGGTTACAATCGATGATGGGGTAAACGAAAAAGCAGTTTTGACA
>ENA-OZGV01001630-OZGV01001630.1-human-gut-metagenome-genome-assembly--contig:-NODE-1630-length-9565-cov-5.389905_pt1 | contig 9565 bp, 7 predicted proteins | sample MGYA00245120_ERZ653665 | MGnify/ENA primary metagenome ERZ653665 (study PRJEB26926, sample SAMN06165250) | human gut metagenome | biome: ENVO:00009003; feature: ENVO:2100002; material: ENVO:00002003... | reverse complement strand
ATCATGCAGGGTAGCATCAACAAAGCGGATGGATATAAGCATTATATCATCGTGTACACATCTGAGCATCATACAATATCAGATATCGAAATGCTTTTATTGGACAAGGATTTTGCAGAGGTTGATAAGATAAGTCTCATGGAGTATGTAAATCCAGATTTTGCTTCTTTAACAGAAAGAGGATACGATGCAACAGAAGAACAAGGCGAAAAGGCAGAAGAAGTAAGAATATTACCGCTTAAACTTAAGCCTGGTGTTAAGCCTGCACTTAGAGCGATGGAGGAAGAAGTTTAATTCCTCCTAAATTTCTATAGAACAGGAGAAATATAAAATGGAACAGAGAAAGTTTAATGGTGACAGATTAAAGAAGGCAAGAATATACAATGGCATTTCCTTAACTGATCTTGCAACGCAGGCGGATATAAAAAAGCAGTCTATATCATTATATGAAAATGGAAAGAATGTGCCAGATCATGAGAAGGTTAGAGTATTAGCAAGGATACTTGGCTTTCCGTATGATTATTTTTTTCAGAAAGATAAGATAAAGGCATATACAGAAACAACTTATTTCAGATCACAGGCAACAGCTACTAAAAAAGATAGAGCTGCACAAAGTGTTAAGCTTGAATTTGTTGCGCAAATGTATGAGACACTTTGGAATTACATTGATTTTCCAGTTTACAAGGATCCTAAGCTTGATTTCATTGGATATGATGACCCATTGGATTGTGAATCTCAAGATGCAATTGATGAAATGGAAGAGGCTGTGGCTAAAGTCAAGAAATGTTGGCGTGTGCCGAGCGGACCAATTAAAGATCTGCAGTATTTGCTTGAGCAGAATGGAATACTTGTTACAGGATTCTCTATTGGAGAGGATAAGATTGATGCATTCAGTCAGAGAACCATAATTGATAATGCGGATGTATTTTTAATTGCTGTAGCACTTGGCTCAAGACCGGAATGCAGATTAAGATTTGATATGGCTCACGAATTAGGTCATATTGTATTACATCCTTGGAGTGAAGATATTGAATCTTTGTCAAAAGAGGAATTTAAGGCAAGAGAGCGTCAAGCGAATATGTTTGCAAGTGCATTTTTGCTGCCGAGAGATAGTTTTTCAAAGGATGTATCGCAGTATCCTACAGATTTGAAGTTTTATCTTTTCCTAAAGAAAAAATGGAAAGTATCAGTTCAGGCAATGATGTATAGGGCACGTCAGCTTGATATTATTTCTGCAAATCAGTATCAGTATATGATGCGACAAGTATCTAAAAATGGATGGAGAACCAAAGAACCAGATGATATTCCGGGAACTCTAAATGAAAGCATTTTCCAGGGGGCAATAGATTTATTGTTTGATAACAATATTCTTACACCGAAAAGTTTACTTTCTGATTTTAAGAGACATGGAGTAACATTGTATCCAGGGATGATAGAAGACCTTTTACACCTCAAAAAGGGTACATTAGATATTGAGGATAAAGTTATTCCATTATTTCGAATAAAGAATACAGAGGATACGGAATGAAAATGACATTGAATTAATTTGTATGATTTATCGCTTGATGATGTATTGTGCGTTATTAGGCAAATTAATCAACGCATCATTAGATGAAAATTGATATATGAAGGGAAGCAACAGTTAAAATAGAAGGTAACAATAGTATCGTTTGTATGTTGCTGTTTTTATATTAAGGAATGTCGATGCTCAGAAAGGAGCATAAAATGTTTAAGATAGATGAACAAATTTTAAATATCGATAAAGTGATTTGTCGTCATATTGATGCGTCAGATTTTTCTGGAAGAGGAGCTGTATCACAAGATATCCTTGCCCAATTAAGAAATTTTATTGAGCATATTATGTTAAAATTTTATGCTAAGGGAGAGGATATTGATGATTCATACAAGAATATTTGTAAGGCGATAGAGAATTCAAAAAAACGCGGTGAATTGAAGGTTTTAAATAGATTTTATGATTATTTAGAAATCGTGGCATCACATTATACACTTGATGAAGAAAATTCCGAAAGATTAATGCTTAAGTATTATACATATTTGTATAAAATAAGAATGCTTCTTGACAGCTTTTTTGGTATGAAAGTGTTGGATAATTTAGAAAAGTTTCCATTGCATAAGGACCCTAAATTGGAAGAGTATTATGAAAAAATTGCTGAAAAGGTTGATACATTTGAAAGAGAAAGAGTAGAAAAATCAGATAAGTATTATGTTCAAAAGATCAAACCAGTATTTGTGAATAGGAAAGTGTATTACGAAGTTACACTTTCTCCAGCGACAGATAATACGAGCAAGTTTAATAGAATGATAGCGTTTACGAGCATTGATATAACTGATTATTATGCAGCTAAATTTATGATACGGGAGAGTAGCATAAGTTTGTTAGGAAAGATTATGCCGATATTCGTAATTACGGGATGGGAGATTTCAATTCGTGATTGTGAATATCAAAATTTTGTCAGCATAATATGCGGTACCAGGAAAAAAGTTAATTATGCAGAACAACAAGGGATTTCCAGGTTTCTTACAAGTACACGGTCTAACTTAGTTGATTTACTAAATTATAGCGAAGAAGAATATAATAATGTCAAGTATGAGGTTACTAAAACAGCCAAGAGTGTTGTCTTTTTTGAGGTGTTGGACAAGTGCAGAAAACTTGTTAAAAATAGTAAGCCGGGTGTTAATGTAATAAAATATATGCTCTTTCATATGAATAACAAATTCATTAAGAATCAAAGAATGTATGTGGAGAATAGTAATCTATCTGGCTTATATTTACAAAATGGTTGCATGCCATTTGATAATATGCCATTTATTAATTCACCTCTTAATCATAATCCTAAATTACGTGATTTATTTGAATGTATTTCCATCAAGGAAAGGAAACATGAAATATTAGCAAGATTTATTAAAAATAATACAGAGATCAAGGGGCAGATGTTTACGGCTATAAGTGAAGTTGAAAATATGGGAGATATAGATGAACTTATTGATGAATATAATGATAAACTTTGGTACGGGCATAGACCGGAAAGTGATTTAGCGATAGAGAACGGTCAGATATTTATCAATAGTTACAAATTGGATACCTGTAATATTATCAGTAAGTTAAAAGATTTGTCCAAGGAAGGTGAAGCAGATTATTCAAATGCTGTGTTAACATGGATAGAGGAAACAAAATACAATATTGATTCGGATGAAAAGAAAGATGCGATGGTGAAGATGTTTTCTGATTCACATGTGGCACTGATTTATGGTGCAGCCGGAACTGGGAAAACTCATATGATAAAGCATTTATCTAACTATTTTTCTGATAAAAGTCAGTTGTTTTTAGCGCAAACTAATCCGGCAGTTGATAATCTGAAAAGGCGTATTGATAATTCAAAATATAGATTTTCTACAATAGCGAAATTTTTAAGTCAAAGAAATGTTGTTACAAGATATGATGTATTGGTCATTGATGAATGTAGTACTGTAAGTAATAAAGATATGCGTGCTATATTGAGAAAAGCATCTTTTAAGTATCTTATTCTTGTGGGGGATATTTATCAGATTGCATCTATTAGATTTGGAAACTGGTTTAATGTTGCAAAATATTTTATGCCAAATAGTGCAGTTTTTGAATTGAAGAGTCCGTACAGAACAGAAGATGAAGGCTTGTTGACATTCTGGGATCGAGTAAGAACTTCTGATGATAGAATTAAAGAGGTAATAGCCAAAAAGGGATATTCAAAAACTTTGGATGAATCAATTTTTACAGCAGCAGAGGATGATGAGATTATACTTTGTTTGAACTATGATGGTCTGTATGGAATAAACAATATAAATAGATTTTTGCAACAAAGTAATCCTAATAAAAGCATATTTTGGGGAATGCTGGAATTTAAGACTGGAGATCCAATATTATTTAATGAGTCAGAACGTTTCGCTCCTATAATTTACAATAATATGAAGGGTAAAATTATTGGGATAGAAATTTTAGATGAGGGACAAGTTACAGAACGTATACAGTTTGATGTTTTGGTATATACGTTAATTAATGAAGATGATGCGAGGTGGCAGGATTTTGATTTACTGTCAAATAATGGTGTTGATGAATCACAAATACGTTTTGTGGTAAATAAACTGAAAAATATTGATGATGACGAAGAAAATAGTTTAAGAACAGAATTACCATTTCAAATTGCATACGCTGTATCAATTCATAAAGCCCAAGGTCTGGAATATAGGTCTGTGAAAATAGTAATAACTGATGAGGTTGATGAACTTATTACACACAATATTTTTTATACAGCTATTACAAGAGCTAGAGAAAAACTTAAGATTTATTGGACACCAGAGGTTGAGCAAGCAGTTCTTGAGCGGATAAAACCGAAAGATATTAAGAAAGATGTAGGAATACTGCGAAAATATATAAATTCACAAACCCAATAATAGGTGTTTATTGTTGGAACTGTTTTTATGGAATAAAAAACAGCCAACCCCAGGAGCAAAGGATTCTGAGCATCAAAGTGCCTACACCCACTTGGGAATCCAGCTTTTATCCGTCACAAGTTGACCACAAATAGCATAATATATTTCGTGTGCATGTCAAGTTCGGTTCATTAATCTCCGGATTTTTAGTTGACGGGTAATTGATGTGGTGAGCAATTTGCGTGTTTATTATTGTGAAAATGTTTGAAAATACAGGAAATACAATTTTATTATTGGATTGATTTTAGTTGATGGGTAGTTGATGAGAATCTGTGGATATACGGTTACAGGTTGTAACCCTAATAAGAAGAGTATATATGAATTCTGATAAATTCAATTAAATGACACAGAAAAGATAAATGAGGTTATGAGTGAAGTTATAATTCGAAATTCATGGAAAATGGAGTATTGACTTTTTCAAAAAATCTACCTATACTATGGATAGAATCATAAAACACTTATGTGTTTTTGTAAGGGCGGCGTTGCGACGGCGCTCTATTTTTTTGTTTAAATGCAAGCACTAAAGCACCAAATCCTTGTGTAAATTCCTAAAAATACACCAACCCTGTCCATAGACAAACCCCAATCCTCATCGTATAATGAATACATGATTTGCAAATTTCATACTTTACCGAAGTGTACAATCACTGATCGAAGCAGTATGATATTTTTGCAGAAATCAGAAAAAGGTCAAAAATTGGATAACTATTATATGTGGATGTTTCTCAAGTTACCAGAATACAGTAAATATAAGGAAAAATAGCATGAACATACAAATTTTCGGAACAAAGAAATGTAATGACACAAAGAAAGCTCAGCGATTTTTCAAGGAGCGTGGGATAAAGTTTCAGTTTATCGACATGAAGGAAAAAGGCATGAGCAAGGGCGAATTTAATTCTGTCGCCCAGGTGAATGGCGGTCTTGACAATATGATCAACTGGGATGGCAAAGATAAGGATTTGCTGGCACTTATAAAGTATATAGCAGATGAGGACAAGCTGGATAAAGTGCTTGAAAATCCGCAGGTGGTTAAGACACCGGTGGTTAGAAACGGCAGGCAGTCAACAATCGGGTACCAGCCGGATGTATGGAAGACATGGAAATAACACTAAAGGAAATGAAAGGCAGGAAATTATATATGTATTATGTACCGGATGGCACAGAGCAGTGCGGTTATTATGAGTGTAAAGAGTGTGGAAGCAGGTTTCTGGATTTAAAAATTGCACCAACATTGGTATGTCCATACTGTGGGGAAGAGGCAGATATGGAGATAGGACCTGATGAGGAGATGCCAAAAGTTGTAGAATCTGCGAAGCTTATTCAGATGGTTAGAGGCGTTGAAGAGGTAGAGAAGATGGATAAGCTGTTATCGCTTGCGGTGACAGGTGGCGATTTTAACTGGATATAAGAATGCAGATATTTGTAGACGCAGATGTAAAGTAGCTGCCGCAGATGTGACATTGATTGAGAAGATTGGAGAGGTATTGTATGAAACCAAGGACAGCAAGTGCTACATCATACGGTGTTCGACCACCAAGGCTTTCTCTTGGGGTTGAATTTATGTGGTCTACGATAGTTCTTAAATCCCATTGTGTGAGATATTCAAAGCTAGTCTTTTTAGGAAGAATCATTCGAAGCATGGTATGTGTCTGTTCGATGCCGCCTTTTTGACTGCTTCTCATCGGATCACAGTAATAGATGCTTGACCGCATAATGCCATTAATGCCGTTTTCGAGAGACTCCGGATCTCCGAATTCGGATCCGCGATCCGTAAGAATCGTGTTGAATAAGGTTAAAAAATCATATATGCCAAGCTGGCGTTCCAACTTGTTAAAAACAAGTTTTACGGTACCTTTGGTGCATCTGTTCATAATGAATGCAAGAAACAGTTTTTCACGGGTTAAGAAGAATGTCAGGATTCCTTTATCAAGGTAAGAATATAGAGTTCTCACGGACCTATCGAGTTCTGGATGATTCGTTATAATCTGATATGGAGACTGGCCCTGAAAAATCAGGGGCGTGATGACCATATCTTCCTGATGCAGTTCGTGTCTGGTCATGTTTATACCGGCACTGGACGGTGAAAGTCATTATTTGTATTTGCGATCTTCGAGAGTAAGATGTTTTTGATTACCGGGAATATATTTGCTCATGCTAGTTCTCCTTCTACTGCTGTCAGAAGGACAACTGCTTTACATTATTCAGACCGTGTGATATACTATATAAAATTCGACAATTGTCACGGATATCTGATGACAGGCGTTTGTCAGGAGTTTTGTATACAGAGAATACAGACTGCGCGTTGGCGGGATATTGCCGATGCGCAGTCTTTTTTAGTGATGCAGTTGAGGAGAGAAACAGGTATATGGGGATAGCTCGGAAAAAAAAGAAGAAAACATTGAAGGCAAAAATGCTTGGCATATTGACGATGTGTGCGATGACAAGCCTTCTGGCTGCGGTAATTGTATCCTATATGGAACTGAGAATGATACAGAATGACAGTATAGAGGATAACATGAAAATGTATCTGGATCAGATTACGAAGAATACGGATGAAGCCTATTATGATATGATCAGTATTGTAAACTATATGGGACCGGGCGGTCTGATCGGAAACGTAACGGACAGTTATCTTGATGCTGTGGATAATTTTGACAGGTTTGTTGAACAGAGATCCCTTAGACAAGAACTTTCGGGATTAGGATATGTCAACACAAAACTGGTAGGCGCTACCTATTATGACAAGGAAGAGAAAAAGGAACTTATCAGCGGTATGAATGTCAGAACACTGGACGGAAGACAGAACGCATTGCCTAAGGTTGTGAAGTGTGCGGGAAATGTTATGCAGGCAGCCCATGCGTCTTTTCTTGGGAGTAGTGAGAAAACAGTTTTTTCCGTCATGAGGGAAGTAGTTTTTGGCAATGGGAAAAAACTGGAAATCTACGCAGAAATAGAGGCTGATATGAAGACCCCGGAAGAAATAAATAAGGAAGGATATCCCTACACTTATATTCAGACGGATGAGAGAGGGGTTGCACAATACAGCGTAAATCCTGTCATTATACATGGACAGAAACTGTTTTCTGCATCACTCTCAAAGGGGGAGTATGAAGTCCAGACGAGAGAGGGCTATAAGATCATGGCATACCGGAGTCAGATTGGATACATTAATGCAGTGGCACTGCCGGACAATATATATCACAAGAAGAGTAACCAGTGGAGAATGATGATGACACTCATCATAGTTGTAACGTTTCTGCTCTTTTCCATGTCTGTCCTCTATCTTTATCGTATGATCTGCCGACCACTGAGTCAATTCCGCAGACAGATGGTGCAGATTGGGGATGGCACTCTTCAGGCAGTACATGAAGAGTCGGACATTGCAGAGTTTGACAGCCTGATGAGGGAAGTAGAACAGATGAAGAGACAGATTGAGAATCTTATCAGCAATATGGTAGAAAAGGAAAAAAGCATACAGAAGATAGAGTTTGAGAAACTTCTCTATCAAATTAATCCTCATTTCCTTCTCAATACACTGAATTCGATTCAGTGGATGGCACAAATGAGTCACCAAAGAGAGATCAGTGAGTTTGTACAGAGGCTAAAGAAGCTTCTTTCCTATAATCTGGGCAAAGAAGGCCGCCAGACAACGTTGCGGAGGGAGTTGGAGATTGTAAAGGAATATATTGCACTTCAGCAGATGCGGTATGATTTTATTATTGAGATTAATATAGAAGATGGCAGTTATCTTGACCAGCCAACGGTCCGTATGCTTTTTCAGCCACTTGTGGAGAACGCGATCCGCTATGGTCTTGGGGATGATGAGAAGATCAGCATCCAGGTGTTTGAAGATGTGGCAAGGCATTTTGCTGTTGTAACTATCTCTGACAGCGGAAAGGGACTGAATCAGGAGGAGATTGATGAGATCAACCAGCCGTTTGATTATGACTGGGAATACTGGAAGAATGAGAACAGAGGTATCGGACTGCGCTACGTCAAGGCTATGCTGGAATCATTTTATGATGGACAGACGAGTTTGTTTGTAAACAGCAAAAAAGGGTTCGGAACCAAAATTACGATCCTTCTTCCTGTCCGGGAACCGGAAGAAAAAAAAGAGAAAGACAAAGAGGTTACATTGGAAGAAAATAAGGTGGGACAGACAGATGAACGTATTGATTGTAGATGACGACAAACTTGCCAGAAAAGGTCTGGTTGCTATTATGGACTGGAAAAAGTATGGATTCGAGGTAGTGGGAGATGTACAGAATGGGAGAAAAGCCCTTGAATTTCTCCGAAATCATCCGGTGGATATTGTATTTACCGATATAGATATGCCGGAAATTGATGGACTGGAACTTATGCAGATGTGCGGAGAGGAATTTCCGGAAATTAAATTTGTAATTCTTTCTGTATATGAGAGTTTCAGTTATGCACAGACGGCAATCCGTATGGGTGCGTTAGACTATATCTCAAAGATCAGTTTTTCCCCGGAAGAGTGTGGAACGATACTGGAACGGGTCAGTGCAAAGTACATGCAGACATGCAGAGATGGACATGCAGAAGAGGAAAAACAGGAAAAAGTTGAGGAGGAAAAACAGGAAAAAGTTGAAGAACTGAACAGAAGATGGATGCACACCAGATGGATTTTCAGTGAGAAAGAATTTGAAGATCTCTGTCAGAAAACAAAAGAAATCAGTCTGCGGAGTGCGGAGAGGATTTTTGTTAAGAGTTTTCATAATATTCAGCTCCTGTCAGATGAAGAAGTGGAATTTCCATCGCTGGATACGGTTGAAGAGATGCTGGACTGGGTGCACCGCTGGAGGGAACATATTTATGAAGAGAGTCTTAGCTCATCACAGAAAAATGATATCAGTGCTTTTGCAGCGGTTATCAAGTATGTGGATGGACATATCGGGGAGAATCTTCGATCTGAAGACGTGGCAGAACGGATAGGGATGAGCAGGAGTTATTTTAGTACAAGGTTTAAGGAGATGACGGGGGAAACATTTCACCAATATGTGATACACAGGAAAATGACTGTCTCTTATACACATCTCCGAGCCCACGAGACGGACTC
>ENA-OZGV01001620-OZGV01001620.1-human-gut-metagenome-genome-assembly--contig:-NODE-1620-length-9622-cov-22.703146_pt1 | contig 9622 bp, 8 predicted proteins | sample MGYA00245120_ERZ653665 | MGnify/ENA primary metagenome ERZ653665 (study PRJEB26926, sample SAMN06165250) | human gut metagenome | biome: ENVO:00009003; feature: ENVO:2100002; material: ENVO:00002003... | reverse complement strand
TCTGTCTTCACCCTTCCCGCTGCTCCCGCGCAGCGGAAAGGATGAACAATGAAAATCCCTAAGACCCCTATCGCGTTCGATTACGACCTCTGGACTACGGAGGACGGCAAGTGCATGGTGCGCGTGAAACGAACCGGCGAAGTTTCCGAGGTTGACCGCAAGGTTATGAGAATCCTTCGCGCAGAGGAAAAGCGGATCAGACGCTCGTATGGCTCTGACAACACCTCTGAGGATGAGGACGGCGCAGAGAAAATTTCTGATACCGTGCTGTCCCTTGACGCTATGCCGGAGGACGATGTGAAGTCCGCTGCATGGCTGGCAGACTCCCGCGACTGCATGGAGGAACTGATTACCGCCCTCAAAGAGAAGGAGCTTCTTTCCATTCTGACCGAGAAGCAGCGCGAATTGTATCTTGCGATGACCCGTGAAGGACTGACTCTTCGAGAGTTTGCCCGAAGGAAAGGCATCGGCATCAGAGCTGCATTTGACCTCAAAGCAGCGGTGCAGAAAAAATTTCAAAGAATTTTTTGAGCGGTACTCAACAAACGGCAAAAAGATGTCCGTTGTAAAGTGAAAGGGTCAATCAGACCACTTCACTGCTCCTTGAAAACTGAATAGTTCAGTGCTGCGGATCTTTCCGCTTCTGCGAAGCAACACAGCTTCCGACGCCAAGACCTCCCGAAAGGGAGTGAGCGACCTCCGGAGAGCTATAACAGTCGTGTGGTGCGGCTGCTTGCGACGATGCAGATGCCGGGTATAATGATACTTCCGTCTTTTCTTTGAATGGGCGGCTCGGAGCGATCCTCGGAGGGGTGAGAGTCCCATGATACCGATTGACCATTGGTAGTCCGCAGCATTCCCGGAACTGCAAAGTTCTTCTGGCAGGGGCGCGAGCTGCAAATATGCCGGACAATGAAACAAACCCAAAAGAAACTTACTATATAGTTTCAGGATGAAAACTATGTGGCAGAGTGTCTTCACAAGATGCTCTGCCATATCCTTTTGTCCTGAATATTTCTACGAAACAGGAGGTGCTTAGAATATGATGGACATTGAAACAATGAAAAACGTCAGCCCGAAAACGGTTGACCGAAGCACACTCGTTCAGAGAAGCAGCATCCGGCTTGATCCTGCGGCACCGCGAGAGGACAGGCTGAGGGAGTTCATTAAGCAGATCAGAAATCCCTATTGTTATCTGGACGGAAAAACTGTGGTGAAGATCAGCTTCACCGAGACGGATACGACAATGGAAGATTGTCTGGAACACTATCTGAGAGGTCTTTGATTTATGAACAGTCTGAATCTTTTCGCCCGGTTCTATGGACAAGCGATTGAGCCTGTGGTATAATTTAATCGGTCAAAAAAAGAAGAATACGGATTAAGCCGCTTGCCTTGATGGTCATGTGGCGTTTTCGTGTTCCTCTTCATAAGAGTTGAAGCAAGCCTTCGTCTTTCTGATTTGATGTACCACACCAAACAGAAAAACGGAGGTTATTTTTATGCCAGACAAGGTTTACCGCACGGCGATCTACTGCCGTCTGTCCCGTGAGGATGGAGACAAAGTAGAAAGCAACTCCATCGCCAGCCAGAGAGCCATCTGCGAGGACTATATCGCAAGACATGAGGATTTGGAGCTTGTCTGTGAGCCGTTTGTGGATGACGGTTACAGCGGCGTTTCCTTCAATCGTCCTCAGTTCAAAAAGCTGGAAGAGGCAATCCGCAAGGGTGCGCTTGACTGCATTGTAGTCAAGGATCTCAGCCGCTTCTCAAGAAACTACATCGACGGCGGACGTTACATTGAGAAGATATTCCCGCAGCTCGGCATACGCTTCATCGCAATCAATGATGCGTATGACAGTCTGACCGGTGATCCGCAGTCCGACTCCTTTGTTATCCCGTTCAAAAACTTGATTAACGATTCTTACTGCAAGGACATCTCCATGAAAATCCGAAGCAGTCTGGAAGTCAAGCAGAAGAGCGGTGAGTTCGTCGGTTCGTTCGCCCCTTACGGCTACATGAAATCGCCGGAGAACAAAAACCAGCTCATCGTGGATGAAGCGGTCAGCGAATATGTGCAGATGATCTTTTCCATGTACAAGGACGGCTTCTCCATTGGGCGCATTGCAAAGCGTCTGAACCAGATGGGCGTCCTGTCCCCAATGGAATACAAGCATTCCGCCGGTGTAAAGTTCGATACCGTCTTCAAAACCGGCGATACCGCAAAATGGACATACAAAGCCGTCCAGCGTATTCTCACCAACGAGGTTTATATCGGCGTTCTGGCGCAAGGCAAGCGCGGCACTCCCAACTACAAAGTCCGCGTTGTGAAAAGCAAGGATGAATCCGAGTGGGTCAAGGTAGAAAATGCGCATGAAGCTCTTGTGTCCTACGAGGACTTCATGGCAGTCAAGGTCATGATGCAGCGGGATATGCGCTGTTCGCCCGATCAGGACGAAGCGCATCTGTTTTCCGGCTTCCTGTTCTGCGGAGACTGTCAGCAGCCAATGATCCGCAAGACCGTCCCGTCGAAGACGAAAAAGTATATCTACTACGTCTGCTCCACCAATAAGCACACCCGGACGTGCAGCCCGCACAGCATCGCCGCAAAAGAGGTTGAAGAGAAGGTCTTCCGTGCCATTCATGACCAGATCGAGCTTGTCATCAATCTGGAACACGCGCTTGCGATGATAGAACGGCTTCCGTCTCAGAGCCGTAAGGCTTTCAATTACGAAGCTCAGATCGCCAAAATCGAGGAAGAGATTGAACGGTACCAAAAGCTCAAGCTGGGGCTTTACGAGAACTTCATCGGCGGCGTCATTGATAAATCGGAATACTTCGAGTTCCGCAGCAGCTACACCAAAATCATTGAGGACAAACAGGAGGCACTTCTGCGGGTCAAAAAAGAAATGAAGCAGACGGTGACAACCGGCACGACCGAACGGAACTGGGTAACGCTTTTCAAGCAGTATGAAAACGTCGAAGAACTGAACCGCCGTGTGCTGATGTCCCTTGTTGACCGCATTCTGATTCACGAAAACCATGCAATCGAAATCGTCTTCAAATACAGGGACGAATACCAGCAGACGATTGAATACGTTCTCGGCTATGCCGATGAACTGGATATTGCCGTATAAAGGAGGGATGAGCAAATGGCAAGAAAAAGCAGAAAGCAAATTGCAGTCGAAGAGCCGGTTATCGAATCTGTTTCTTCCGAGGTCTTCTCAACAGCCATCTATGCCCGTCTTTCCGTTGAAAACAGCGGCAAGTCCGAAAAGGTGGATGTCATCGCAAATCAGATTGAGATTTGCAAGTCCTACATTGCAGAGCGTCCCTACCTGAATCTGATAGATACCTATGTGGACAACGGACGAACAGGAACGGTTTTTGATAGACCGGAGTTCAACCGGCTGATGAACGACATCCGCACCGGCAGGATCAAGTGCCTTGTAGTTCGTGATCTCAGCCGGTTCGGGCGTGACTACATCGAGGCTGGAACCTATCTGGAACGGGTCTTTCCGCAAATCGGGCTTCGGTTTATCGCCATCAAAGAGAACTACGACAACTTTGATACGGACGGCTCCGGCGAAAGCCTCATTATCCCTCTGCAAAACATGATCAACACCCTTTACTCGAAGGACATCTCCCGCAAGGTTTCTACTGCGCTCAAAGCACAGATGGAAAGTGGAGAGTTCAAGAAGCGCAATCTCCCGTATGGTTATCGCTGGGATGAAGAACACAGCAATATGGTTTTCGATGAAGAAACCGCACCGATTGTCCGGAAGATTTTCCAATGGAAAATTGAAGGACTGTCCCTTCCTGCGATTGCAGACCGGCTTGATGCAATGAACGCGCCCAATCCGGAGTTTCAGAAGTATCAGGTCGGCGTCCGCACAGGCAATGCTACGGCAAAGAAGATTTGGAACAAGTCTTCACTGACTACCATTCTGGATAATCCCCATTACGTCGGAGATACCGTTCTCGGACGGACGCTGAACGCCATCTACAAGGGCGTCAAGAATCAGCACATTGACCGTGAGGAATGGATTGTTTTTCCCAATACTCACGAGGCGATTATCTCCCGTGAGGACTTCCAGAAGGTACGAGAAATGCGGAACGCTGCTGCAAGGACAAGGGTTGAGAAGATGGAGCGCACGGAAGAAATCCGCGCTACGCTGATCAATCTCTTTGAAGGCAAAATCGTCTGCGCAGACTGCGGCAAAAAGCTCTACTTCCATCGCAAGCGCGTTGACAAGCGCAAGGACGGCGCATGGTACGCCTTCTATGAGTGCAGTTCATCCGTCAAGCGCGGCAATCTCTGTACGCCACACTATACGCGGCAGGACAAACTCGAAGCCGATGTGCTTGCGGCGATTCAGCTTCAAGTCAAGGCGGCTCTCAATTACGACAAGCTGCTTGCCAAACTGAGAAACAGCGAAGGTGAACGCAGCATCCGAGATCAGCAGAATGCGCTCATTACAAGCCTGAATCTGAAACTCAGCGGTATTTCCAAGAAGCGTACCCGTCTCTATGAGGACTTCACGGAAGGCGTTCTCGATGAAGAGGAATACGCCTTTGCCAAGAAAGCCTACGATGAGCAGTATGTCGATCTTTCACGGCGGTTGGATGAAGCGGTTCAGCGGAAGGTAAAGTTTGCCGAGGCAATGTCCGAGGACAATAAGTGGCTCACGCTGATGAAATCTGCCAGCGGCGCAGCAAAACTCTCTCAGGAGTTAGTTGACGAGTCCGTAGAGCTTGTGAAAGTCCATGAGGACGGCTCAATCGAGCTGGTCATGAAATACGGCGATATTTACGCTCTGACCGTTCAGAGTATCAAGGAAGTACAGGAGGCGATGTAAATGAGCAAGGAATACAACATCGGCATCTACATCCGCCTCTCAATGGCTGATGAAGATACCGGCTATGGCAGCAAGGCGGAAAGTGACAGCATCGGCAACCAGCGTATGCTCATCAATCGCTTTCTCGACAATCATCCGGAGTTGTCTCACTGTCAGCGGTCTGAGTTTGCGGATGACGGTTATACCGGCACGAACTTTCACCGTCCTCAGTTCACGCAGATGATGGAGAAGGTCAAGCGCGGCGAAATCGATCTGATCTGCGTCAAAGACTTTTCCCGCTTTTCTCGTGACTACATTGAAACGGGAAACTATCTGGAATGCACTTTTCCATTCATGGGCGTCCGCTTTATTTCCATCAACGACGGCTATGACAGCGACGATTACAAAGGCACAACGGGCGGTCTGGAAGTGGTTATGCGCAGCATCATCTACGCCGCATACAGCAAAGACCTTTCCGTAAAGACCACATCGGCAAAAATCCAGATGATGAAGCAGGGCAAGTATGTCGGTGGCTACGCCCCATACGGCTACGTCCTGCATCCCACCATTCGGAACAAACTTGCCGTAGACCCGGAGGCGGCTGATGTGATCCGTCGTATTTTCCGCGAGGCGCTGGAAGGCAGCAACACCTCTCAGATCGCCCGCAGCCTGAATGATGAAGGCATCCCGACGCCGGGGCAATACTTCAAGAGCAAGCATCCCGACAAGAAGAAGTTCAGTAACATGAGCGAGAAAATCAGTTGGGAAACCGTGATGGTCTATAACATCCTCAAAAACCTTGTTTACACCGGAACACTGGTCAGCCGCAAAATGAAGTCCTGCGGTGTCGGCTCAAAAAAGCGTGTTGTCAATGAGCCGATTATCGTAGAAGGAACGCATGAAGCTATTATCAGCAAGGAAGACTTTGAGCTTGCTCAGAAGGTCATTCGAGGCGGAGGACGGAATCCCACGCGCAAGCAGCATGACTATCCGCTCAAGGGACTCGTCCGCTGCGGTAACTGTAAACGTGCTATGACACGCCGAAAGAACAAGGCTGGCATTCGATACTTCCAGTGCATTCACTCGGTCAACAACGGAAACACAGACTGTCCGGTTGGCAGGAGCTTTCCGGAAATGGATATTGAGAAGGTTGTCTTCCATGCCCTTACTCAGTTTCTTGCTTTGGCACAGAAGGAAGCAATACAGAACCGCGAAGTCGGTGATCTGCGGAAATCTGCCATCAAGGAATGTGCTGATAAAATCCGCACTCTGCAAAAGCAGAACGAGCAGCACAAGGCGTCCAAGCTGAGGCTCTACGAGAAGTATGCAGCCGGAAGCATCACGAAGGAGGCGTACATTCAGCAGAAGGCGGCAGCGGATGTGAAGATTGCTGAAAACGATGGAGCAATCCAGCGCAGTCACGAGCGGATGAAGGAGCTTGACTCCGAGACCGCCTGTTCAGATGAAAAGCTGGATGCGGTCTGCGAACAGTACGCCGACTGCAAAGCTCTGACCTATGAGCTGACCCACGCATTCATTTCTGCGGTCTACATTTACGATCTTGACAACATAGAAATCGTCTGGAAGTTCAAGGACTTCCTCACTACATCAGAAGGAGAAGCCAAATGAAAGTATTTCTTTATATCCGCGTTGCCTGTGCGGATCAGCTTGCGGCAGCAGACCAGCGGGAAGAGCTGGAACGCTATGCGAAGGACAAAGGCTATGAGGTGGCTGCTGCTGTGGCGGCAGACGGCATCTCCGGCGTCCATACGGAAGGTATCATGAACTTCCTGCTGAATGAAGCAAAGCGTCAGGACATCGGTACGATCCTCACCCGCGACACCTCGCGAATCAGCCGGGACACTTCCTCTTTCATGAGGTTTGAGCGAAAGTTCCGGGAGAACGGCATCCGGTTCGAGTATCTGTCCAAGCCTGACAACGAGCTTCCGGTCACTCCGATGATGGAGGCGTTTGAAGCGGCGTATAAGAAACGTCGCACAAAGAACGGCAAAAGAGCATAGAGAAACGCAAGCCGTTCACGGGTGGTTGTCCACCTATGAACGGCTTGTAAATTCTCAAAATTTTTTTAGTCCCTACTTGACACAAGAAGACATGAGCCGCTTTGGGCGCGATTATCTCCAAGTGGGAATGTATACCGATGTTGTTTTCCCGGAGTTTGGCGTTCATTTCATTGCCGTCAATGACGGCGTGGACAGCACACGCGGCGAAAGTGAGTTTACCGCGATCCGCAATGTGTTCAACGAAATGTATGCCCGCGATACCTCTAAGAAGATTCGCGCTACATGGCAGAGTAAAGGCAAGTCCGGCGAGCATTTGACGACCATTCCGCCCTATGGGTATATGAAAAGCCCGGAGGACAAAAAGAAATGGATCGTCGATGAAGAAGCCGCAGCCGTCGTACAGAAGATATTCTCCCTGTGCGCGTCTGGCAAGGGACCCACGCAGATTGCTAAATGGCTCAAACAGCAGCAAATCTTGAACCCAACCGCCTATTGCCATGCGAAAGGTCTGCCGACCAGCAACAAGCCGACAGCAGACCCATACAAATGGACAAATGAAACGGTTTCCCGCATTTTGGAGCGCGTAGACTATCTGGGGCATACCGTAAACTTCAAGACTACAAAGAAGTCCTACAAGAGTAAGAAGAAAATCTGGAATGACCCTGAGAATTGGGTGATCTTCGAGAACACCCAGCCGCCGATCATCGAGGAAAGCGTGTTCCTGATTGTTCAGAATATTCGCAAGGCGCGTCGCCGTCCTACCAAGATGGGTGAAATGGGTATGTTCTCCGGGCTTCTGTATTGCGCAGAGTACGGCGGCAAAATGTATCAATGCCGCGCTACCAACTTTGCAGAGAACCAGAAATACTTCATCTGCTCTACCTACCGCAAGGGCAAGGATCTCTGCACGACCCATTCTATCAAGAATGTTGTGCTGCACGAAATTGTTCTGCGAAATCTGCGGGAAGCAATCTCCTATGTTTCAGAACATGAAGCGGAGTTCATTCAGGACGCAGCCGAGAGCGATATGCGGGACAGAGATGCAGAGTTTGTTCGGAAGCGTGAAACGCTGGCAAAGGCAGACACGCGGATTGCCGAGCTTGACCGCATTATCTCCCGACTGTATGAGGACAACGTGATTGGAAAACTGTCAGACGAACGGTTTATTAAAATGTCCCATGACTACGAGCTGGAACAAAGCAACCTGAAATCAATGGCAGATGTCCTGCGCAAGGATCTGAAGCAGCAGGAGCAGCAGAAAACCAATGTTAAGGCGTTTATCGCTGCCGTGAAGAAGTACACGGATTTGCAGGAGCTTGACGCGGCTGTTCTCCGTGCTTTCATTGACAGGATCGAAGTTTCCCATGTTGACAAGAAATCCAGAACGCGGGAAATCACCATCGTCTATAACTTCATCGGTGCATTTGACTTCACACGGGCAATCGAAAATGCCCGCAACATAAGTAAAAAAGAGCAAAGAACGGCATAGCCGTTAAGCTACACCGTTCCTTGCTTCAATGTTTTCCTAAGTCACCGCCCCATCCGGGAGACGGTGTTTTTTTGTTGGATGCCGTGCGGTTTCCTCCGGCGGCGCCGATGGGGCAGTGCGTGTCCCACGTTCACCTCATCCGTCGCGGCGGAACGCGCCGTCGGCATACGCATACACCGCGCAGCCGAGCGCGGCGGCGTCGGCCGCGTCGTGCGTGGCGAGCACGAGGGTCTTGGCCCGCGCCGCGTCCGCGACCAGCGCGGTCACGCGCTGCCGCAGCGCCGCGTCCAGCCCGCGAAACGGCTCGTCGAGCAGCAGCATCGGCGCGTCATACGCCAGCGCGCGCGCGATGGCCACGCGCTGCTGCATGCCGCCGGAGAGCGCCGCGGGGTACTGGTCGCGCGCATCGCTCAGCTCCAGCCGCTCGAGCCACGCCAGCGCCTGCGGCATGGTCTGCGCCCGGTCGGAGAGCACGGCGTTGACGTTTTCCGCCGCCGTGCGCCACGGCAGCAGCCGCGGCTCCTGAAAGACGCAGGCCATGCGCCCCGGCGACACGCGCACCGTGCCGCCGTCCGGCGCGCGCAGCCCGGCGAGCACGCGCAGCAGCGTCGTCTTGCCGCAGCCGGACGGGCCCATGAGCGCGATGTGCGCCCCGTCGGGCACGGTGAGCGTGACCTTGTGCAGCACGTCGCGCCCGTCATAGGTCACGGTGAGGTCATGCACCTCGATCATGCGCCGCCGCCTCCTTTCCCGCGCGGAGTGAGTGCGCGCAGCACCAGCCGCTCGAGCCCGACGCTGAGCAGGATGACCGCGAGCGTCCAGGCGAAGAGGTCGGTGGTCTGTAGGTACAGCTTCGATTCATAGATCATGCGGCCGATGGCGCTGTGCGGTACGGTGAGCACCTCGGCGGCGATGCCGGCCTTCCAGCCGAAGCCGAGGCCCGAGCGCAGCGCGGCCAGAAAGTGCGGCCGCACGCTCGGCACATAGATCCGCCGCAGGACGCGCCCGCGCGGCCAGCCGTACACCCGCGCAAGCTCGAGCAGCGCGGGGTCGGCCGAGCGGATGCCGGTGCAGACGTTGCTCCACACGACGGGCAGCACCATGAGCAGCGCGATGAACACCGGCAGCCAGTCGCGCGCGATCCAGATGAGCGCGAGCACGACGAACGACGCCACCGGCGTGGACTTGACGACCGTCATGAGCGGGCGCAGCAGCGCGTCGGCGGTTTTCGATATCATGCACGCGGCGGCCAGCGCCACGCCGAGCACGACCGCCCC
>ENA-OZGV01001616-OZGV01001616.1-human-gut-metagenome-genome-assembly--contig:-NODE-1616-length-9651-cov-3.285952_pt1 | contig 9651 bp, 8 predicted proteins | sample MGYA00245120_ERZ653665 | MGnify/ENA primary metagenome ERZ653665 (study PRJEB26926, sample SAMN06165250) | human gut metagenome | biome: ENVO:00009003; feature: ENVO:2100002; material: ENVO:00002003... | reverse complement strand
CTTTCATATAAACCACATGGTGGTTTTTCCGGAGAACGATCCGTGCATCAATTCCAAAGCTTTTCAGAAGTTCCTGCACCTGTTCTGCTCTCGGTGCATCGGGGCAGACAATTTCGAGATGGTAAAACCGGTTGGGATCGCTGATGGAACCGGACGCTAAAAATGCGCCCCGCAGAAATGCCCGTTTGCAGCACTGACGCTGTACCACAACAGCCGGAATCGGCATTGCTAACTGCCGGTCTGTCTCGTGTAACTTCACTGCCTGCAGAATCTGACGGGTTTCTTCCCTGTCATTTACGCGGATCAGATACGTATTTTCCTTCTGATTCAGCTTAACTGCAAGCTCTGCCTCTATATTAAATGTTTTTTTCAATAAAGTAAAGTATTTTCTTGCCACATACGCATTCTCTGTCTGAATCCGTATCGTCCCGTCCTTCTCGGAAATCTGTCCGCAGAGTGACAGGATCGCCGCTGTTTCCGCAATCTGGCAGTGGCGTGCCGTCGGAAGATGTCTCGATAATTCCTCTTTTACCTCGCTTGAGAATGACATCCTTCCACCTCTAAATTCCTTTTCGGATGGCGTCTTTTTCCAGATCCCGGTGCTCAATCCGGATTCCATAGTCCTTCGCGTTGGAAAGACGCCGGTACAGCTCGTTGGCAAGGGTTACGGAACGGTGTTTTCCACCGGTGCAGCCGATGCTGATAATGAGCTGATGCTTGCCCTCGGAAATATAATTCGGAATCAGAAAACGGATCATATCCTCTAATTTTTCCGCAAACACCTGCGCTGTCTCAAATCCCATCACATAATCCCGCACCGGAGCATCGTTGCCGGAGAGCGGGCGCATGCCTTCTACGTAGTAGGGATTCGGCAGGAACCGCACATCGAAAACAAGGTCCGAATCCGCCGGGATTCCGTATTTGAATCCAAATGAGAGCACGGTAATCATCAGATTTTTGAATTTCTGATCCTGCACGAAAATCTTATCGAGCTCCGCTTTCAGCTCTCTTGTGAGAAGCTGGCTCGTATCGAGAATGTAGTCCGCATCTTTTTTCAGGAACTCAAGTGCTTTGCGCTCTTTTCTAATTCCCTCATCCACCCGTCCAAGGCCTGCCAGCGGGTGCGTTCTTCTCGTCTCTTTGTATCGTTTGACCAGCACGTCATCGGACGCGTCCAGAAACAGGATCTCATAGCAGATTCCGTTGATGCTCATCCACTCCAGAACATTCTGCAGGTCCGGGAGCGCCTGGCCGCTCCGGATATCGATTCCGACTGCCACTTTCTGGATTTCTCCGGAAGTACCGTCGGCGGTAAGCTGTGCAAATTTTTCAACCAGCGGGATCGGAAGGTTATCGACGCAGAAATATTCCGCGTCCTCCAGCATTTTCAACGCTGTACTTTTTCCCGCACCGGACATGCCGGTCACAATTACAAAACGCATGTTTTTTCTCCTTTGGTGGATAACGAAAATCAGAATTCCCCGAGGAACTGGATTTCCGGCTCAAGCTGTACGCCAAACTGTTCTTTTACTTTTGCCTGGATCTGACGGATCAGTTCCATCACATCCGATGCGGTTGCACCGCCTGCATTGATCAGGAAGCCGCAGTGTTTTTCCGATACTTTTGCACCGCCGACTGCGTAGCCGGAAAGTCCGGCATCCATCACAAGCTTGCCTGCGAAATAGCCTTCCGGCCGCTTGAATGCGCTGCCGGCGCTCGGATACTCGAGCGGCTGTTTCTCTACCCGCTTGTTTTTCAATTCCTGCATGCGGGCAAGAATTTCTTCTTTATCTCCCGGAACAAGCATAAGTTCTGCTCCAAGTACGACGTAGCCTCTGTCTTTGATGACGCTGGCACGGTAGCCGAAGCCGAGCTCTTCTTTTTCCAGTTCCCGGATCTCACCTTCTCTTGTGAGTACAGTGACATTCTGTACAATATCCTTCATCTCTCCGCCGTAGGCTCCCGCGTTCATACGGACGCCGCCGCCTAAAGTTCCAGGGATTCCGGAGGCAAACTCCATACCGGAAAGACCGGCTTCTCTTGCCGCCTGGCTGATGGATACGAGCATGCTTCCGGCTTTCGCCCGGATTCTGTTTCCTTCCACTTCGATTCCCTGAAAGTTTTTGTAAACCGAAAGAATCACACCGTGGTAGCCCTCGTCACTTACAACGAGATTGCTGCCGTTTCCGGTGACGAACCACGGAATCTCTTTTTCTTCGCAGAGAGCCACGATTTTTCTGATTTCTTCTTCGGTATGAGGAGCGACGAAATAATCTGCCGGACCGCCCACGCGGAAGGTCGTATGATTTTTCATCGGTTCTGCGGTCTGTACCGCATCTTCCCCTGCAATTGCATAAAGTTCTCTGACAATCTCTTCTTTGATCACGATTTTTACCCTTTGCCGCATCTGCGGCCGAACATTTCATTACGAATTACTACGAATTACAGATTATACTTTTTTAGACGCGAAAGCAGCCGACATCCCTCACTTCTTCGTTCGTTCTGCCAGCCGCTGTTTTTCTTCTTCGTCTGCCCGCCTTTTTTGCAGGCTCACGGGCTATTCTACCACGAACCCTCAAAAAGTGCAACGAACTTTTTTCGTTCCGGCTCTTTTTTCTATCAGATCTTCCGGATTGGTATCATTTCCTACATCAGACAGTCTTTTCCATGGATTCTCGCCGGGGTGACAAGCACCATCTGATTCATGAGATTTTCTTCTGAAAGAACGGCAACGCGCAGATATTCTCTCGTGTGTCCCGTCCAGTAACGGACGCCGTCGATCTCGACTTCTTCTTCCATGAGCACTTCCAGCTCTTTTCCGAGGAAGCCTTCCATATATTCCTGTCTCCGTCTCTCGTCCAGTTCCAGCAGAACGTGGCTGCGCTTCGTCTTCTCCTGCTCCGGAATCTGGCCTGCCATCGCTGCGGCGCGGGTGCCTTCTCTTCTCGAATACTTGAAGATGTGAGTCTCGAAGAAATGAATGTCCTCGACAAAGGCGCGCGACTCTTCAAACTCCTCCTCACTCTCCTGCGGGAAACCGACAATCACATCGGTCGTCAGCGCCGGATTTCCATATACCTTACGCAGCAGATCGCATTTGTGTTTGTATTCTTCTGCGGTATATTTCCGGTTCATCCGCTTCAGTGTTCCATTGCTTCCGCTCTGCAGCGAAAGATGGAAATGCGGGCACACCTTCGGCATTGCGGCGATCGCCTCTGCAAACTCTTCGGTGATGATGCCCGGCTCCAGGGATCCGAGACGGATTCTTCTGATGCCGTCCACTGCATCAACAGCGCGGATCAGGTCGAGCAGCGTCTCTTTTTCGCCCTCCGGGAAATCGAGTCCGTAGGAGGAAAGGTGGATACCGGTCAGCACGACTTCCTGGTATCCGGCCTCCACCAGACGTTTTACTTCTTCTACCACATCACTCTGGCGGCGGCTTCTGACTCTGCCGCGCGCGTACGGGATAATACAATAAGTACAGAACTGATTGCATCCATCCTGTACTTTCAGGAATGCGCGGGTGTGCTCCGCCGTTTTGCTGATCGAGAGTGTCTCGTACTCACGGTTGTGTGTCATATCCACGAGGAAGCTCTTACACTCCGCGTCGGATGGTTTTCCACCGTCCTCACGTTCTGCCAGAAAGTTTTCCAGAATATCCACAAGATCTTTCTTCTTATTATTTCCGATGATCAGATCAATCGCCGTATCCTCTTCGAGTTTTTCCCCAGCCGCCTGCACATAACAGCCGCAGGCCACGACAACCGCATCGGGATTCATCTTTTTCGCTTTGTGCAGCATCTGCCGCGATTTCCGGTCCGCAATGTTCGTCACGGTACACGTATTGATAATGTAAACATCCGCTCCCGGTGCAAAAGGCACGATCTCGTACCCTCTGTTTTCGAGGAGCTGCTGGATGGCTTCCAGCTCATATGCGTTCACTTTACATCCAAGATTATGCAAAGCTACCGTTTTTTTCATGCCATACTCCTTTCTTCTTCATCTTTATTATTAAAAATCACGAAGATTCCACTTTATCTTTGTATGTTTTCGCATTGACTTTTTCCCCTCCAGACGGTAAGATAAAGCTGTTAAATGAGGGTAATAAATAATGTTAACCAAATAACAGGGAGGATTACAAACATGAAAACAGTACAGATTTCTCTTAATTCTATCGACAAAGTAAAATCTTTCGTCAACGACATTTCCAAATTCGATTTTGATTTTGATCTGGTATCCGGAAGATACGTAATCGACGCAAAATCCATCATGGGAATCTTCAGCCTCGACCTTTCCAAACCGATCGACCTGAACGTCCATGCTGATGGAGATGCTCTTCAGACCGTACTTGATGTTCTTGCTCCGTACATTGTATAATTACGATAGAACATAAGGGCCGCGCACTCGCCGCGGCTCTTTTTTTGTCTTTGTTTATCATCAGGACCGGATCTTGTTTTTCAGAACCCCCAAAACAAGATCCGGCCTTTTTTGTTCTTTAAAGCAAGTTTTCCTTAGCAGACCTCGATCGTCTCTGCGGTAGAAACTGCGCGTTCCATCATCTCATCGATCACGTCGTCCAGATGGCGCTCGGAGCATTTGATGACATTCAGGTTCGGTTTTGTCACCGGATGCTTTGCAACGAAGATCGTGCAGCAGTCCTCATACGGCAGAACGGATGTCTCGTACGTACCGATTTTTTCGGAAATATCGACGATCTCCTGTTTGTCGAAACCGATCAGCGGACGGAAGACCGGCATGGTGCAGACTTCGTTGGTAACGGCGAGGGAATGCATCGTCTGGCTTGCCACCTGTCCGATACTCTCTCCGGTGATCAGGCCAAGGCATTTGTCCTGACGTGCAAACGCTTCTGCGATCTTCATCATATAACGGCGCATGATGATGGTCAGCTCGTCGTGCGGGCATTTTTCGTAGATTGCAAGCTGGATCTCGGTGAAGTTAACCACATGCAGACGGATCGGACCGCTGTAGCGTGCAACGAGTTTTGCAAGATCCACAACCTTCTGTTTGGCTCTCTCGCTGGTGTACGGCGGAGCGTGGAAGTAAACGGCATCAATCTTAACACCGCGTTTTGCGATCATGTATCCGGCAACCGGGCTGTCGATACCGCCGGAAAGCAGCAGCATGGCCTGTCCGTTTGTGCCGACCGGCATACCGCCAGGGCCTGCGATGCTCTCGCAGTACAAATAAATCTTCTGACGCAGCTCGACGTTCAGATAGATATCCGGCTCGTGAACGTCTACTTTGAGGTTCGGGCAGACATCGAGGATGCGGCCGCCCAGCTCGCAGTTGACTTCCATTGTGTGCATCGGATAGTTTTTGTTCGCACGGCGTGCGCATACCTTAAAAGTTTTCTCCTCGGTCGGGTACAGCCCTTTCACGTAGGAAACCACTGCCTCTGCCAGATCTTCAAAGCCGGTGTCCTCTAAAATGACAACCGGGCAGATCTCGGCGATACCGAAAACTCTTGTCAGCGCATCGACAGCGCCCTCGTAATCAAAGTCTCCTTCGGTGTTGACATAGATTCGTCCCATCTCACGGGTGACCTGGAAATTTCCGTCTACCGGGGCAAGCGCGTGCTCCATCTGTACGCAGAGCGCTTTCTCGAACAGATGACGGTTCTTTCCTTTAATGCCGATCTCGGCATATTTTACCAGAAATGCTTTGTACATCATCGTTTTTTATTCTCCTTTTTTCTCAGCCAGATCGCGGAAGAACAGAGGATATTCCTCAGAAAATTTCTTCAGGATCAGGTCAGATACCTGACGCATCTGCGGATGTGCGGCGTTGGCGCTTCGAAGCCGGATAAAGTGGCGCCACTCTCTTAAGTTCATGGTCATGACGATCTCGGTTTTCAGGGAGTTCGGAAGAATGCTTCTTGCCTCCTCCGGCTTTGCTCCGAGTTCGAGCATCTGGAAGTAATACTGCTCTGCAGCTTCCATTGCTTTCTGCCATACCTCGTATTTTTTACGGTCGTTCTCGTCGTCCAGATCATAGGAAAATCCGGTTGCCAGGTCGATACAGGTGATCTGGTTTCCAAATTTATCTTTCGAATAGTTGCAGTAGCGGGTGCTCTCCTGGCTGTAGCTTGCGATACGGTGGCGGACGATCTCATGGGTCACGCCGCGGTCGCACGTTACTTTTACGGTGATGGAGCCGTGCTCAATGACGGATTCATGGCCGCGTTTGATGATGCCTGCGATGAATTTCTCTGCAGTGCCTTCTCCAATGCGCTCCTCGCTCTTGTAGCAGACTCTTCCGATTTTCTCGATCCGGCGCAGCATATCCTCGTAGGATTCGGTGCTCAGGATTTCAATTTCCGGCTGTATTGTAATCATAATTTTCCTCTTTCTATTATTTCCTGGTAAATCTGCGCAGCATCGGCAGTACCTCGCGCAGCGTATCCAGGGTGTAATCAATCTGTTCCAGTGTCGTAAATTCGCTGAAGCTGAACCGCACGGCAGACTCCATCTCGGCTTTCGATGCGCCGATGGCAGTCAGCGTCGGGCTTCCGGCTCTCTTGTGTGATGAGCAGGCGCTTCCGGCGGAAACGTAGATCTGGCGGTCCTCCAGCGTGTGCAGCAGCACTTCACTGCGCACATTTAAGAACGATGCATTGACAATCTGCGGCGCACCCTCTTCTTCCGGCATGCCATGGATGACCACATCGTCCAGCTCCCGTAAGCCTTCGATCAGACGGTGTTTGCAGGCACGCATCTGCGCGGTCTGCTCGTCAAAATGCTTGTAAACGATCTCAGCGGATTTCGCAAGGCCTGCGATGCCCGGCACATTGTCGGTTCCGGAACGCATGCCGTTCTGCTGGCCGCCGCCTAAGATCAGCGGACGGATTTTTACTTTCTCATCAATATATAAAAAACCGCTTCCCTTCGGTCCGTGGATCTTGTGGCCGCTCACGGCGAGCATGTCGATGCCCATCCGTTTCGGATAAATCCGGTATTTGCCGAACGCCTGGATCGCATCGACATGAAAATATGTTTTCGGATTTTTCGCCTTGATTCTGCGTCCGATCTCCCCGATTGGCTCAACAGCACCGATCTCATTGTTAACATACATAATCGAAACGAGAATCGTCTCCGGCGTGATCGCTTCTTCGAGTTCGTTCACATCCACAAGGCCTTCTTTATTTACCGGCAGGCGCGTAATACGGAATCCCTGCTCCTCCAGAAATGCCAGCGGTGCTGACACGGCCGGGTGCTCGATCGCGCTTGTGATGATGTGGTTTCCCGTTCTCTTATTTGCCATTGCTGTTCCGACGAGCGCCCAGTTGTCGGACTCTGTGCCACCGGAGGTAAAGAAAATTTCTTTTTCTTTGACTTTCAGAATCTTTGCCAGCGTTTCCTGGGCGGTTCTGATATATTGTTCTGCTTCTACCCCTTTTTGATGCATCGCAGACGGATTTCCATAATGATTTACCATCAGATCACAGACGAGATCTGCGGTTTCCTGATAAACACAGGTGGTTGCGGAATTGTCCAGATATGCTTCCATTATCTTGTTCGTTCCCTTCCTTCTAAAAGATACACCAGAATGGAAAGCACGGTCATTCCGGCCGTTTCCGTGCGCAGAATGCGCTTTCCGAGCGTAATCGGCTCTACCTTTGCTTTCATGGCCATTTCCACTTCCGCTTCGTCGATGCCGCCCTCCGGTCCGATCAGGACCGCAATAGATTCACCCGGTTCAATGGATTCCAGAATTTTTCTCGTTCCTTCCATCCCCTCTGCGTTCTCATACGGCATCAGGCGAACGTCTGATTCTGCCATCATTGCAAGCGCCTGCTGAAATGTAACAGGCATGTGTACCGTCGGAATCTGCATCCGTTTGGACTGCTTTGCCGCACCAAGCGCGATCGTCTGCCAACGCTCTGCTTTCTTTTCCGCCTTTTTCCGGTCCAGCTTCACAACGCAGCGTTTCATCTCCACCGGAACAATTTCCGTCGCACCAAGTTCCACTGCTTTTTGGATGATCAGTTCCATTTTGTCACCTTTTGGCAGACCCTGAAACAGCACAATTCCGGACGGGAGTTCTCTGTCTGCTGCTGTGACTTCTTCTACTGCGGCAAGAACCTCCCCTTCCGGGAAATCCGAAACGGCACAATGATATTCCTTTTCGCCTCCGGTACTGACCAGTATTTTTTCGCCCGGCCGCATGCGGAGCACATTTTTGATGTGATTAACGTCACTGCCCGTGATGTGGACAGTGCCGTCATAAATCTGACTTTCTTCTACAAAAAAACGGTACATGAATCTGTTCTCTTTCTCTTCTGGTGTTTCGCTTTTCTTAATTTACATCGGTTTTCTTGCTGTAACAGAAACCCATTCGCCCTGATGTGTAACTTCAACTACTTCAAGTCCCGCTGCAACGACTGCCTCTTTGACAACTTCCTCTTTCACATCGAGAATGCCGGATGTGATATAAACAGCGCCCGGCTTCATCTGGTGTACGATTACCGGCGTCAGCGGAACAAGAACATCTGCAAGAATATTGGCGGTAACGATATCGTATTTCTCGTATCCGACTTTGTCCTGTACTTCTTTGTCATCAATGATATTTCCGATCATCATATCAAACGCTTCTACCGGAATTCCATTGACTTCTTTGTTTTCCTCAACTGCAGGAACCGCACACGGATCGAGATCTGTTCCGACCGCATGACGCGCACCAAGCTTCAGTGCAATAATCGAAAGAATACCGCTTCCGGTTCCAACATCCAGCATCTGGGTGTCTTTTGTCACAAATTTCTTCAACTGACGGATTACCAGCTGGGTAGTCTCGTGCATGCCAGTTCCAAAAGCTGTACCCGGATCAATGTGAAGGATCATTTTGTCTTTATCCTCTTCCTTCACTTCTTCCCAGGATGGAACAATAAGAATGTCATCTACATAGAACTGATGGAAATATTCTTTCCAGTTATTGATCCAGTCTTTATCCTCTGTCTGGGATTCTGTGATAGTACCTTCGCCGATATCCATGTATCCGCGTACTTCTTCAAGGACAGCACGTACTTTCTCGAGAACAGGTGCAGTTTCTGTGTCCTCTTCCAGATAAAAATTCAGATAGGCAATTCCATCATATGCTGGACCTTCCGGCATAATATCCACAAACATCTGCTCCTTTTCCAGCGCTGTCAACGGAACCTTGTCCTCGATCTGCGCACCCTCCAGCCCGATATCGTACAGGGTGCTGATAATAATATCTTCTGCATCTGTCACGGTTTTTATTTTAAATTTTTTCCACTTCATCTGAAACACCTCCCGAAAACACACTAACTCAGTTTTTTACTATAACACAAAAACAGGCGCTTGTGCATCCGCAAAATGCACAAAACGCCTGCCACTTCCTGAATTACATGTTACAATCCACTCGCGTTATTTGTCTTTATTGAAAAATCCGCGCTTTTTCTTTTCTTTATGCGGAGCTTCGCCGCTGTTGATGCGTTCTGCCGCATGTAAGCTGTCTTCTGTCGCTTCGTCGAACTTGCGCAGCAGCTCTTTTGCTTCTGCAGAAAGATGTTCGGGAGTCTGTACAATCAGAGTTACATAATGATCGCCGCGCAGATCCTTGTTGCGCAGAGACGGTACGCCCTTGCCTTTTAAACGAACTCTCGTATCAGTC
>ENA-OZGV01001614-OZGV01001614.1-human-gut-metagenome-genome-assembly--contig:-NODE-1614-length-9661-cov-4.298667_pt1 | contig 9661 bp, 6 predicted proteins | sample MGYA00245120_ERZ653665 | MGnify/ENA primary metagenome ERZ653665 (study PRJEB26926, sample SAMN06165250) | human gut metagenome | biome: ENVO:00009003; feature: ENVO:2100002; material: ENVO:00002003... | reverse complement strand
GATCTACACGCGTAAGATCGTCGGCAGCGTCAGATGTGTATAAGAGACAGCACTTAGGAATCTGTGGATCCATGATGTCCATGGGAATGTCTACGATAAACACATGAACAACGGTGGGATCTATATGACAGCGCTCCGTCCGGAATGTGAGGAACTGACGGGTGTGGCACGGTATCGGGATATCGTTATTGAAGGATGCTTCGTGCACCGGGTCAGCCGCTGGGGAATTGCAGCAGGCTATACCTATGCCCATGATAAGTTCCGGGGGGCAGAGCTTACGGAAGCCGTTTTTCTGAACTATGGACATGAAAATATGCAGATACGGAATAATTATGTAAAAGAGGCCGGTGCTGAAGGATTTACCACTACTACCGGTAGTGTAAACGTATGGACACCTTATCCGGACGATCCCATTTTCCAGAGGGAGTATGAAGAGTTTCTTACTGCTTTTGCAGCCAAATACAATGATCCTGATGTCACTCAATTTGTGAGTGGTTTTGGATTAGGCAAATGGGGCGAGACTCACACCCTGAAATACTCTACAGGTGATGAAGCTCCTAGACAAGCAGTATTTGAATGGATTACAGACGTAATGTCACGCCTTTTCACTAAAGTGCCTATCATGATTAATTATCATCGCTGTTTGCTTAGTGGCAAAGAGTTTAGTGATACCGATACCGATGTAGCTGCCGATATGGTGAAACGTGCCGTAGCTAAAGGCTTCTGTTTGCGTCACGATGCTTTCGGCATGAAGCAATATTATAAGGATTGGGAGCGTGGCATCAGTACTACCTATCATGGTATCGTACCTATTACTATGGAAGGTGGTTGGGTAGAATCATCACACGGTGGTTCTATTGCCGGCGATGGTTACAAGAATTTTGCCGAGGTGCGCCAGGGAGAATATGATGAAGCCAAGGGTGGTTATGTCAACATGATGGACCTCCGCTTTGATACCAACGTGAACAAAGGTGAAACTCATTCTTGGTTCAATACAGCTTTCCATTTGGTGAAGGAGTTTATTGCCGAAGGTGGTTACCGTCTCTATCCCGACCGTCTGTCTATTCCTACTATAGCTCGTAGTGGCAGTAGTGTATCACTTACTCACCGCTGGTCGAACTTGGGTTGGGGTTACTGTCCTACCAATTTGCCGCAGTATGGTGACAAGTACAAACTTGCTATCGCTCTGCTCGATAAGAATACAGAGGAGCCCGTCCGCATCTATATAGAAGACAAAGCAAACATTGCCACTTGGATGAAGGGAGCTCCCAAGACTTACACTACTAATATCAAACTCACTGATGTAGCCGCAGGGAATTACATTTGGGCAGTAGGATTGGTAGATACTACCAAAGAGAATGCCATTGGTATCTTAATTTCAGCCCGCGATGAGTATCAAACCTCCAAAGGTTGGGTGAAAGTGGGTGATATAACTATTCAATAATTAAAAAACGCTGTGCTATGATGAAAAAAATCTTACTGACATGCATAGCCGTAGCCTGTAGCCTTGTGGCTGTAGCCGGAGAACTGCTCATCGAAGCAGAAAGCTTCAGCCAGCGAGGCGGCTGGGTGCTCGACCAGCAGTTCATGGATCAAATGGGTTCACCCTATCTCATGGCACATGGCATGGGTATTCCTGTGGCCGATGCTACGGCAGAAATCAATATTCCCCAGGCGGGCACTTACTATGTATATGCCCGCACCTACAACTGGACTTCACCTTGGACCGATGCCGAAGGACCCGGAAAGTTTCGTCTGGCTTTAGGTGGTAAGTTACTGAAAACTACGTTGGGACACACCGGTAATTCCTGGCAATGGCAGTCCGCCGGTAAGGTCGTATTGAAGGCAGGTACTATTACCCTTGCTTTGAAAGACCTTACAGGTTTTAATGGTCGTTGTGATGCCATCTATCTCACGACTGATATGAATGCGCAACCCACTGCATGGGGCGAGGCAGAGACAGCTGCACTTCGTGCCCGCTTGCAACAACAACAAACGGTGCCCACCCATCAGTACGACTTTGTGGTAGTGGGAGGAGGCGTAGCCGGCATGTGTGCCGCTACGGCTGCTGCCCGGTTAGGTTGTAGGGTGGCATTAGTGAACGATCGTCCTGTACTGGGTGGTAATAACTCGTCGGAGATACGTGTACACCTGGGTGGTATTATCGAAAAGGGACCCAACGAGGGGTTAGGTCGTATGATACGCGAATTCGGTCATGAACGTTCCGGTAATGCCCAACCGGGTGACTATTATGAAGATCAGAAAAAGGAAGACTTTATAGCTGCCGAAAAGAATATCACCCTTTATGCTTCGCAACGTGCTGTGGCCGTAAAGATGCAGGGTGATCGCATAGCATCAGTCACTATTCAACACATTGAGACAGGTGAACAAACGGAACTTACCGCTCCTCTTTTTAGTGACTGCACTGGCGATGCTACCATAGGCTACTTAGCCGGTGCCGATTGGACTATGGGACGTGAAGGCCGCGATGAATATGGCGAAAGTCTCGCTCCCGAGCAGCCCGACTCGCTAGTGATGGGCGCATCGGTACAATGGTATAGCAAGGACATGAAGAAGAAGACCTCTTTCCCCCGCTTCGAATATGGTATGCGCTTTGGCGCTGATAATTGCGAGCCTGTAACTATGGGCGAATGGAAATGGGAAACAGGAATGAACCGTAATCAAATCACCGAGGCTGAACGCATACGCGACTATGGACTTTTGGTGGTATATTCCAATTGGAGCTATCTGAAGAATCACTATGCGGATCGTAAAAAGTATGCCAACCGTTCACTCGATTGGGTGGCGTATGTTTCCGGTAAACGTGAATCTCGCCGCCTTCTGGGCGACTATGTGTTAGCACAAGACGATATAGACAAAAATGTGGCGCACGAGGATGCTTCGTTTACTACCACTTGGAGTATCGACCTCCACTTCCCCGATAGCGTGAACAGTGTGCGTTTTCCTGATAATGAATTCAAGTCGGCAACGGTGCATCGTTGGATTCATCCTTACGCTGTCCCTTATCGTTGTCTTTATTCGCGCAATGTGGATAACCTCTTTATGGCAGGTCGTAATATGAGTTGCACACACGTAGCCTTGGGTACGGTGCGTGTGATGCGTACTACTGGTATGATGGGCGAAGTAGTAGGTATGGCAGCCGGACTCTGTCATAAGCATGGCGTAGAACCGCGTGATATCTATCATCATCATCTGCCCGAATTAAAGCAGCTTATGCAGGCAGGCTTGGGCAAACACAATGTACCCGATAACCAACGTTTCAACGAACCCAACAAATTGTTGGAGGCTCCGGCTTACATCAAACCGCAGACAAACTATGAGTAAAAAAAGTATTATCACGATATTTCTCTCAACCATATTGGGATTGCCGCTTTGGGGGGGACAACACTATTATGCTTTCCTGAAAGGTGATACACTACGTATGGGCAATAACTACATGGAGCGTACCATGCTGTGGAATAATGGTACACCTGTCACCATTAGCCTCACCGATAAGCTATGTGGAAAAATAATCCCGGCTCAAGGCAAAGAGCCCGACTTCTCGATTGTGAAAGGCATCTCTACAGCTGCTACTTTCACTGTGAATGAGATTCCAACGAATGGTATACATGCCAGCTATCTGCAAGCCACTGTGGCTTGCACCATCGGTTCTCTAAGTATAGAACGTCGCTATCGCATTTATGCAGACTGTCCCGCCATTGCCTGCGATACCTATCTGAAAGGACAAGTAGAACTTTACCAGAATAAAGATGACAATCGTTCTAATGCCGATCGTAAAAATATAGAGCACACAGCCGATATGACTACGGGGGTGAAAACTCCGACGATTGACAGATTGCAACTCTCCGGTAATCATTGGCGTGCCCGTACGGTAGAGTTCTTCGACTATACTGATTGGAACGACAATCTGGTGACAGAACGTACCTGGCTTCCTTACCGTCGCAATACCTATCGTGGTAATCTGCTTTTTGCTCACGATGTGGCTACCCGGCAAGGTTTCTTTTTCTTGAAAGAGGCTCCTTGCAGCAGTACCCAATTACATTATAATGGTTCCGACTTCGTGGCCGACTTTAGCGATTTTATGGTAGTGGGTCTGGGCATTGCATCTGATGATGTGAAACCGGATAGCTGGACTCGTGTTTATGGATGCGTTACCGGTGTCTATACCGGAGATGAACAAGAAGCACTAACAGCATTGCGCCTTTATCAAAAACAACTGCGCCACCACACTGCCGCACAGGATGAGATGATTATGCTCAATACCTGGGGTGACCGTAGTCAGGATGCCAAAATAGATGAGGCTTTCTGTCTGGCTGAGCTGGATCGTGCCGCACGTCTGGGTGTCACCCTCTTTCAACTGGACGATGGTTGGCAGAGCGGAAAAAGTCCCAACTCAAAGACAGCCGGAGGCAGCTTTAAAGATATTTGGAAAAATGCCGATTACTGGACGCCCAACCCCACGAAATTCCCTCATGGACTGAAACGCATTGTAGAGAAAGGAAAGAAATTGGGTATTCGTATCGGATTATGGTTCAATCCTAGTATACAGAATGATTTTGCCGATTGGCAAAAAGACGCGCAAGTCATTATCGGGCTTTACAAGGAGTATGGCATCTGCTGTTTCAAGATAGATGGCTTACAAATACCTACTAAAACAGCCGAACAGAATTTGCGCCGGTTGTTTGATGCCGTGTTAGCACAAACCAACCATGAGGTGATTTTCAACCTCGATGCCACTGCCGGTCGTCGCGGTGGATATCATTATATGAATGAGTATGGCAATATCTTCCTGGAAAACCGTTATACCGATTGGGGCAACTATTATCCCTATCGCACCTTGCGTAATCTTTGGATGCTGTCTCGCTATGTACCGGCCGAGAAGATGCAGATAGAATTCCTTAATAAATGGCGTAATGCCGATAAGTACAGCACTACCGATCCATTTGCTCCCGCTCGTTATAGTTTCGACTACCTCTTTGCCATCACCCTGGCGGCACAGCCATTGGCTTGGATGGAGGCTTCGAACCTGCCCGAAGAGGCTTATGCTACGGCAACTCTGCTCAAGGAATATCAACCCTTGCAACTTCAATTTCATCAAGGCATCATATTACCCATTGGTGAAGAACCTTCGGGACGCTCGTGGACAGGATTTCAATCAATAGTCTCTGACACGCAAGGTTATCTCATTATTTACCGCGAAGACAATGATATAGCCAAAAGAACCATTGATACTTGGCTTCCGGAGGGCAAGAAGGTAACTTTTACTCCTTTGATGGGAAATGGCAAAAAGTTTGTTGCTGAAGTTGGTGTACAGGGTAAAGTAAGTTTCGAGTTGAATGATAAGAATTCTTTCACTCTTTATCAATACCAGGTAAAACCATGAAAAGACTATAAACAATAATGGAATTATGATAAAAAGTTTGCGTTCTGTTTTTCTTGCTTTGTTTGTTGCCGTGCAATTCGTTGTGTACGGGCAACCGGCGGAAAGGCTGATTCAAGTGCTGGTCACTCCCGACCACACCAATTGGTTGTATCAACCGGGAGAAAAAGTGAAATTCAAAGTAGCTGTACTGAAATGCAATATTCCACAGGATCATCTGGAAGTGCGTTATGAGATTTCGGAAGATATGATGAAACCTCATCAGACAGGTAAACAACCTTTGAAGAATGAAAAGCTCGAAATTAATGCAGGTACAATGAAAAAAGAGGGTTTCCTGCGTTGCCGTGCTTTTGTCAGTTATCAAGGGCGTGAATATGAAGGTGTAGCTACCGTCGGCTTTGATCCGGAGAAGCTACAACCGACTACTCCGTTGCCCGCCGATTTTCTTGAATTCTGGAAGAGCACCAAAGAAGCCGCTGAAAAGTGGGCGCTGGAACCTATAATGACTTTATTGCCGGAAAAGTGTACGGACAAAGTGAATGTATATCATGTTTCTTTTGCGAATAATGACTATGCATCCCGCATGTATGGCATCCTTTGTGTGCCGAAAGCTCCCGGAAAATATCCGGCCATCTTGAAAGTACCGGGTGCGGGTATCCGCGCATATAACGGGGAGCCCGAACGTGCCGGAAATGGTTTTATCATTTTGGAGATCGGTATTCACGGCATTCCGGTCAACCTGACGGGGGATGTATATCACCGACTTTATAACGGGGCCTTGAAGAATTACCATTCATTCAATACGGACGATCGGGATAAGTATTATTATAAACGGGTTTATACAGGCTGTGTAAGAGCCATTGATTTCATTTACACACTTCCCGAATTTAATGGTAATCTGGCAACTTTCGGTGGAAGTCAGGGCGGAGCACTTTCCATAGTGATTGCCGGACTGGATAACCGTGTCAAAGGATTAGTTTCTTTCTATCCGGCTTTGTGTGATATTGCAGGCTATGCTCATGGTCGCGCAGGAGGTTGGCCGCACATGTTTAAGGATGAAAGGAACCGGACACCGGAGAAGATTAAAACCATTCAGTACTTTGATGTAGTCAACTTTGCCCGGCAGGTTAAAGTACCGGGATTCTATACTTTCGGTTATAATGATATGGTCTGTCCGCCTACCACCACTTATTCGGCTTACAACATGATTAATGCTCCGAAAGAGTTGTTCGTGGCCGAAACGACTGCCCATTATGCCTATGCAGAGCAGTGGAGTGCTGCCTGGAACTGGGTGATGAATTTCCTGAAGAATGAATCGAGAAACGAATAATGTATAAATACCACAAACTAATAGATAAATGAAAATAGGTAAGAAATTAAATCTATGTCTGTTGTTGCTGATCGCTTTTGCAGGAAGCGTTGCGGCACAAGAACTGATAACGAATGTCTACGGTCGTGACATTCATTCACTGAATGGTAAATGGAATGCCATTATCGACCTGTACGATCAGGGACAACGAATGAAAATCTATGAAAATCAGCAACCGAAAGGAAATACTGATTTCTACGAATATGCATTCGAAGGCGGCTTGCGTCTTAATGTCCCGGGAGACTGGAACTCGCAGTCGCCCGAACTGAAATATTATGAGGGTACTGTATGGTATGCGCGTCATTTTGATGCCAAACGTCTGGCAGACAAGCGTCAGTTTCTTTCTTTTGGTGCTGTCAGCTATCGTTGCAAAGTCTACCTGAACGGAAAAGAAATAGCAGAACATGAAGGTGGCTTCACCCCTTTCCAAGTAGAAGTGACGGACCTGTTGAAAGACGGCGATAACTTCCTGGCAATAGAAGTGAACAATCGTCGTACCAAGGACGCCATTCCTGCTATGGCGTTCGATTGGTGGAATTATGGCGGCATCACAAGAGATGTGTTGTTGGTGAAAACTCCCCGCACATTTATAGAAGATTACTTCATCCAACTGGATAAAAATGCTCCCGACCGGATCATTGCCCGTGTACGTCTTTCTGATAAAAAGGCAGGTGAAAAGGTGACAGTCGCCATCCCCGAACTTAAAATCAATGCGGAACTTACCACTGATGCGGAAGGAAAAGCGGAAACCGTATTGAATGCAAAGAAACTGCAACGCTGGTCGCCCGAAGAACCGAAACTCTATGGTGTGGCCATTTCTTCAAGTACCGACCGCGTGGAGGAACAAATAGGCTTCCGTAACATCACAGTGAAAGGGACGGATATTTACCTGAACGGGAAACCGACATTTATGTGTTGCATCTCTTTCCATGAGGAGATTCCGCAGCGCATGGGACGTGCTTTCTCGGAAGCCGATGCAGCCATGTTGCTGAATGAAGCTAAGGCGCTTGGTGTGAACATGATTCGTTTGGCACATTATCCGCAAAATGAATACACGGTACGCTTGGCAGAAAAGATGGGTTTCCTTCTCTGGCAGGAAATTCCTATTTGGCAAGGCATTGACTTTACAGACAAAGATACCCGTAAGAAAGCACAGAAGATGCTTTCTGAAATGATAAAGCGCGATCAGAATCGTTGTGCAGTAGGTTACTGGGGTGTTGCCAATGAAACACAGCCTTCCAAAGAACGGAATGATTTTTTGACTTCCCTGCTTGAAACAGGCAAACAATTGGATATTACCCGTTTGTATGTCGCCGCTTTTGACCTTGTGCGCTTTAACAGTGAGAAACAGCGTTTTGTAATGGAAGATTCCTTTACTTCCCAATTGGATGTCGTAGCAATCAATAAATATATGGGCTGGTATCATCCATGGCCTGTTGAACCGAAAGATGCAATCTGGGAAGTAGTGACGGACAAACCGTTGATTATTTCTGAATTTGGTGGTGAAGCACTGTACGGTCAGTCCGGCGATGAGAATGTAGTCAGCTCCTGGAGTGAAGAGTATCAGGCACGTCTGTATAGAGACAATATCCGTATGTTCGACAATATCCCTAACCTGCGTGGAGTATCTCCTTGGATTCTGTTCGACTTCCGTTCTCCGTTCCGTTTCCACCCCACTAATCAGGATGGCTGGAATCGCAAAGGGTTAATATCCGATCAGGGAATGCGCAAGAAGGCATGGTATCTGATGAGAGATTATTACATGAAAAAAAGAAATAACTAAAAGTACTTATGATAAAGCATTTCAGAATAAAGAATAATTTTCTGTTGAGCGGATTATTCTTTTTAGTAACGTTATTTTCTGTTGGCAGTTCGTTGGTTTCCTGCTCGGACTCGGAGAAGATTGTAACCCAGACAGAAGAAAAAATAGTATATGTAGATGGAAACTGGATGGTGGTTGCTTCTAAGGAAGTCACTGTCATGACTGGTGAATCTGTCACTCTGAACGTATCGGTTGGTGGTGAAGAAGAGCTGAAACCGGAATATACCTGTACTTCCAAAGATGCAAACATCGCTACAGTAGCTGTCAGCGAAGATAATAATAGCATTATTATTACGGGTGTTGTGGATGGTAGCACAGCGATTTCTATCGAATGTCCTACAAATACAAAACCGCTAGTTGCTACAATTCCGGTGACCGTAAAGCAAAATGCTATACGAATACTGGCAATTGGCAATAGTTTCTCGCAGGATGCCGTTGAGCAATATCTGTATGAACTGGCAGAAGCGGCAGGCTATGAGTTAATTATCGGAAATATGTATATTGGCGGCTGTGACCTGGATAAGCATTGGGCTAACTTCCAGTCGGATGCCGCTGCTTATGAATATCGTAAAATAGTAAAAGGCGAGAAAGTAGGTAAAATCGGTTATAAACTATCACAGGGATTGGCGGATGAAAACTGGGATTATATCAGTCTGCAACAGGCGAGCGGTAAATCCGGTAAATACGAAACATATACGGTATTGGCTGATTTGATTGCAGGAATAAAGGAACGTTGTCCGAAAGCTAAACTGCTGTGGCATCAGACTTGGGCATACGCTTCCAGTTCCACTCATGAAAGTTTCCCGGATTATGATAGCAACCAGATGACGATGTATTCTTCTATCGTAACGGCTGCACGACAGGCTATGACGAATCATACGGATTTGAGCCTGTTGATTCCTTCGGGGACAGCCATACAGAACGGCCGCACCTCATTCCTGGGTGATGCATTCAACCGTGACGGTTATCATCTGGAGGTTACTTACGGGCGATATACTGCTGCCTGCACCTGGTTTGAGATGATTACGGGACAAAACCTGTCTCTTATACACATCTGACGCTGCCGACG
>ENA-OZGV01001602-OZGV01001602.1-human-gut-metagenome-genome-assembly--contig:-NODE-1602-length-9726-cov-4.548547_pt1 | contig 9726 bp, 8 predicted proteins | sample MGYA00245120_ERZ653665 | MGnify/ENA primary metagenome ERZ653665 (study PRJEB26926, sample SAMN06165250) | human gut metagenome | biome: ENVO:00009003; feature: ENVO:2100002; material: ENVO:00002003... | reverse complement strand
GTCCGTCTCGTGGGCTCGGAGATGTGTATAAGAGACAGATCTTAACCCGGATGCGGAAATCCAGAAAGAATATGAGATTCGTCTGGAAGCGGATCGAAGAGAGAGAGAGGAACTTCTGAAACTGAAGGCGCAGAAAGATGAAACAAAGGATGGCAGCAATATTGGTCTTTATGCCAATATTGGAAATATGAGTGATCTGAGCAGTGTCCTTTTTTATGGCGCCAAGGGAATTGGGCTTCTGCGAAGTGAGTTCCAGTATCTTGGAAGAGAAAATTATCCGAGAGAAAATGAACTTTTCCGTGCATATAAAAAAGTAGCAGAGACAATGGGCGAGAGACTTGCGGTGATCCGTACTGCGGATCTCGGAGCAGACAAGCAGGCTCCGTATCTGGACATTCCGCAGGAAACCAATCCTATCATGGGCAACCGTGGGATTCGTCTCTGTCTTGACCGAAGAAGAATGTTTAAAGCACAACTTCGTGCAATTTATCGTGCCAGTGCGTATGGTAATCTCGCAATGATGTTCCCGATGATCGATTCTGAAGAAGAAATGGATGAGATATGGCAGATCATTGAGGAAGTAAAAGAAGGACTGCGCGAAAAAAACATTCCATTTAAAGAGATCATGACAGGAATCATGATCGAGACACCGGCAGCAGTCATGATTAGCCGGGAACTTGCAAAACATGTTGATTTCTTAAGTATTGGAACCAATGACCTGACACAGTATACGCTTGCGATGGATCGTCAGAATCCTCTTCTGAAAGACAAATACAACGATCATCATCCGGCAATTCTTCGTATGGTGCGTATGGTTGTGGATGCGGCACATCAGGAAGGCCGTAAGGTTGGCATCTGCGGAGAAATCGCAGCGGACACAGCACTGACGAAAAAATTTCTGGAGATGGGAGTTGATTTTCTGTCTGTTGTTCCGGCGTGTGTACTTCCGGTACGAAAAGCAATTCGTGAGACAGATCTTGGCGGAGAGAAAGTTTCTGCTGTTAAATGAGGATTATAATGAATAAAAAAAGTAAAGTCATTCTTCTTCCCTGTAATTCTTACAGGGAAGAAATTGTTTATGAGAATCTTGAAATCGGACTGGAGCTTCTGGGCGGAATCGAGAATATTGTCGGTAAAGAAGAGTCTGTATTGCTGAAGCCGAATCTTCTAAAGAAAGCGGAAGTTGATAAGGCAGTGATCACACATCCGACGGTTGTGGGAATGTTTGCCCGACTGATGAGAGAAAAAGGATATCAGGATATGGCACTTGCAGATTCTTGCGGAAATGGAACAACTTCTAAAGTGATCCATGGGACAGGAATGGATACGTATCTTGAGAAACTGGATATTCCGGCTATTGATTATACGACGGGAATCCATGTAGACTATCCGAAAGGAATACAGGCAAAAGAATTTATTTTGCCGAAAGAACTTCTGGAAAAAGACTGTGTGATCTCTCTTTGCAAAATGAAGACGCATGCACTGGAACGCATCACGGGAGCTGTGAAAAACAGCTATGGATTCGTTTATGGATTTCACAAAGCCAAAGGTCATACATTGTACCCAAGTGCAGACAGTTTTGCCCGTATGCTTGTCGATCTGAATCAGTATGTGAAGCCGCGGCTGTATATTATGGATGGAATTGTGGCCATGGAGGGGAACGGACCAGGTTCCGGAGATCCTGCTCCAATGAATGTGATGCTGATGTCACGGGATCCGGTTGCACTTGATAGTGTGTTCTGTAACCTGATCCATCTGAATCCGGAGATGGTTCCAACGAATTATCATGGAGAAAAAATGGGACTTGGTACCTGGCGTTCGGAAGAAATTGAAATTGTTACTCCGTCCGGTGAGATTTCAATGAAGGATGCAGTAGCACAGTATGGAAATCCGTATTTTGATGTGGACCGGAGAGTGGTACGTTCCGGTATGTGGGAACGTCTTGCGAAGGCCTTGAATATTTTTCAGAAGAAGCCTTATATTGAGCCGGAGCGTTGTATCCGGTGTGGGATTTGTGTGAAGAGCTGTCCGGTTCCGGACAAGGCCGTTGATTTCCGTAAAGGCAGAGAGAATCCACCAGTATATGATTATAAGAAATGTATCCGTTGTTTCTGCTGCCAGGAGATGTGTCCCGAAAAAGCAATCCAGGTGAAATGATTAGGCCGGAAATTCAATCATGCCTTAAATTGTTGCATGGAAAAGGAGCTTCTGCATTATAGATGAATATATGTCTGTTTTGCAAAAGCTCCTTTAGATTGTTTGTTTATAAGTTGTGTCCGATCAAAATTTACAAACTGGATCAGTTCAAACAAAAATTATCGCTTATCTGATCGTGTCATGCAAAGCTTTGATGAATGAAGGAGTGGTACCGCAGCAACCACCAACAACAGAAGCACCGTTTTCAATCAGGACTTTCATATGATGGGCGAATTCTTCTGCATTCATGCTGTATACAGCATTTCCCTTTTCATCGATGACCGGCATACCGGCATTTGGTTTGGCGATAACTGGAATAGAAACATTTTCTTTAATGTTTCGAACAACAGATACCAGCTGATCAGGTCCCACTGAGCAGTTGATACCTACAGCATCTGCGCCGGCTGCTTCAAGAGAAACAGCTGCTTCCACAGCATTTCCACCACTGAAGATACTTCCATCAGCTTCAACAGTCATGGTACACATGATCGGAAGATCACATACAGAAGCGGCGGCATCTACAGCTGCAAGAGTTTCTTCAATATTGATCATTGTTTCGGCTGCAATCAGATCAATACCTGCATCTGCCAGAATACGGATCTGTTCCTGATACATATTATAAGCTTCTGTGTAAGTATAATCCCCATCAGCTGTGATAAAAGATCCGGAAGTAGTGATATCACCGGCTACATAGATACCGCTGCCGGCCAGCTCCTTAGAATAGCCGACCAGAGTACGGTTGATCTCTTCAATCTTATCTCTGAGTCCGTGTTTCTCAAGATTTATACTGTTTCCGCCAAAAGTAGGAGCATAGATTACCTGACTTCCTGCCTGAATATAGGCACGCTGCAGATCCTGGATAATATCTTTGTGATCGATAACCCAGGTTTCTGTACAGATACCGCGTGGCATACCACTTGCCATCAGGTTGGAGCCTGTGGCACCATCCAGAATCAGTATATTCTCAGTCAGTTTTCGAAATTCTTCTTTAGTCATATTAAGTTCGTTGCCTCCTTGAAAAATAAATATATAAGCAACTTACCTGTAAGCTCCGCATTTCCGTTGGAAAGTGCTTATTTCAGTTCCCTATTATAGCATGTACCATGTGGGATTACTATAGAAAAATCATTCAACCTTATTTATATACAAAGCAGATCTGGAGGTTATAAAACCAGTAGTGTTTACAGGCATAATCCCGCAAATAATAAAAAGAAGACATCTTTCGACAGAACTCGAAATTGTCTCAGAAGAAAAGTTGTGCTATTTTCTATATATATTCTTTACCGGCAGTTCTGTCGGAGATTTTCCCAAATACAATATTAGTATAAGTAATGGAATCAAAATGCAGGAGGTAAAATAATTGAATCTGTTTGAGTACACGTACTGCGGGAACTACAACCGGCAGATACAGAATCTGGCCAGAATCGTCCCGGAAAAATGGAGTTTTGGAGGCAATGATGACAATGGAATCCTGAAAGGGTATCTGGAGCATACATTTCAGCGGGTATATGAAGAAGAAAAATTACTGGAGACAGAGGAATACGCAATTTTTAATACAGGACTTTTTAATATGTATTATCAGCCGGTCTACGCATATTTTATCCCAAATCTGGTGCCGGACAGGCAGAGATGGTTTCTGGACGGCTTCTACACAGAATATCATTTATTAAAATCAGGAATTGTCAATCTTCCGAAACGTGCGGAATATGTAACGGATCCGGCTGAACTTATTTTTGATACCGGATTGGATATCGTGCCTCAGTATGAACATATTTTTGAAGAAACGGAGAATTGTCAGAGACTTCCGGAGACGATTCGCGGTAGTGTAATGAAAGTACAACTGTTTGACGGAGCCTTGCGGCAGACAAAAAGAATGCTTGAGGCCGATTATCGGACAGCCATTCCGCAGTATTATAACCATGGAATCCAGTTTCTCATTCCTGTCTGTCTGCAAAATCCGGACAGAGCTGATCTGGCACTTGCCTGTGTAAAGACAGAGGATGGGAGCAAATATCTGGGCAGGACATGTCTGACATTAAAAATGGCATATCATAATGCAAGACTGCTGGCAAAAATCCACAGCAGCTGGCTTTATCCGTGAAGAGATGATCGCAGCAATAGAGAGTAATACAGGAAAACCTTCGGTGAAAATCAACTGTACAAAAATCTCGCGAAATCTATTGAAATCGTAACGCTTTTATGATACAAAAATAAAGTTGTTATTAATAATTTTTCTTATGAAAAAGAGGGGATACTTTTTAGGGAGGAACAACCAATGAGCAATAAGCTGATCGACTTGATCGACATTTCCAAATCCTACGGGATGCAGACAGTTCTGGATGAACTGAATCTTTACATCAGGGAGAATGAATTCCTGACATTACTTGGTCCGAGTGGATGTGGAAAGACTACTACACTTCGTATTTTGGGAGGATTCGAGACACCGGATAAAGGGCGTGTGATCTTTGACGGGCAGGATATCACGAATTTTCCGGCGAATAAGCGTCAGCTGAATACCGTATTTCAGAAATATGCGTTGTTTACTCATATGAACATTGCGGATAACATTGCTTTTGGATTAAAGATAAAGAATAAAAGCAAACAGTATATTTATGACAAGATCAAATATGCATTGAAGCTTGTGAATCTGGATGGTTTTGAGAAACGCATGCCGGATTCTTTGAGTGGTGGACAGCAGCAGCGTATTGCAATCGCACGTGCAATCGTAAATGAGCCGAAGGTACTGCTTCTGGATGAGCCGCTCGGTGCGCTGGACCTGAAGCTTCGACAGGATATGCAGTATGAGCTGATCCGTCTCAAAAATGAGCTGGGGATCACCTTTCTGTATGTAACACATGATCAGGAAGAGGCACTTACCATGTCTGATACGATCGTGGTCATGAATCAGGGGTATATCCAACAGATCGGAACACCGGAAAAAATCTACAATGAGCCGGAGAATGCTTTTGTGGCGGACTTTATCGGTGAGAGTAATATCATTTCCGCGACAATGGTGCAGGATCGTCTTGTTAAGATACTGGGTGTTAATTTTCCATGTGTGGATGAAGGGTTCGGACAGAACCGGCCGGTTGACGTTGTCATCCGTCCGGAAGATATCGATCTTCTGAAACCGGGGCAGGGAAGCATTGACGGTGTAGTCACACATATGATCTTCAAAGGTGTACATTATGAGATGGAAGTCATGGCGAACAACTATGAGTGGCTGGTGCACAGCACAGATATGTTCCCGGTTGGAGCAGAAGTCAGCATTCATGTGGATCCGTTTGATATCCAGATCATGAAAAAACCGGAATCGGAAGATGAGGAGGCGGTAAACATTGAAGAATAAGCGTTTGCTTGCCGGTCCGTATCTGTTCTGGTCCGTGTCATTTGTAGTGATTCCGCTGTTGGTGATCGTGTATTATGCATTTACCAGTGATGAGGGTAGTTTTACATTTTCCAATCTGGCACAGATCACGACACCGGAGAATCTGAAGGCACTTGGCATGTCCATTCTTCTGTCATTTTTGAGTACGGCAATCTGCTTGATTCTGGCATATCCGCTGGCAATGATCCTGAGCCAGAAACAGGTAAACCAGACAAGTTTTATTGTGCTGGTCTTTATTCTGCCAATGTGGATGAACTTTCTTCTCCGTACACTGGCATGGCAGACATTGCTTGAAAAGAATGGTGTCATCAACAGTGTTTTAAGTTTCCTGCATTTACCGGCGCTGGAGATCATTAATACACCATATGCCATCATTCTTGGAATGGTATACAATTTTCTGCCATTTATGGTGCTTCCAATCTATAATGTACTGATCAAGATTGACAGAAATGTTATCAATGCAGCACGTGATCTGGGAGCCAATTCCGTACAGACTTTCTGGAAGGTCATTTTTCCACTGAGTATTCCGGGTGTGATCAGCGGTATTACGATGGTGTTTGTACCGGCGCTGACAACCTTCGTTATTTCTGACCTTCTTGGAGGCGGAAAGATCCTTCTGATCGGTAATGTCATTGAGCAGTCATTCAAACAGAACAGCAACTGGCATGTTGGAAGTGGTCTGTCCCTGGTACTGATGGTATTTATCATTGCAAGTATGGCACTTGTGGCAAAATACGATAATGAGGACGGGGGTGCGGCATTTTGATCAGAAAATATTTACAGAAGATATACCTGGCCCTTATTTTTATTTTATTATATGCCCCGATCGTAACGTTGATCGTTCTGTCTTTTAACCAGTCTAAGACAAGAGCAAAATGGGGTGGATTTACACTGAAATGGTATAAAGAACTTCTCAAAAATGAACAGATCATGAGCGCGTTTTATACCACACTTATCATAGCGTTTGTTTCGGCTGCAATCGCAACGGTCATTGGCACGGCCGCTGCAATCGCGATTCAGGGAATGAAGCAGAAGTGGAAGACCATGTATATGGGACTTACCAATATCCCGATGATGAATGCGGAGATCGTGATGGGTGTGTCTTTGATGCTTCTTTTTATTGCATTTCATATGACACTTGGCTTCGGAACGATCCTGATCGCACATATTACGTTCAATATTCCGTATGTGATCTTAAGCGTATTACCGAAGCTGAAGCAGACGAACCGTTATACATATGAGGCTGCGCTGGATCTTGGTGCATCACCGGTCAAAGCGTTTTCTAAAGTTGTTTTCCCGGACATTGTACCGGGAGTACTTTCTGGATTTATGCTTGCATTTACCATGTCTCTGGATGATTTTGTAATCACGCATTTTACAAAAGGACCTGGAATTGATACACTTTCCACAAAAATCTATACAGAAGTTCGTAAAGGGATCAAACCGGAGATCTATGCACTTTCCACGATCATGTTTGTGACAGTTCTGGTGCTGCTCCTTTTGATCAACTATTCACCGAAGGAAGAAGAGGAAACTGTGGTCAGAAAGAAAAAAGTCCGCAAGCCTTCCAGAGTGAAAAAGATCCTGATTCAGCGTGTAGTTCCTGTTGCAATCTGTATTGTCTTTATTGGTGGTGGTTTCTATTATGCAAAAGAAAACGATGTCATGAATGGAGAGAAACTGGTTGTATACAACTGGGGCGAATATATTGATCCGGAAGTCCTGACGATGTTTGAAGAAGAAACGGGAATTGATATTGTTTATGAAGAATTTGAAACAAATGAGATTCTGTATCCAAAGATCAGTTCCGGTGCGATCGCATACGATGTGATCTGTCCGAGTGATTATATGATTCAGCGAATGATTGAAAATGATCTGCTTTCCGAGATTAATTTTGATAACATTCCAAATCTTAAAAATATCGGGAAACAGTATCTGGAGCAGTCAAGGCAGTTTGATCCGGAGAATAAATATTCCGTGCCGTACTGCTGGGGAACTGTCGGCATTCTGTATAACAAGATGATGGTAGATGAGCCGGTGGACAGCTGGTCTATTCTCTGGGATCCGAAATACAAGGATAATATTTTGATGCAGGATTCAGTCCGTGATGCATTTGGCGTGACACTGAAATATCTTGGCTATTCTCTGAATTCCACAGATTTGGACGAGCTGACTGAGGCAAAAAATCTGTTGATTGAACAGAAACCGTTGGTTCAGGCATATGTGATCGACCAGGTGCGTGATAAAATGATCGGAAATGAAGCAGCACTTGGTGTAATCTATTCCGGTGAGGCAATTTACACACAGAAAGAAAACCCAAATCTGGAGTATGTGATCCCGAAGGAAGGATCCAATATCTGGATTGATTCCTGGGTAATCCCGAAAAATGCAGAACATAAAGAAAATGCAGAAAAATTTATCAATTTCCTCTGCAGACCGGATATTGCGTTGATGAACTTTGAATACATTACGTATTCTACGCCGAATGAAGCTGCGAGAGAACTGATCGAGGATGAATCTATCCGAAACAGTGAGATCGCATTCCCGGACCTTTCCAAATATGATAATCTGGAAACATTCCAGTATCTTGGAACAGAGGCTGACCAGGTGTATGGCGATCTCTGGAATAAAGTAAAATCCTCATAAAGCATAAAACAAAGAAAAGACTTTCTATGGGAAATGGATTTCTGTAGAAGGTCTTTTTTCTTGCGGAAAAATGTCTGACAGAGGTATAATACAGAAAAAGAAAAGTCATATGAGGAGGGTGTACTGTGGCAGAGGAAAGAACATCCAATTATATCAAACTCTGTGATGAGTGGGCAGAGAAATTCCTGCAGATGGAAAAAAAGGAATTGATGAATCGGCTTCCGGAATTGAAGGAAGAGGATGGCTATCTGAAAATCACACATTTTGGTGTGCCATTCGGAATTCGGCTGGACAATGGAAGAATTGACCGGCTGGCAGAAGTGGCAGGACTGCCTCTGAAGGGAAAAGCTTTTGAAATGAGCTGATTGTGAAAACGATGGAACTGAAAATACGTTCAGAGATAAATCTGATTCAATGAGGGAAAATGGAATGGATTATTTAACACTGGCTTTTGACAGACCGGCAGAAGCATGGAATGAGGCACTTCCTCTGGGGAACGGCTCTATGGGAGCGATGTCATATGGACGGCTTCGAGAGGAAAAGATCGAGCTGAATCTGGATACACTCTGGTCTGGAACCGGAAGAAGCAAAGAAAACAAAAATACAGATGTGGACTGGGATTTTTTGCGCCAGAAGATCTTTGACGGAGAGTATGAAGAAGCGGAAGCCTATTGTAAAGAAAACATCCTTGGTGATTGGACAGAGAGCTACCTTCCGGCAGGAAATCTGCATATTGATGCAAATATACCTGAATTAAAAGAGCATGGATCATACCAGAGACAGCTTTCGATTAAAGATGCGCTGGAACAGGTTGTATATCGTCAGGACGGACAGGGATATCTAAGAGAATTTTTTGTAAGTATGTCAGAACCGGTCATGGCACTTCATTATAGAGCAGATGCAGGCAGCAGTCTGGAACTGCGTATTTCTCTGGACAGCCAGATAAGACATGTCTGTTCTGGTTATGGGACAAGTGAACTTGTGCTTGAGGGACAGGCTCCGGTCTATGCGGCACCGTTGTATTATTCCTGTGAGCAGCCGATCGTCTATGAAGAAGGAAAAGGAACACGGTTTGCAATCGGTATTTCCGTGCAGGCACCGAAAGGCTGTATCCGCCAAAAAGACAACACACTTCTTGTAACTGCAGACGGTGATGTGTATATTTATCTGTCCGGGATAACGGATTTTCAGGCACAGGACTCCTACTTATCCAGAAAGAAACAGATGCTGGAACAGATCTGTGACCTTTCATATCCACAATTAAAGGAAGCTCATAAGAAGGCATATGCAGCATATTTTGACCGGATGGATCTTACGTTGGATCCTGGCATACAGAATGATCTTATAACAAAAATGTTTCACTATGCCCGTTATCTTATGATCTCTTCCTCTAAGCCTGGCACACAGTGTGCAAACCTGCAGGGAATCTGGAACCATAACTTGAGAGCTCCGTGGAGCAGCAACTATACGGTAAATATTAATACAGAAATGAATTA
>ENA-OZGV01001601-OZGV01001601.1-human-gut-metagenome-genome-assembly--contig:-NODE-1601-length-9727-cov-5.788151_pt1 | contig 9727 bp, 7 predicted proteins | sample MGYA00245120_ERZ653665 | MGnify/ENA primary metagenome ERZ653665 (study PRJEB26926, sample SAMN06165250) | human gut metagenome | biome: ENVO:00009003; feature: ENVO:2100002; material: ENVO:00002003... | reverse complement strand
TACGAGATAGGAGTCCGTCTCGTGGGCTCGGAGATGTGTATAAGAGACAGCCGACGCCCTACCCGTCGGTCTACGACCCCGGTGACGCCGGTGAAGACTAATACAGAGGAGAATGCAGTATGAGCAAAGGAAAGTTTTATATCACGACCCCAATTTATTACCCTTCGGACAAACTGCACATCGGCCACACCTACTGCACGGTTGCGACCGATGCGATCGCGCGCTACAAGCGCATGTGCGGCTATGACGTCATGTTCCTGACCGGCACGGACGAGCACGGCCAGAAGATCGAGGAGAAGGCCGAGGCTGCCGGCGTCACGCCCAAGCAGTTCGTGGACAACATCGTCGAAGGCCCCGGCGGCGTGCGCGCGCTGTGGAAGCTGATGAACATCTCCAACGACCGCTTCATCCGCACGACGGACGATTATCATGTCGAGGCCGTGCAGCGCATCTTCAAGAAGATGTACGACAAGGGCGATATCTATAAGGGCAAGTATTCCGGCATGTACTGCACGCCGTGCGAGAGCTTCTGGACCGAGAGCCAGCTCGTCGACGGCAAGTGCCCGGACTGCGGCCGCGAGGTGCACTATGCCGAGGAGGAGGCGTACTTCTTCCGCCTGTCGAAGTATGCCGAGCCCGTGCGCGAGCTGCTGCTCAGCGGCACGTTCCTCGAGCCTGCCAGCCGCGTCAACGAGATGATCAAAAACTTCATCGACCCCGGCCTGGAAGATCTGTGCGTGTCGCGCACGAGCTTCACGTGGGGCATCCCGGTCGATTTTGACCCCGGCCACGTCGTCTACGTCTGGGTCGACGCGCTGTTCAACTACTGCACGGCCCTCGGCTTCCTGAACGACAAGTACGACGATTACGAGAAGTTCTGGCCCGCCGACGTGCACATGGTCGGCAAGGAGATCGTGCGCTTCCACTCCATCATCTGGCCGGCTATGCTCATGAGCATGGGCATGCCCCTGCCGAAGAAGGTCTTTGGCCACGGCTGGCTGCTGCTCGGCGGCGGCAAGATGTCGAAGTCGAAGGGCAACGTCGTCGACCCCGTCTTGCTCGCCGAGCGCTACGGTGTGGACGCGCTGCGCTATTACCTCCTGCGCGAGTTCCCGCTCGGCAGTGACGGCAACTTCTCCAACGAGCTGCTCATCTCCCGCATCAATACCGACCTCGCCAACGACCTCGGCAACCTCCTGAGCCGCACCGTCGCCATGGTCATCAAGTACTTCGGCGGCACGCTCCCGGCCGAGCGCGAGCACGATGCGCTCGATGACGAGCTCATCGCCATGGCATCCTCTCTGCGCGGGACGTATGCCGGCTATATGGACAATTTCGGCACGCAGCAGGCGCTCATCGAGGTGTTCAAGGTCATCTCCCGCGCCAATAAGTATATCGACGAGACGGCGCCCTGGGTCCTCGCCAAGGACGAGAGCAAGCGCGCGCGCCTGGCCACGGTGCTGTATAACCTGCTCGAGACGCTGCGCATCACCGTCACGCTGCTGCTGCCCTTCATGCCCGACAGCTGCGCGAAAGCCTTCGCGCAGATCGGCGCCGCTCCGGAGCAGACCACATGGGACAACGCCGCCGTCTGGGGCGTGCTGCCGGCAGATGTCACCGTGCACAAGGGCGAGACGCTCTTCCCGCGCATCGACATGGCCAAGGAGCTCACCGAGCTCGATGCGCTCAAGGCGGCAAAAGAAGCGGCCGCCGCGCCGAAGTCCGCGCCCGTGCTGCCGGATGTGACGATCGACGACTTTGCCAAGTGCGACATGCGCGTGTGCAAGGTGCTCAAGTGCGAACCGGTGAAAAAGTCCGACAAGCTCCTGTGCTTCACGCTCAACGACGGCAGCGGCACCGACCGGCAGATCCTCTCCGGCATCGCCAAGTACTACCGCCCCGAGGAGCTCGTCGGCAAGACCGTCGTGGCGATCCTGAACCTGCCGCCGCGCAAGATGATGGGCATGGCCTCCAACGGCATGCTCCTCTCGGCCGAGAAGGACGGCAAGCTCAACCTGCTCATGCTCGATGACAGCGTGCCCGCCGGCGCGCAGCTTTGCTGAGCGGCCGCACCCCTGCACGTTTCCGGGAAGGCTCGCTCGGCGGGCCTTCCCGTTTTTCCCGCGGCGTGCGGAACATTTTCTGCGCCCGGCCGTCAAGCCCTTCGTAATCTCCCGTACATAAAGGAGGAGTCGCCTCTTGAAGCTGTTTTCCTCGCCGCCGCGCCCCACGGGCACGCAGCGGCCCGCTTCCGATACCGCCCAGCAGCGCCCGGCCCAGCAGCGCCCGACACAGCAGCGCCCGACACAGCAGCGCCCGGCCCAGCAGCGCCCGACGCAGCAGCGTCCGGCCCAGCAGCGTCCGGCCCAGCAGCGCCCGGCCCAGCAGCGTCCGGCCCAGCAGCGCCCCGCCCAGCAGCGTCCGGCGCAGCAGGCTTATGCCAGCCAGTGGACGGATGACGCCGCCCGGCCGCGCCGCAGCGCGCCGGATGCCCGCCGCCGCCCGCCGCAGGCTGCCCCGGCCGCGGCCGGCAAGCACGGCCGCAAGGCGAAAAAGGCCAAAAAGCCGAAGAAGAAAAAGAGCCTCGGCCGCCGGCTGCTCATTTTGTTCCTCGTGCTGGCCATCCTGGCCGGATTGTACCTGACGGCGGTCTATTCCGACATTCCGTTCATCGCCAAGTGGCGCACGGCCTATATCCAGACGGCCATGAACACGCTCAGCCACCAGTGGCTGGCCACGGCGTTCATCCCACGCAGCGTCATTGACAAGGTCCTCGCTGAAATGGAGGCCGCCAGGGAGGCGCAGATCGGCATCAACAGCGAGTGGGACGAAGGCGAGTCCGAGTCCCGCAACCCGACGCTCACGAACACCGAGGGCATGAGCAAGGAAGAGATCGCGTTTTACAACCTCTTCTGGGAGGTCAATGTGCCGAGCATGCAGGCGTATGTCAAGGAGCATCCCGACGCCCTCGCCGCCGGCTGGAGCCGCATCAACATCGACAAGTCCGCCCTCACGGCTGACGGCACCAGCATCCGCACCATCCAGGGCGAGCAGGTGCTTGCGATCGACGCGCGCAACAAGATCCTCATCGCGCGCGTGAAAGGCAGCACTTACCGCGGCGTGCTCGTTATTATGAAAGACCCGTCGCGCCTGAGCCTGCAGGCCGCGTCCACGCTCGGCAGCGTCGGCCAGGTCTGCGGCAAGATCGCCGAGGCCCACGGCGGCGTCATCGGCATGACCGGCTCGGGCTTCATCGACCCGGGCGGCACTGGCAACGGCGGTACCCTCGCGGGCTACGCCATGTGCAACGGCAAGTCCTACGGCAGCCATATGGGCTATGGCTACAAGCGTCTCGAGCTGCATAAGGACAACCGCATCTACATCCGCGACAGCGATTCCTCGGTCTCGCCCGACACGACGGACGCGGTCGAGTTCTCGCCCGCCATGATCATCGACGGGGAGACGGTCGTCAACGCCCGCAGCGGCTTCTCCGACCTGCAGCCGCGCGCCTGCCTCGGCCAGTCGAAGTACGGCGAGATCATCGCCCTGCTCGTTGAGGGCCGGCTCACGACGTCGGTCGGCATCAGCGTGCCGGACTGCGCGGCCATCATGACCAAGCACGACTGCATGCAGGCCATGAACCTCGACGGCGGCACCAGCGCCATGATCTGGTACAAGGGCAAGTACATCATGCGCAGCTCCAACCCCGCGCTCACCGCCGGGCGCACGCTGCCGAACGCTTTCGTCTACACCGGAAATTAACGCTGCGGCAGCTGACAGCCCCAACAGCCTCGCAGAGTTTGACACACGCAAACGGCCCTGACCGCCGGTCAGGGACGTTTGTGCGCAATGCGCAAAAGATTTCCCGAAAAACGGGTGCAGATTCGTGAAAATGGGGCTTGCAATCCGGCGCGGGAAGTGGTAGAGTAACACCATCGAGAAACCGATGACCGAGAGGAGTACCCATTCACGAAGCTTTCAGAGAGCAGCGGACGGTGGAAGCGCTGCAGCGGACGGGTGGCGAATGGACTCGTGAGGGCAAACCGATTGCAGCAGCATGAGGGGCGACGGTGGCCGCGGCCGTTATCCGGCGGAGCGTATGATCGTACGTGCAAAGTGGGCGCATGAGCGCCAACATGGGTGGCACCGCAGGAGTTACAGTCTTGTCCCATGAAACGGAAGGAACCGTTTCGTGGACGAGGCTTTTTTTATTGCTCAAATCACCGCAGGAGGGATGCAGATGACCCGCAAAACCAGACGATGGCGTGGCGGCCGGAGAATTTTTGCCGCGTCAGACCGTATCCGAACAGTTCAAAACCAACCGCTTTCAATATAGAAGGAGAATATATTATGAATCAGACTTTCCAGAAGATCGTCGGCGGCGTGCTCGCCGTCACCGCGCTCATGGGCCTGTCCGCCTGCGGCAGCAAGACCGAGGACACCAAGGCCGATGGCAAGACCTATAAAGTCGGCATCGTGCAGTTTGTGGACGATGCGTCCCTCAACCAGATCGAGGCGGCCATCGAGGCCGAGCTCGACGCGAAGGCCACGGAGCTGGGCGTGAAGTTCGACTACACACTCTACAACGGCCAGGCCGACGGCACGACGCTCAACCAGATCGGCGCCGAGCTCGTCAGCAAGGGCGTGGACCTCATCGTCCCGATCGCGACGCCGGCCGTGAAGATCATGCAGTCCGCTACCGAGGACACCGAGATTCCCATCGTTTTCTCCGCCGTGTCTGACCCCGTCGGCGCCGGCATTGTTGATTCGCTCGACGCGCCCGGCGGCCGCATCACCGGCACGAGCGACGCGCTCAACACCAAGGGCCTGCTCGACCTGATGCTCGCCCAGAACCCGGACACCAAGACCGTTGGCCTGCTCTACTCCAAGAGCGAGGATTCCTCCAAGCAGCCGATCGAGGACGCGAAGGCCTACCTCGAGGGCAAGGGCATCCGCTGCGTGGAAAAGACCGGCACCACCACCGATGAAGTCACCTCCGCCGTCGATGCGCTCATCGCCGAGAAGGTCGACGCCGTCTTTACCCCGACCGACAACACCATCATGACCGCAGAGCTCGCCATCTACGAGAAGTTCCTCAATGCCAAGATCCCGCAGTACTGCGGCGCGGACTCCTTCGCCCTCAACGGCGCGTTCGTCGGCTACGGTGTGGATTACACCAAGCTCGGCACGATCACGGCCGACATGGTCGTGCAGGTGCTCGTTGACGGCAAAGACCCCGCCACGCTGCCCGTGACCACGTTCGATAACGGCATCGCCATGATCAACACCGAAAGCTGTGCCGCCCTCGGCTACGACCTCGCGGCTGTCAAGCAGGCGTTCGACGGCAAGTGCAGCTCCGTGCTCGAGACGACCACGCAGCAGAATTTTGACTGATATCTGACATCCCGAAGGAGGGAGTTCCATGCTGACCGTTTTGCAGACGGCGCTCGAGGTCGGCCTCATTTACGGCCTCGTCGCGCTGGCGCTGTTCATCAGCTTTTCCATCCTGAATATCGCCGACCTGTCCACGGACGGGTGCTTCACGCTCGGCTGCGCCGTGGGCGCCATGCTCACCATTGCCGGCCACCCGATCCTTGCGCTGTTCGCGGCCATGGCGGCGGGCATGCTCTCGGGCTACATCACGGCCTTTTTGCAGACGCGCCTCGGCGTTGAGAGCATCCTCGCCGGCATCATCTCGAACACCGGCCTCTACACGATCAACCTTGCGGTCATGGGCTTTTCGTCCAACGTGTCCATCACCGGGGTCGACACGGTGTTTTCGCTTTTCAAGGGCCTCGTTGGCGGGCAGTGGAGCCGACTGATCCTGCTCGCGCTCATCGCGGCCGTGATTGTGCTCGTGCTCATCCGCTTTTTCGGCACGTCCCTCGGCCTGTCCATCCGCGCCACGGGCGACAGTCTGGACATGGTCAGCGCTTCCTCCATCAATCCGAAAGCCACCATCACGATCGGCCTGTGCCTGGCCAACGCCCTCACGGCGCTGTCCGGCTGCCTGATCGGGGAATACAACAAGTTTTGCGACATCAACCTCGGCACCGGCATGGTCACGATCGCGCTGGCGAGCCTCATCATCGGCGAGGTCTTTGCCGGCCGCCGCGGCCGCGTGGGCGAGCGCGTCGTCTGCGTCGTGCTCGGCAGCATCGTCTACCGCTTCATCATCGCGCTGGCGCTGCGGCTGAACATCTCGGCCGAGTATTTCAAGCTCGTGTCCGCCGTCATCGTGGCCGTCGCCATCGCCGCGCCGAACATGAAGGACTACGTCCATCTGGCGAAGATCAAGTCCAACGCCCGCAAGCTGCGCGCCCTGTCCGGAAAGGGGGACGAGACCGATGCTTGAAGTTTCCCATATTTCCAAGACGTTCAACGCCGGCACCGTCAACGAGAAGCGCGCCCTGTCCGACCTCTCGCTCCGGCTGGCCGACGGGGAGTTTGCCACCATCGTCGGCTCGAACGGCGCCGGCAAGAGCACGCTCTTCAATGCCATCGCCGGTGTGTTTTACGTCGACGCCGGCACGATCACGCTCGACGGGCGGGACATCACGTTCCTGCCGTCGCACAAGCGCAGCCGCCGCATCGGCCACCTGTTCCAGGATCCGCTCAAGGGCACTGCGCCGCACATGACCATCGAGGAAAACCTCGCCGTGGCCTACCTCCGCTCGCCGGAAAAGCATAAGTCCTTCCGCCGCGTGACACGCCGCGACCGCGACTTTTTCCGTGACGCGCTCGCCCAGCTCGACATGGGGCTGGAGGACCGCATGAACACGCCCGTCGGCCTGCTCTCCGGCGGCCAGCGCCAGGCGCTGACGCTGCTCATGGCCACCATGGTCACGCCCGAGCTGCTGCTGCTCGACGAGCACACCGCCGCGCTCGACCCCGTCACGGCCGATAAGGTGCTCGCGCTCACGCGCAGCGTCGTGTCGGAGCGCAGCATCTCCTGCCTCATGATCACGCACAATATGCACCAGGCACTCGAGCTCGGCACGCGCACGCTCATGATGGACGCCGGCCGCATCGTGCTCGATGTCTCCGGCCCGGAGCGCGCGGACATGACCGTGCAGGGCCTGCTCGATGCCTTCGCCGCCAAGGCGGGCGAGGTCTTCGATAACGACCGCGTCTTGCTGTCCACGGCCGAGGACCGCGAGAACTGAATTTCGGCAAAGAAAAATCAGCCGCCCACCGGGCGGCTGATTTTTCGTGCTTATAAACTTTATAAACTTAATAGAACGTGGCCACCGGTTCCTCCGGTTTTTCGACCTCCTGCACGGACTGCACCGTGAACACGGGGCCCTTGCGGCCATAGGCGCGGTGGAACTTGTAGTCCAGCCGGGCCGTGATGATGGCCCACTCGTCGTTGCGGATCTCGTCGGCGCGGTCCCACACACAGATGATGCCCGCGAACTGAATGTCCTGCACGCAGCAGGTCATGATGTGCCGCCCGGCGATGAAGCAGCCCTTCGGCACGTTCTTGCGCACGAGGCAGCGGCACTTGACCTCAATGGTCTTGCCGTCGTACTTCTTCGGCTCTTCGGACATGTCGCGGTACCAGATGGCGAAGTCGCGGTCCTCGATCTCGACGACCGGGGCGTCAAGGTCGAACGGCAGCGGATCTTCAATGTCGTCGTACACGACCTTGCCGTCGGTGTATTCATACGCGATGTCGCACCGGCGGGAGATGGCGCGGATGACGCGGTGCATCTCCATGCGGTCCATGCTGTCGTTGTAGCGGTTGAGCACGACGAGCTCGGCGCTCTTGAGCTTGTCCACCGTGAGCTGGCGCATATTCGCGTTGTAGCTCAAAAACGACGTCGCGTCGCAAAACAGGAATTCCTGCGCGACCGCCCAGCCCTCCGGCAGGTTGCCGTAGAGTGAGTCGAGCATCCACATGCCGTTGTACTCCACGAGCACGCGCTCGGGCTGGATCTCGTCCTGCAGCGCCTTCAGGTGCTCGACCGTGAGGTCGGACTCCTCGTCGATGTTGCGCACATAGACGTTCCCGGCGCAGAACTTGTCCGGCTCGTAGACTTCCTCGCCCTCTTCACACAGCAGCAGCAGCGTGCGCTCGCCCTTGTGGAAGCGGTTGTCCTCGAGCGTCTCCTGGATGAATTTCGTCTTGCCGGCCTCCAGAAAGCCGGTGAACAGGTATACCGGCAGATCCGGCGCCTGCTGTTTCGTGTCAGCCAATGTGGAACAGCTCCTTCAGTGCATCCTCGGCCAGGTGCGACCCGATCACGCACACGCGGCCGGTGACCTGTGCGCTGCCGCGGCGGACGTCGGACTCGCCGGGCACGTAGTCAAAGTGGATCCAGCCGCCGTCGGTCGCAGGCACGATGCCCTTGGCGCGCAGCACGACGCCGTAGCGGTGCTCGTTGATGAGCGCGTCGAGCGCGGTGCGGATCTCGTCGTCGGTGTATTTGCGCGGCGTCTCGGTGCCCCAGCTCGTGAACACCTCGTCCGCGTGGTGGTGATGGTGATGGTGGCCGCAGCAGTGGTCGTGGTCGTGCTCGTCGTGATCGTGGTCATCGTGGTCATGGTCATGGCTGCAGCAGTGGTCATGGTCGTGCTCATCGTGGTCATGATGATGCTCGTGTTCATGCTCGTGTTCATGCTCGTGCTCATGTTCGTGGTCATCGTCATCCTCATCGTCGTCATGGTGATGATGGCCGCAGCAGCATTCGTGCTCGTGCTCGTCATCGTCGTCGTGATGATGGTGATGGTGCTCGTGCTCGTCCTCGTCGTCCTCCTCGGCGGCCTCGGCCTTGAGGTGCTCGAGCTCGGCGGACAGCGTGTCGCGCCGCTCCATCGTCTCGAGGATCTGCTTGCCGTCCAGCTCCGTCCACGGCGTGGTCACGATCGTGGCGGTCGGGTTCTTCTCGCGCAGCAGCGCCACGGCGGCGTCGAGCTTCTCGGGACGGATGCCCTCGGTGCGCGAGAGGATGATGGCGCTCGCGTTCTCGACCTGGTTGTTGAAAAACTCGCCGAAGTTCTTCATGTACATCTTGCACTTGTTCGCGTCCACGACGGTCGTGAAGCCGTTGAGTACCAGCTCGTCGGACTGTACGCCCTGCACGGCGCGGATGACGTCGCTCAGCTTGCCGACGCCCGAGGGCTCGATGAGGATGCGGTCGGGATGAAACTGCGCCAGCACCTTCTGCAGCGCGTCGGCAAAGTCACCCACGAGGCTGCAGCAGATGCAGCCGGAGTTCATCTCGTTGATCTGCACGCCGGAGTCCTTGAGGAAGCCGCCGTCGATGGCGATCTCACCGAACTCGTTTTCGATCAGCACGATCTTTTCGCCCGTGTACGCCTCGGCGATCAGCTTTTTGATCAGCGTGGTCTTGCCGGCGCCGAGAAAACCGGAGAAAATATCAATTTTTGTCATAAAAGAAAGCACTTCCTGTCTGGGAGCACGCGCCCCCGAAATTTTGACCATTATTATAGCACGAAATTGTGAACGAAACAAGTCCGCCGCGTCGATGGGATGTGGTTGCGTTTTCACCGCCGCTGCGGTAAACTGGAGACATGAGATGGAATGCATTTTGGAAAATTTTAAGGCGAAACTGGCGCGCGGCCATTTACCTGTTCGTGCTCGCGGCGCTGGCGGTGCTGCTCGTGGTCGTGTGTGTCCGCCGCGGGCAGACCGCCGCGCAGCCCGAGCCCACGCCTGTCTCTTATACACATCTCCGAGCCCACGAGACGGACTCCTATCTCG
>ENA-OZGV01001598-OZGV01001598.1-human-gut-metagenome-genome-assembly--contig:-NODE-1598-length-9733-cov-3.987911_pt1 | contig 9733 bp, 11 predicted proteins | sample MGYA00245120_ERZ653665 | MGnify/ENA primary metagenome ERZ653665 (study PRJEB26926, sample SAMN06165250) | human gut metagenome | biome: ENVO:00009003; feature: ENVO:2100002; material: ENVO:00002003... | reverse complement strand
GTCGGCAGCGTCAGATGTGTATAAGAGACAGAAGCGTTCGCGGTAGCCCATCCAGTCACCGCCGTGGACCAGTTGTTTCATCCCAAGAACCCCCGTATCGCACATCCAAACGCCAGCGCAAACCCGCTGGCTACATACATCATCCGATCTGCCCGCAGAATATCCTCCGGCTCGATGGGCCGCAGCGGATCGCCGATGGTGGGCTTCGGATAATATTCCCCGAAATAGTAGGCCGGCCCGGCCAGCTGAACGCCCAGCGCGCCCGCGCAGGCGCTCTCAGTCTGGGCGCTGTTGGGGCTTGCGTGATTGCGGCGGTCCCGCCGCCAGATACGCCACGCCCCTTTGGCGCTGTTGCCGGTCAGGGCCGCCGCCGCGCACCACAGCAGACCCGCCAGACGGCTTGGCAGATAGTTTGCCGCGTCGTCCAGCTTGGCGGGGATGCGGCCGAAGTAGAGGTACTTTTCGTTTTTGTAGCCCAGCATGCTGTCCATGGTGTTGATGGCCTTGTAGGTCAGCGCCAGCGGTGCCCCGCCGATGAGCATATACAGCAGCGGCGCAATGACGCCGTCGCTGGCATTTTCGGCCACCGTTTCCACCGCAGCCTTTGTCACACCCTCTGCGGTCAGGTTCTGGGTGTCGCGGCCCACGATGCGGCTCACGGCTTTGCGAGCGGCGGGCAGGTCGTTCCGGACCAGCTCGTTATACACATTTGTGCTCTCTTGCGCAAGGCCCCTTGCCGCCAGCGCCTGCCCGCACCAGAACATTTGCACCGCAAGGCCCAGCCACGGGCTGAGCTTTGCCGCCGCCAGACACACAAGGCTCGTGACCAGAAAGGTGCCCACCGGCAGGCAGAACGCCGTCACGGCACCGCCCAGCAGCTCTCCCTGCGGGGTGCCGGGCAGGCGGGCGCGCAGAAACTTTTCCAGCCGGGAGATGCATCTGCCCATGAGCACCACCGGGTGCGGCAGCCACGCCGGGTCGCCGAAGAGGGCGTCCAGCACAAAGCCGCCGACAACTGCCTGAAGGATCATGCCCTGCTCTCCTTTGTGTACTGGACGGTCTTCACGAGATACAGCAGATGCTTTTCCGTCCAGTCCTTTGCATCCAGCACAAAGCCGCCCGCGTTGGGCCCGCACCATGCATAGTAGTCCCTGTGGGGGACGGCAAACCGCTCCATGGCGGCCATCTGGGTGCCGCCGTGGGCCAGAATGACCAGTGTCTCTTCCCCTTCGGCAAGGGCCCTGTCCACCAGTGCGGCAAAGGCCCTGCACACCCGCTCCGAAAAGACAGCCTTGGTCTCGCCGTCCGGGCAGGGGCTTTCGCAGTTGGCGTTCACCCAGGCCAGATAATCCGGGTCGTGCTCCATCTCAATGAAATTGCGGCCCTCAAAGCTGCCGAAGCACATCTCCTGCAGGTCTTTCACCTCCACGAGCCTTGCACCCGGGAAGAGCACCTCAGCGGTCTGCCGGGTGCGGCAGAGCGGGGTGATATAGACCGTCTCCGGCCGGAGATCCGCCTGCCGCAGCTGGGCGCGGCCCGCGGGGCACAGGGGGATATCCCGCTGGCCCTGATAGCGCTTTTCGGCGTTGTAGGCCGTCAGGCCGTGGCGCAGAAGATAGATCAGCATGGGGGCAGTTCTCCTTTCAATACTGTGGGGATGCCGCAGAACATCTGCACCACGCACCCGGCCCGGGCCGCCAGCAGGCAGGCCAGCCGCCCGGCGGCTTCCCGGGTGGCCCGCTCCCCTGCGTCCACGGGCACCACGCCGCCGCCCACCTCGGTGGCCATCACGATATCATAAGCGGAGAGCTCCTCCGCAAGCTTTTCCAGATCCTCGGCCTCTGCAGCCAGGGCCTGCACCTCCGCAATGCGGGTGCCGGGCAGGCGCTGCGCAAAGGTGCGCTTGCCGCTGTACAGCGGCCCGGTGATAAAGATCATAACAGTCCTCCCCACTGGCAGGCACACAGCGCCGCCAGCATCCACAGCTCGGCTTTCTGCAAAAACCACCCGGCCAGATCGCCGGTGATGCCGCCAAACTGCTTGTCCGAAACAACATGATAGCGTGCAAACACCAGCAACGCCGCCAGCACCAGCGCCCAGCCGCCCAGTGCCAGCAGGGCGGCGCTGAGCAGAGCGGCCAGCACCATCAGCACCCGGCGGACAGTAGTTCGATCCGCCGCCGTGGCAAAGGTGTGGGCAAGGCCGGTGTTCTTTGCCATCGGGAACGATGCCACGGCCAGGCCCGAGAGGGCCCGTTCCAGCACAAGGGCCAGTGTCCAGCACAGACCCACCCGGGGCGTGAAGTCCACGCAGGCGCAAAGGGCAAGGTAGGCCGCAAAATAACTGCACAGCCGAATCACCGCAAAGGCACCGCAGTGGGGGTCTTTGAGGATCTCCAGCTTCTTTTCCCGGTCGCCATAGCTGGAAAGGGCATCGCAGGTGTCGGCATAGCCATCCAGGTGGATGCCGCCCGTGACCCAGACCGGGATCAGGCAGAACCCCGCCGCTTTTGCGGGCATCGGCAGGGGCAGAGCGCCGCACAGGCACCACAGTCCGCCAATGACCGCCCCGATGAGCGGGAAGGCACACATGGCATACCGCATGTTTTTCTGGTTCCACGCGAACTGCGGCACCGGCAGGGCCGAAAACATGGCAAAGGCCACTGCAATGGTCTGCAATCCAATCATTTTTCCACTCCTTTATAATAGACCGGGATGCCGCACACCACCCGCACCACATGGTCAGCCCGGGCGGCAAGGGCATTGTTCACCTGCGCCAGCGCTTTCAGGTAGCGCCCGGTGTCGCCTGCGTAGTCGGCACCGCCGCTGAACACCTCGTTGGAGACCACGATGAGGTGCGCGCATTGTCCGGCCAATTGGTCCAGTCCTCTCAAAATGGCCGAAGCGGCATTTTCTCCCGCCCCGGCGGGGTCGTAGAGCTCGTTGGCGGTCAGGTTGCCCAGATCCTCCAACAGCGCAGTTCCCCGGGCAGGCAGATGGATGTTCTCCAGATGCAGGGGGCACTCCACGGTCTCAAACTGCTTTGCCGCCCGCATCTTCCGGTGCTTTTCCACCCGGGCGGCACACTCGGCATCCCACACCTGCATGGTGGCGATGTAATAGCGCGGAAGCGCGGTTTTCAACACCAGGCTCTCGGCATACCCGCTCTTGCCGCTGGCGGCACCGCCCAATACCAGCGTCAGCATTGGGGGGTGTACGGCGTGATGCCGCCCTCCGTGAAGGAATAGCAATCGCGGTAAACGGCCAGTGCCATATCCCACAGCGGGATGCTTGCCACCGCTCCGGTGCCCTCGCCGAGATGGAGCCCGGCGGTGAGCAGGGGCGCTTTGCCCAGCGCCTCCAGCACCAGCCTTGCTGCCGGTTCGGTGGAGCAGTGGCTGGCAAACACGGCCTTTTCCGCGGCGGGGCAGAGCCGCACCGCGCACAGCGCCGCCACCCCGCTGATGAAGCCATCCATCAGCACGGGCAGGCCTTCCAGCGCGCCGCCCAGAAAAACACCGCACAGCCCGGCGATGTCGAACCCGCCCAGCTTGGAAAGCACGTCCAGAGGGTCAGCGGCATCGGGCCGATTCCGCGCAATGCCCCGCCGGATGGCATCCAGCTTGCGGGCAAGCCCCGCGTCGGAAAGGCCCGCGCCCCGGCCTGTCATCCGCTCCACGGGCTGACCCAGCAGAACCGCGGCCACGGCGCTGGAGGTGGTGGTGTTGCCAATGCCCATCTCCCCCGTGGCCAGCAGCTGCACCCCCGCCGCCTTCTGCGCCCGGACAAGCCCGATGCCCGCCGCAATGGCATCCACCGCCTGCTGGCGGGTCATGGCAGGGCCGGTGGGGAAATCCGCCGTCCCGGTGGCAATGCGGCAGTTCTGCACCCCGGGCACCGGCTCCCCGGCCATGCCAAGGTCCACAGGCACCACTTCACAGCGGGCCGTTTTTGCCATCTGGCAGACACTGGTTCGCCGGGCGGCAAGGTTCTCGGCCACGGCCCGGGTCACGCTCTGGTCTGTCTGGCTCACGCCCTGCGCCACCACGCCGTTGTCGGCGCAGAGCACCAGCACGGCCCGGCGGGAAAACGCCAGCTCTGCCGTACCGGTCAGGGCGGCGGCATCCTCCAGCATGGTCTCCAGCCTGCCCAGCCCACCCAGCGGCTTGGCCAGGCTGGCCCAGTGAGCATGGGCGGCGGTGCGGGCGGTCTCGTCCGGCCGGGTAATCTTGGAAAGAAGCTGTTTCAGTTCAAGCTCTGTCATTGGTCCTGTTCCTCTTGATGATAGTGTGCGGCGGCATCCACGAACCGCCGGGGCAGGGCCGTGCCCGCCCAATACAAATGCGGGAAGCCCGCATAGAAATGCTCGTTTGCAAAGCCGCAGTCCCATTGTTTCCCGTTGGGCTTTGCGGCGGTAAATCCGGTGCCGTTGTCCGTGGAATCCCAGTGGTGGAACTCGTGCACCGGCAGACGCTCCCCGGCGCGGAACAGCATACTGTCGGTGCGGGCGGTCAATGCCGCGTATCCAAACCGCACCAGCCGCCCCACCCGGAAGCCCTGCCCCGGCAGAACGCCTGCCATGGGCCAGCGTTCCCCGTTGGCATCCTCCAGGCTCTGGCCCAGATAGAGAAAGCCCCCGCACTCGGCCACCGTGGGCAGACCGCGCTCCACAGCACGGCGCACAGAGGCCAGCATGGAGCGATTCGCGCTCAACTGCCCGGCATACAGCTCCGGGTAGCCGCCGGGCAGATAGAGCCCGCCGATCTGCTCCGGCAGGGCGGAGTCCTGCAGGGGGCTGAACCAGCAGAGCTCCGCCCCCGCCCGCTCCAGTGCTTCCAGCGTTTCGGCGTAGGTGAAGCAAAACGCCGCATCCCTTGCAACGGCAATGGGAACGCGGGGGCGCTGTTCCTCTCCTCCCTGGGGCGGCAGCTCTCCCGCAGGGGGGAGCCGATCTGTGTGCACCAAAGGCGCTGCGCCTTCGGTCAGGACAGACAGCTTCTCCCAGTCCATCACCAGCGCATCGGCCATCCGGCTGATCTTCTGCTGTAAGTCCGCGATCTCCCCGGCAGTTTTCAGGCCTAAGTGGCGGCTCTCAAGGGCGGCATCCGGCAGGTGGGGCAGATAGCCCAGCACCGGCAGGCCGGTCTCCTGTTCCAGCATGGGAGCCAGCAGAGCATATAAATGGGTGGCGCAGTCATTGAGCAGGATGCCCGCCAGATGGCTGGGGGTGCGGAACTGTTTCAGCCCGTTGATCTGGGCCGCCAGCGTCAGGCTGGCCCCTCTGGGCTGGACCACCAGCAGCACCGGCAGGCCCAGCGTATCGGCCAGATGCCAGGCACTGGCGGTATCACTCACGCCGCCCAGTCCATCGTAAAAGCCCATGGCACCCTCGCACACGGCTGCCCCGTGCCCGGCTGCGGCCTGCGCATAGAGCGCGCGCACCGTCTCCGGCGCGGAGAAAAACAGGTCGAGGTTGTGGCTCTCCACCCCCAGCACGGCCCGGTGAAACATGGGGTCGATATAGTCCGGCCCGCTCTTGAAGGAGCAGGGGTCCTGCCCCCGCCGCTTGAGCGCCGCCAGCAGAGCGCAGGTCAGTGTGGTTTTGCCGCTGCCGGAACAGGGCGCGGCCACAAGAAGTTGGATCATTTGCGTTCTCCTGTGATAAGGAAAATGGGGTTATTGGCCATCAGCAGGTGGAGCCTGCCCGCAGGCCGGGTGCGGCTGACCGCGATCTGCGTCACCTCCGCAGCAAGGCCGTGGGCAGTCAGTGCGGCCACGGCGGCGCTCAGCGTTTCCAGCGCAATGGCAGAGATGCAGATGCGGGCGTTCAGATTCCGGGCAAGCACCGTGTCCACCACAGCCTCCATGCCCCCCTTGGTCCCGCCGATGAACACGGCATCCGGGGCGGGCAGGTCAGCCAGCGCGGCGGGGGCGCGGCCCTCCACCAGTGTCAGGTTGCAGGCGTGGAACGTTTCCCGGTTCTGCCGGATGAGCCCGCAGGCCTCCGGGTCACACTCCACGGCATACACATGCCCCCGGGGTGCAGCCAGTGCTAGCTCCACGCTCACGCTGCCGGTGCCCGCCCCCACATCCCACAGAGTATCGCCGGGCTGCACGGCCAGCTTGGCCAGCGCCGCCGCCCGCACCTCCTGCTTGGTCATGGGCACCTCTCCCCTGTGGAAGGCTTCATCCGGGAAGCCGGGCACCCGCCGGGGCGGCTGAGGAAGATGCTCCACAAGCAGAACGCTCAGGCTTGCAAACTGCTTTTGCGCAAACTCCTGCGCCGTGCCGAACAGGATCTTCTCCTCTTTCCTGCCCAGCTCTTCGCCCACCAGCACATGGGCATCGCCCAGCCCGGCGGCAGCCAGCCGGCCGCAGAGGGAGGCAGGCGTTTCTGCCCCGCCGGTCAGGAAAAACACAGGCTTTCCCCCGGCCGTCAGGCATTCGGCCACCGGGTCGCAGGCACAGCCGTGGGCCGAGACCAGCTTCCACTCCTGCCAGGAGCGGCCCACCGCAGCGGCCAGCAGCTGAACGCTGGAAAGCCCCGGCAGCACCCGGCAGGAGATGCCAAAAGCCCGCAGCATCGGCAGCAGCTGGGCCGCACCGGAGTAAAACCCGGTGTCGCCGCTGTACACAAGGGCAGCATCCACCTCCGGGTCAGCCGCCAGCGCGGCAAGGACATCCTCAGGCTGATACAGGGCCTTCCGGTGTTCCGTGCAGCCCTGCGGCAGCTGTTCCAGCAGGCGCTTTGCCCCCAGGATCAGTCCGGCGTTCTGCAGGGCGGCAAGGCCCTGCGCGGTCAGGCTTTCCGGCGTGCCCGACCCCATCCCGATGAGTGTGATCATTGCAGCATCTCCTTACAATGTGTCAGGATCTGTTCCGCCGTTTCGCCCTGCTCGGCCGGGCGGCGGATGACGATGAGCTGTGCCCCGGTGTCCTGCGCTGCCCGGGCTTTTTCTTCAAAGCCGCCCGCCGCGCCGCCATCTTTGGTAACGAGGAAGCGGATGGCAAACTGCTCCATCAGTGCCCGGTTCAGCGCATAGGAGAACGGCCCCTGCATGGCGATGATGTTCTTATGGGGGATATCTGCCCCCTCGCAGGCGGCAATGCCCTCCCGGGTGGGCAGGACACGGGGAAAAAGCCGTGCCGGTTCCAGCACAGCAAAGGCAGAAAGCTCCTTGGCCCCGGTGGCAAGCAGGACATTTCCCTGCGTCCGGGCCAGAAATCCCGCCGCATGGGCCGCAGAGGCAAACACCATGCTCCCGGCAGGCAGCGGGCTTTCGGGCCGGAGCAGGCGGCGGTACTCCGTGCCTGCTGTTTTGCAGGCTGCCCGGATGTTCCGGGTGGCCTCCACCGCATAAGGATGGGTCGCATCCACACAGAGGTCAGCTCCCTGCAGCAGGGCGGTCATCTCCTCCGGGGTCAGCCGCCCGCAGTGGACGGTGATGCCGGACCTTTCGCCCTGTTCCTCAGCCCCCAGCGGGGTGGCCACGCTGACCAGTACCTCGGCCCCCAGTGCGGCCAGCTGCTTTGAAAAAATGCGGCCCTCGGTGGTGCCGCTGAATACCACGGCCCTCATGCGCGGTACCCCCGCGGCGTGACCATCCGCCCGCTCAGCTGGCGGGTCTGGGCGTTGCCGACAAACACGGTGGTGAACATATCCACCGGGGTGGTTTCCAGCGCAGCCAGCGTCAGAACGCGGCTTTCCTGCCCCTCCCGGCCAATGTTCCGCACAATGCCGCAGACCGTTCCGGGTGCTTTGCCGTTTGCCAGCAGGATGCGCACCGCCCGCGCCAGATAGTCCGGCCGCCCCTTGGAGGAGGGGTTGTACAGCGCGATGCAGAAATCCCCCATGGCTGCTGCCGCCAGCCGCCGCTCGATGACCTCCCACGGCGTGAGCCGGTCAGAGAGGGAGAGCACACAGAAATCGTGGGCCAGCGGGGCACCCAGCACCGCACCGCCGCTCAGGGCGGCGGTCAGGCCGGGCACCACCTCCACCGTCACGTCCGGGAAGTGCTCGGCCAGCTCCAGCAGAGGGCTTGCCATGCCGTAGACCCCGGCATCTCCTGAGCAGACCAGCGCCACCGCCCTGCCGCTCCGGGCCGTTTCCAGCGCCCAGCGGCAGCGGTCGATTTCCTTGGTCATGCCTGTGGAATAATAGAGCTTGTCCGGGAAGTAGGGGCGCACCAGATCCAGATAGACCGTATAGCCGCACAGCACCTCGGCTTGCGTTAAGGCGCTCTGCGCCTGTGCGGTCAGAAACCGGGGATCCCCGGGCCCAAGCCCGACAACAAAAACAACATTAGGCATCCTGCCACCTCCAATCCGGGGCAAAGGGACGAAGCGCCAGCGCAAAGGTCACGCCGTTGCCCGCCTGTTTGGGAAGAATGATCGTGCCGTCTGCCGCCAGCACCGCCGCCCGCTCGCAGACATTGTCCACACCGGTCACGCTCCGGACAAAGGCCGAAGGTGTGAACTGCCCGGGGGCGTTCTGCAGCTGTGCGGCAGAATAGAACTGCACCGGCCAGCCGTGGATTCTGCAAAATTCCAGCAGGCCCGGCTCATGGGCTTTCAGGTCGATGCTAGCCGCCGCCGTGATGCACACTGCTGCAAGGCCGTGGGCCGCGCAGAACTGTGCAAAGGCCGCTTCCAGCTGTGCAGCGCTGGTCCCCCGCCTGCACCCGATGCCCAGCACACCGATTTTCGGGATCAGGTGCAGCGCATCGCCCGCCGGGAAAAGGGTCAGGGCAAAGTCGGCACGCTCTGCCTCCCCCGCCGGGACCACCCCGGCAGGGGCCTGCCCGGCAATGGGGAATTCCGAGCGGTACCGCACCGGCCCGCCCGCCAGCAGTCTGCTGCTGACGCGCTTGATGCGCCCCGGCTCCAGCACGGCACAATTCTGGTGCCTGGCCCACGCATCCACGGCAAACACCCCGTTGGCATCGGTGGCCGTGGTAATGACCGGCACCGCACCGCAGACCGCCGCCAGCGCCCGGGCCAGATCGTTGGCCCCGCCCAGATGGCCCGAAAGGATCGGCACCGCAAAATGGCCGCACTCGTCCAGCACCACCACGGCAGGGTCCACCGCCTTGTTCCGGCAGTGGGGCGCAATGGCCCGCACCGCAATGCCCACAGCCCCCACAAAGATCAGGGCATCCGCATGGGCGAACTGCTCCGCAGCCCAATCGGCAAGGCCAGGCCCTCCATGGCCGCAGCGGTCTACGGTGCCGGGCAGGGCACTGGACAGCTTTTGGGCCAGCGCCAGTCCTTTTTCCGTAAAGGCGAGATAGGCGCGGTTCACTGGTCTGCCCCCTTGCGGAACTCCGTCGTAAAGGTTGGGTCGTAGAGCTTGCTCCGCTCATACCGGGTGCCCAGAAACTCCCCCACCACGATGAGCGCTGTTTTGGTGATGCCGTTGGCGCGGGTGCTCCCGGCCAGCGTGCCCACGGTGCAGCGCACCACCTTCTGCTCCGGCCAGCTGGCCTTGTAGACCACGGCGGCAGGAGTCTCCGGCGTGTAGGCTCCGCCTGCCAGCAGGGCCTGCTGCACCTTGTCGATGAGGCCGACTGAGAGGAAGATCACCATGGTTGCCCCATGGGCGGCAAGGCTGGCCAGCTTCTCCTTTTCCGGCACCGGGGTGCGCCCCTCCATCCGGGTGATGATTACGGTCTGGCTGATGGTGGGCCTGTCTCTTATACACATCTCCGAGCCCACGAGACGGACTCCTATCTCGT
>ENA-OZGV01001590-OZGV01001590.1-human-gut-metagenome-genome-assembly--contig:-NODE-1590-length-9768-cov-15.794399_pt1 | contig 9768 bp, 7 predicted proteins | sample MGYA00245120_ERZ653665 | MGnify/ENA primary metagenome ERZ653665 (study PRJEB26926, sample SAMN06165250) | human gut metagenome | biome: ENVO:00009003; feature: ENVO:2100002; material: ENVO:00002003... | reverse complement strand
ATCTACACGCGTAAGATCGTCGGCAGCGTCAGATGTGTATAAGAGACAGAAATTATATTTTTGTAAATAAGCAATTGGGGAAACAGTGTACAAATGATTAACACATGATCTAAAAGATTACTTTTAGAAGATAATGGGAAAATGTCCGAATTCTTATTTTAATTATATCAACCGCTCACTGTAATACAGAAAAACAAAAAGCCTGACATTACATAGGCATAAAATTATAGACTCTTAAATAAGCTCAACAAAAAGTGTACACCACAAACAATACATTATTATAATTTATATTACTATGATACATATCGGACAACTTATTGAATCTGAATTACACCGTCAAGAACGCTCTGTATCTTGGTTTGCACAAAAACTTTGCTGCGAACGGACAAATGTATATTCTATTTTTAAGCGAAAAAGCATTGACACGGCATTACTAATCCGCATTTGCCAAATCTTACATTATGATTTTTTTGCCGTATACTCACTAAAACTGGAAATTAAAGATCAAGTAGCGACAAATCCTGTACAATAATATTCCACATATCTGTATAAATATCCTCAACAGAAATTTAATTTTTTCTAAACGCTATAAACTATCTTTACAACTATAAGCAAATGTTTAACCAAAAAGTTTTTAATGTATGAAAAAACTAATTTCAATGTTATTCATGGCTGTACTGGCAGTATTGACCATGACCGGATGTGATGACGAAGAAACAGTATTGCAAAAGTATACTGTAACCTTTAACTCACAAGGAGGAAGTGAAGTAGCCCCACAAGCTGTATACGCAGGTGAAAAAATCGTAAAGCCGGCAAACCCGACAAAGGAAAAAGAGTATTTTGTGGATTGGTATAAAGAAGCAGAATGTACTAACGTATGGGATTTTGAAAATGAAACTGTTTCACAAGACATTACTCTCTATGCTAAATGGACAAGTATTGCGTACACCGTTACATTTGAAACAAACGGAGGAAGTGCAATAGAAGCACAATTGGTTCCGGAAGGTACATTCGCAACCAAACCAGCGACCGCCCCTACCAAAGAAGGCAACTTGTTTGAAGGATGGTACACAGAACAAACCATGACCAACCTCTTTGACTTCTACACTCCTATCACAAAGGATATTACCCTTTATGCCAAATGGATGGATATTTCATCTATCACTTATGATGACTTACAACAATTATTCTATAATGCAGAAAGGCTATCGTATCAAGAGTACGCATATACAGAAGAGTCACTTCTGGCACTCAAAAAGAAAATAGGAGAAATACGCCCTATTATCAATGACCCATCTTCTGCAACACAGGAAGAAATTGCAACAGCATACCAAACTTTACACGCTGCCATGCAAGCTTTGGTAGAATTACCCTATCGTCAAACAACTAGCTTAGAAATCAATCCAACTCCAATTGCTGAAGGAGTTATTCCGGTATATATATCCCAAGGTAATGCATATCTGAGCATAGAGGGATTAGACAACAACGGAAATCCTGCAACTCGCCCCGACATTAAGCTGGAATTCGACGGTAACGAAATGGCGAAATGGGGAAATTACAATTCTTATGACGGAGGTCAATTGTCTATTTATAATTTAAAATCAAATTTAAAGGCAGGAACAACAATTGATATCAAAGTTATCTGTAATGACAATCCAAGTCTCTCTACCACTCTTAAACTGAAAGCCATTGATGCAGAAGAACAGAAAGCAATGTTTATCAGCGCCGTGGATGCTCTTCCGCAAACAATCACTTTTGATAACAGCTTAGAAGTTATCCAAACAATAAAAGATATTGACAATCAATACAATCAACTCATCACAGACATACAAACCAACCCTGACGTACAAGCTGCCTGTCAAAAATTAAGTCCAATATTTATCAACATGGTAAATACCATTCCACAAGAAATTACATTTGATAATTGTTTGAAAGTAATTAAAACAGCAGACGGAATTAGAGATTTATATTGGACAAGCACCATCCAAGAATTACAAACAAATAACCCAGATATTCAAACTGCTTTCCAGAAACTAGAGAACGACATTTATCCTCAAACATGGCGTTTCACCATATATACAGCCTATAAATTTGATGGAAATACATGTACTGTGACCACTTACTATGGCTCAAAAGAAACATACGAGTACAAAGCCGAGGGTAATTTCCCATGCGGAACTTATACAGGAGAATGGATTTATTATGACTACAACAACACCTATTCTCAAACCCAAATAGTATTAAAAAATGACAATACTTACCAAAGTTATTGGAGAGAAGCAAATTCAGAAGCTGAAAAAGATAATACAGAATGGAACCCCGGGGCGTCAGGTACCTACAAACTTACAGGTGACCAAGCTAATGGAGGCAGCTTAATTTTAAAAGCAGACTACTAATCATTATCAAAGCTATTCAATTAAAAATCTCTCAATCCATAATCAGGTGTGCCAAAATCAGGCTGGCGCACCTGATTTCATTTTATAATAACACCACATAATCACATATAAAACTATCATCTTTCAGACATTCATTGATTCAATTCTTTTATCCCTTGTCCCTTTATCAGGCTCAACGAGCAGCATAAACTTCACTGTTTATCAATACATTAACATACTATAAGGATTTATAAACGGCTGTCGGTTCGCTTCATTGGTGTATTTTTTGTATCTTTGCCAGTCGTTAAGAGCAACTATAATACAATGAGCGCAAAAAAAGTTTTATTCATTACACAAGAAATTACTCCCTACGTACCCGAAAGTAACCTGGCATTAATCGGCCAGAATTTACCGCAAGCCATACAAGACAAAGGCCGCGAAATCAGAACATTCATGCCGAAATGGGGCATCGTGAACGAACGCAGAAACCAATTGCATGAGGTAATCCGTCTGTCTGGAATGAATCTGATTATCGACGACACGGATCATCCGCTGATTATCAAGGTGGCATCTATTCAGGCTGCACGCAGACAAGTGTACTTTATTGATAATGATGATTATTTCCAGCACCGCCAGATGACATGCGATGAAAACGGAAAGGAATATGAAAACAATGGCGAACGTGCCATCTTCTATGCCCGTGGTGTGCTGGAAACTGTCAAGAAACTGCGCTGGTGTCCGGACGTGATTCACTGTCACGGATGGATGAGTGCGATGGTTCCTCTTTATATTAAGAAAGCATATTACGATGAACCTTCTTTCCGTGACTCAAAGGTGATTTTCTCACTTTATCAGGAAGGATTTAATTCGAACTTAGCTCCCAACTTTGCCGAACAAGTGCTGTTCAAGGAAGTAACTCCGGAAGATGTCAGCATGATGAAGTCGCCGGCAAACTATGAGGAACTCTGCAAGTTAGCAGTAGCCTACTCTGACGGAGTGATTCAAAATGACAAAACTGTAAACCAGAATGTACTCGACTACGCACGAAGCCTGAACATTCCGGTACTTGAATACGCTTCGGGCGATGCCTATGCAGATGCGTGTGACGCATTCTATGACAAGGTATTCGTTTCCGAATAAATATGAATACATAAAAAAGGACGAAAATGAAACTTAAGTTCTTGGCAGCAGTCGGACTTGCAGCCACACTCTACAGTTGTGATGATACCACTACAGGTGTCGGTGAATTCGTGGCAGATGCAGATGAAATTACTGCATCGGCTCAAACTTTTGAGGCCACTACCAAAACCCTGAAATATACAGACTTGAACCCGGATGGAGTATTCTCCCGTACAAGCAGCGCATACTTGGGTAAATTCACCGATCCGGATTTTGGTACGTATACCACCGATTTCATCACACAAATCAATTGCACGGAAGGTTTCGAATTTCCGGAAACAACTCAAGAAATTGTAGCAACAACATTGGAGTTATCGTATGCAAGTTTCTTCGGTGATTCACTAGCTCCCATGCGTGTAAGAGTGGACATGCTTGATAAAGCAATTGATGATACAGGCGAAGACTTAAATTTATACTACACGTCTTATGATCCGATAGAAGAAGGATATTATAATCCTGAGAAGCCAGAATTAGCAGAACAGGATTACGCTGTACGCGACAATTCTTGGACAGATGAAGAAATTGACTCTATAAAAAGTGAAAATGGATATTATCCACCATTGGTTATTGATTTGGATAAAAAGAAAAGTTCAGGCATAAAAGAAGATGAAGCAGGAGCTTTTAGCCAATATCTTTGGAATAAATATCAAGAAAATAAGGACTATTTCAAAGATGCTTATTCATTTATCCACAATGTACTCCCTGGATTTTACGTTCATACCACAAGTGGAGAAGGGGCTATTCTATACATTGGAGATATTTGGCTGCGCATGAAAGTTAAATATTTAGTCGAAAGACCCTCTACTGGGGCTATGGATTCTGTCGTGTATACTTCTATTCCTTTTGCAGCAACCAACGAAGTGTTCATGTCTACCCGACTAAATAATTCTGAGGACGCATTAGACAAGCTGGCTGAAGAAAAAACTCATACTTACCTGAAAACTCCTGCCGGACTTTGTACGGAAGTAAAACTTCCTTTACAAGAAATGTATGATGCGTTAGGTACAGACACACTGAACTCCGTATCTATGGCATTTACGAAATATAAGAATGCCAGTGATAATTCTGCAAGCAGCCCGTATAAAATGGGTACTCCGCAGAACTTGCTGCTCATTCGTAAAAACGAAGTAAAAGATTTCTTTGAACAAAGAAAGAATTACGATAGTAAAACGACCTTCTTAGGTACTTACAGCAGTACGACCAACTCCTATTCGTTCTCACAGGTAAACCGACTGATAAGCCAGATTTTCAGCGATATGAGAACCAAAGAAGAACCTACTGAAGGATGGGATGAATATAATACCATGGTATTGATTCCGGTAAAAACCGAAACAGACTCACAAGGAAACACCATCGGTTTGTCGCACGACCTGGAAGTAAACTCAGCTAAACTTATAGGTGGCGAGGGCGAGGAAGGAAAGAAAATCAAGATGGAAGTCATCTATACCAAACCGAAGTTCAATAAATAAGAAATAAGGGCATAAAAAAATCCGGAAGTTTTTACTTCCGGATTTTTTTATGCCTGTATCTCAAGCTTTATTTCTTTGCTGTACTAGTCTTTTTGGTAGCAGTTGTTTTCTTTGCTGGAGCTTTTTTAGCGGGAGCCTTCTCTGGCTGTTCTTTCACCAAAGACTGTAAATGTTTCACCTGGTCATTCAACTGTACCAGCTCTTCTTCCTGATTACGAATGGTTGTCAACAAAGAATTCAGTTCTTCATCTTCCATATCTACCGGATACAATGAATTTACACGAGAAATAAAGTCTCCAAGAATATTCATATAGTTAGTGAAAGCATCATACGGTGAATCATAAATACCACGATCCAACGATACGCCCATCTGCTTGGTAGTCATAAAGCGGAAGTTATTGCTTGCCTGCAGATAATCCCAATCCTGTTTGATTCGGCGGTCAGAGCACAAATGTACACGTTCTGCCACGCTATACAACTTATCAAATGCTTCACGCTGCATTACATTTCCTAACCACGGGCTAATATCACGTTCTTCGTCTACCCAAGACATCGGATAAGGAACGTCAATCATATCAACTGATTTCAGTTTCGTTACGATTTCCGACGGAGTAGAGAAGGTAATGCCTTTCTGCTTAGCACATTCTGGCAATGCTTTCAGGAATTCCAGAATATTGGAAGACAGCGGCTGGAAGATACCCAAAGCAGACAATTCCATAAAGATATTGATAACCTGTTCGTTTTCCGGTAGAGAAGCAATCCAGCCAATATATTTATCTGCAAACAGCGGATATTCACTCCATTCTGTATTAGAGAAACGTAAGCTGATATCGTCAGACAATTTAAAGTCACGCAGCAACAACTTCAGATTCGGATTTTCGGCACAATGGTACAAATAGTGAGGACTCTTCCATCCTAACACATGCTTAGCACCTTCTGCCAGCATACCCTTGAATCCCATTCCTGCTACGATACCACCAATCTCATTGTCATAAATCAAGCTAGAATTACGGAATACCTTAGGATCTTGTCCGAAATAGTCTTTAATCTTCACACGCATGCGTTCTACCTCTTCGCAGAAGCAAGTCTCATTTTTCAATGAAGATAATCCATGTGAATAAGGCTCGCAAAGGAATTCGCAGCAGCCTGTGGCATTCAACTCATGCAACAACTCTATTACGGCCGGAGCGTGGATTTCCAATTGTTCCAAAGCCACACCTGAAATAGACAAGGCAACTTTAAATGCGCCATTATTTGCTTTTGCCATATCAATCAGGGTTCTCAAAGCCGGTATATAGGAACGTTCGGCCACTTCATTCATACCCTGCTCATTGGCATAATCATCGTAGTAATAATGTTCTGAACCGATTTCAAAGAAACGATAGCGTTTCAAATGAATAACCTGGTGTATTTCAAAGTAAAGACAAATTGTTTTCATATTGTTTTGCAGTTTTATTTACCATAATTTTTTAAGACTTGCTCATAAAGTGCGCGAATCTTCACGCCGACTTTCTCCCATACAATACTATCCACTTCTTTCTTTCCTTCATCGCGGAGATATTCATAAAGTGAATCGTTGGTACAGATAGAATGAATGGCATCTGCCATTGCATGTATATCCCAATAATCCGTCTTAATACATTTCGATAGAATTTCGGCACAACCGGATTGCTTAGAGATAATCGTCGGTACACAGCATTGCATAGCTTCCAATGGTGAAATACCAAATGGCTCAGACACTGACGGCATGATATACACATCACTCATCTTCAATACTTCATATACCTGCTTGCCTTTCATGAATCCCGGGAAATGGAAACGGTCGGCAATACCTCTTTCCGCAGCCAGACGAATCATGGCATTCATCATATCACCGCTACCAGCCATCACAAAACGAATGTTACGCGTGCGATTCAATACCATAGCAGCAGCTTCCACAAAGTATTCCGGACCTTTCTGCATGGTAATACGTCCCAAGAAAGTAACAATCTTTTCTTTCGGATTCTTCTTAACCTGAATATCCTGTATTTCTTTTGGAAGCGGAGACACTGCATTATGCATGGTGAATACTTTGCGAGGATCCTGATAGTACTTATGAATAACCGTCTGACGGGTCAACTCACTTACACACATGATACAGTCAGCATGGTCCATACCATTCTTTTCAATAGAATAAACGGTAGGATTCACATTACCACGGCTTCGGTCAAAGTCTGTGGCATGCACATGGATAACCAACGGTTTTCCTGAAACCTGCTTGGCATGAATACCTGCCGGATAAGTCAACCAGTCGTGTGAGTGAATAATATCAAACTGCTGCTGACGAGCTACCACACCGGCTACAATAGAATAGTTGTTGATTTCTTCATGCAGATTATCAGGATATCTTCCTGAGAACTCCATACATCCCAAATCATTGGTATGCATATAATTGAAATCTGCATAAATATGGTCGCGCAAGTCATAATAAAGCTGCGGATCCATATAATGTCCTACTCTATCTTTTACATAATCCCACTGTACGTCACGCCATACAATAGGCACACTGTTCATTCCTATAATACGCAAGAAACTCTGGTCTTCGTCTCCCCAAGGCTTCGGAATACAGAAGGTAATTTCCATATCTTCCTGCTGAGCAAGTCCATGAGTCAATCCATAACTGGCTGTACCTAATCCTCCCAAGATATGAGGAGGAAATTCCCAACCAAACATCAAAACTTTCATATAAACCCCTCCTCTTTATTGATTGTTATATTTCTCCAACAAATTCAATGTACGTAAAATTTCGGCCACATTCATTGCAAATGAAACAGCACCTCTACCCTGGAATGGTGGGTTACCATCAAACAACTCCGGAATGGAACTGATGCAATGACAGGTCATCTGATCTTCATAACCGATAAGCTGACGCTCTACAAATGAAATAGCACTCCGCTTATAGATACGCAAATAAGCCTCCAGATAGAAACCTTCCAGCCAAGGCCATGCAGTCCCCTGATGGTAAGCATAATCACGCTGAAGCTGCGGACCTACGTAGTTTGGATTATAACCTCCACTCTTCGGACTCAATGAACGAAGACCTTTCGGAGTAAGCAATTCTTTAGTCACGATGTCTACAACACCTTTTTTCTGTTTAGAATCTAACGGAGAATAATCAAAAGCTGCTGCAAAAATCATGTTCGGACGAACACTCCAGTCCATCATATCGCCATCTACATAATCAAGCAGATAGCCATATTCATTCAAGAAGGTCTGCACGAATGACTTAGAGACTTTATCAGAGAACTGATGCAAGTAGTCAACAAAGCCATAATCTGATGACAGCAAATCAGCCACAAAGCAAAGTGCGTTGTACCACAATGCATTAAATTCTACAATGTATCCAGTACGAGCAACTACCGGACGGCCATTCACGGTAGAGTTCATCCAAGTAACGGCCTTGTCTCTTCCATTTGTATAAACCAATCCGTTTTCATGAACCTTCAAATTAGGATGATGATTACCTGCCAGATAATCCATCACATCCTTCAAGGCTTTACCATATTTAACTCGGGCCTCATCCCATGACACCATCTTGGCATATTGCTGTATTGCCCATACCAGCCACAACAATACATCCGGATGTTCTATCTCCGTGACCTTCAAGTGAGAATCTTTACCTTCCATGAATGCATAAACAGCTTTTAAAGCCGTTTCCATAATCATTTCAAATTTACCAATCTCACCAATAGAAAGAGTCAATCCCGGAAGAGAAATAAACATGTCACGTGCACGACACTTAAACCAAGGATACCCGGCTAAGATATACGACTCACCGTCCTGCTTGTTAAGGAACTGATGTGCCGAATTAATAAGACAGTTCTTGAAGTTATTGCGAGGTGTTCGTTGTTCCATTTCTGCTGCGAACAAAGCATTCAGCGAAGTAGTTTCAATTGGTGCTACACCACCTGAGAAAGTAACAGATTCCCCTTTCTTAATACTAATCTCAAAGTAACCAGGCACATACAGGTCTTCATTAAAGTCATACCCGCGTTCACGTTCTTTCGGATATTCTATGCCTCTATACCAATCGGGCTGGAAACAGAATTGATTTTCCTTACTCAACTGCATGTAAAGTTCAGGATAACCGGGATACATGCATGTCTTGATTCCGTTCTCCACCACATCATAATGGCGACTGGCCTGCGCATTTTCGTGTGTATACTGTCGTACACTGCGGAAAGCCAAATAAGGGCGTAAACGAAGAGTTGTTTCTGAATGTGCATCAACCAATGTATACCTTATTAGAATACGGTTTTCATGGTGAACAAATAACTTCTCTTTCTTTAAAACAACACCACCTACACGATAAATCGTTGTCGGCACTTTCTCACACTCGAATTCGCGGATGTATTTATGTCCTCTGGGACTGAAATTGTCACCTCCATACTTATGCAGGCCAAGATTAAACTCAGCACCATGCTGGATAACAGTTTCATCCAATGAGGAAAGTAATACATGGTTTTCATCGTCCAACTCCGGTACAGGTATCACAAGCAAGCCATGATACTTACGCGTATTACAGTCTACAATTGTCGAACAATGATAAGCCCCCGAGCGATTCGTACGAAGAATTTCTCTAGTTAGAGTTTCTTCCAGATTTGTCATTATCGTTTTGTCAAATCGTAAATAACTCATAGTTGTATATTAAGGCTGTCTCTTATACACATCTCCGAGCCCCCGAGACGGACTCCTATCTCGTATGC
>ENA-OZGV01001583-OZGV01001583.1-human-gut-metagenome-genome-assembly--contig:-NODE-1583-length-9788-cov-8.074078_pt1 | contig 9788 bp, 6 predicted proteins | sample MGYA00245120_ERZ653665 | MGnify/ENA primary metagenome ERZ653665 (study PRJEB26926, sample SAMN06165250) | human gut metagenome | biome: ENVO:00009003; feature: ENVO:2100002; material: ENVO:00002003... | reverse complement strand
GCTCGGAGATGTGTATAAGAGACAGCAGATGGTTTTTAAATTGCATACCACATGTTAATTTTGATTTTTTAAGAATAAACAAACCTGCAACAAATACTAGAATATTAGCTATCAGAGCAACCGGATAAAAATTCCAGCCGTTTTTATCAAAGTATCTTAACAAACTGACGCATAGCACATAATATATAACCAGCGTGGCAATTGTCTGTAATAAAACACTACTCTTCAATGGAAACGTATGCTCTTTTCCTTCTTTTGAATCTTTGTATAAATTTCTCGCGATATCAAACGGTTTTCCTAAGCCGGAACATATTTCGTACTCGCTTTTTTCAGCCATTTCTTCATTTTCGAACCATTCTTCATAGTCTTTAATTAAACTATCACAGTCATCATCCCCAAAATAAAATGATAAGCTAATATAAAGTTTCTCCAAAAATTTCTTTTTTGAATTTTGCTTTTGCATTATAACACCCTCTCTACTGATTAGCACTCTACTGTTTATTAGTCACTAGTTAAGTATAATATATTTCATATCTTGCATTTTGTCAATACAAAAATCATGGGACTACAATATATCGCAGTCCCATGATTCTAACTATATCTTATATTTTTGTTTGTAACTATTTAAGTCTTAAGTTACATTGAGAACAAGAAAATCTACATCTCAATTGCAATCGTATATGACTTCTCAAATTTCTCACCCTGTGCCAGCGAATTACCATACTCCCTGTCCTTTAATTCTCCGACAAAGCCTGCTCTGTCACATCGACCGTACCACGGCTCAATACAGATAAACGGTGCTCCCATTCCTGCCGGTGACCACAGACCAAATAAAGGCGCATCAAATGACACCGTAAGGTATGGCTTCTTATCCGGTGTACACAGGCTCACCTTTGAAGCCTGTCTGTTTTCTATTATGAGCGCATCCTTATCAAACATATGCTCATCTATCTGACAGTATCCATCCACATCCACATTAAGCAGATTGTCATCCTTGTCTAAAAGTCCTCCGTCACAGATAAGTCCGTAGGTGATTGCTTTGTCTGTGTCAAGCTTCAGATAATAGTCTGACTGCTTTCCCTGCTCTGCGATCGGACACATAAATGCCGGATGACCACCTATTGAGAAAAGTAAATCCTTTTTCGCCGGATTAGTCACCCTCCAGGTCACTTTTATCTCACTGCCTGAGAGCTTATAGCCGATTTCGAGCACAAACTCAAACGGATATTTTGCAAGAGTCTCATCATTTGATTTAAGTGAAAACCATGCCTCATCCTTTGTCTGTGACACAAGCTCAAACTCCATATCCCTTGCAAAGCCATGCTGTCCCATCGGATAATCTGTCCCATCAACGGTAAACTTCTTGTCCTTTAAGCTGCCGACAAACGGGAAAAGCACCGGTGCGCTTCTCTTCCAGTATTTCTCATCGGCATCCCACAGATACTGTGTACCTGTTTCCTTGCCGGTGATGCTTTTAAGCTCTGCTCCGAAGCTGTTTATCGTGAGCTCAAGTGATTCATTTTCCAGTTTAATCTCCATCACATATCTCCTTTTATATTTTTTAAACAATAATCAGTTTTTTGTTACATTAGCAGAAGTCCAATAACTCTTACAATAAATGCTGCCGCCCATGCAATCGCACACTGCAAAAACACCACGCTGACTGCCCACTTTGCACCCAGCTCTCTCTTTATGGATGCTATAGCAGCCACGCAAGGACTGTAGAGCAGCGAGAACACCAGAAGAGATGCAGCTGAAAGTGTTGTGAGTGCTGTCGTAACAGTTCCTCCAAACAGTATCTCCAGTGTTGATACCACGCTCTCCTTTGCCATGAGTCCGCTGATAAGTGATGTGCATATACGCCAGTCTCCGAGGCCCAGAGGCTTAAAGACAGGCACGATAACACTTGAAATAGCGGCAAGCATGCTGTCCTTTGAGTCTGTTACCATGTTAAAGTGTATGTCAAAGCTCTGTAAGAACCATATCAGCATTGTGGCAATAAGTATTACTGTAAATGCCTTCTGCAAAAAGTCCTTTGCCTTCTCCCAGAGGAGCTGGCACACATTCTTGGCGCCCGGCATCCTGTAGTTTGGCAGCTCCATTACAAACGGCACTGCGTCACCCCTGAACAAAGTCTTTCTGTAGATAAATGCGAAAAGTATTCCGACAATTATTCCAAGGAAGTACAGTCCTCCCATGACAAGTCCGCCATGCTTCGGGAAAAATGCACTAACAAAGAATGCATAAATTGGCAATTTTGCCGAACAGCTCATAAACGGTGTGAGGAGTATAGTCATTCGACGGTCTCTCTCACTTGGCAGTGTACGTGTTGCCATGACAGCTGGCACCGTACAGCCGAAGCCTATGAGCATTGGTACTATGCTTCGTCCGGAAAGTCCTATCTTACGAAGGAGCTTGTCCATGAAGAATGCAACCCTCGCTATGTATCCGCTGTCCTCCATGAGGGATAAGAAAAAGAACAGTGTCACGATAATCGGCAAGAAGCTTAATACACTTCCGACACCCTGAAAGATGCCGTCTATTACCAGTCCGTGCAGCACCTCATTCACGCCTGCCGCTGTGAGCGCCTTATCCGTAAGCGCGGTCAGTGCTCCTATGCCCTGCTCCAAAAGCCACTGAAGGCCTGCTCCGATTACGTTGAAGGTGAGATAAAATACAGCAAGCATTATCACTATAAAGCACGGTATTGCCGTGTATTTGCCTGTAAGAACACGGTCGATGCGCTCACTTCTGATACGCTCCCTGCTCTCCTTCGGTTTTACCACGGTGCTCTCGCATATTTTCTCAATAAATGTAAAGCGCATATCCGCAATTGCAGCGCTTCTGTCAAGGCCTCGCTCCTTCTCCATCTGGACAATCAGATGCTCTATTGCCTCTTTCTCATTCTCATCAAGATGAAGCTGCTCTAATATAAGTGCATCTCCCTCGATAATTTTGGTAGCAGCAAAGCGAATCGGAACTCCGGCGAGCTTTGCATGATCCTCAATCAGGTGGCTGACCGCGTGTATACATCTGTGCACGGCACCGCCAAAATCATTCTCATCACAGAAATCCTGTCTGCCCGGGCGCTCCTGATACTTTGCAATGTGTATCGCGTGGCGCACCAGCTCATCAACACCCTGATTCTTTGCGGCAGAAATCGGTACAACAGGCACTCCTAACAGTCCCTCGATTTTATTTACATCGATTGAGCCTGAGTTTGCCGTCACCTCATCCATCATATTGAGTGCGATAACCATTGGTATATCCATCTCAAGAAGCTGCATGGTCAGATACAGGTTTTTCTCGATATTTGTCGCATCTACGATATTTATTATGGCCTTTGGCTTGTTATCGAGCACAAAGTTTCTCGACACAATCTCCTCACTAGTATATGGGCTCATTGAGTAAATGCCCGGTAAATCTGTGATTGATGTATCCGGATGTTCTTTAATAGAGCCATCCTTTCTGTCCACCGTCACTCCCGGGAAATTGCCCACATGCTGGTTTGAGCCTGTAAGCTGGTTGAAAAGTGTTGTCTTGCCGCAGTTTTGGTTTCCCACAAGTGCGTATGTGAGCTTCTCACCATCCGGAAGGGGATTGCCACTGCCCTTCACATGGTATTTGCCCTCCTCACCAAGTCCGGGATGGGCTGTGTTGCTTATCTTTTTAGGACCCTCATGCTTTCTTGAACGGCTGTCAATTAATTCTACCTCAATCTGTGCCGCATCATCAAGCCTCAATGTGAGCTCATAGCCGTGCACCTGAAGCTCCATCGGGTCTCCCATCGGTGCAAATTTGATTACTGTCACTTCGGCCTTTGGGATTACTCCCATATCCAGGAAATGCTGACGCAGTGCGCCCTCACCGCCTACTGTAAGTATTCTGGCACTCTGTCCTATGCCAAGTTCTTTTAGTGTCATTTTATCGCTTCCTAGTGTATTTATTGATAATTTTTCTCAACTTATCACAAATATCTTACCACAAAGCGTGTGCCACTGCATTCATTTTTTTCATTTAATACATCTTTTTTACAATCCTCCACAAGGATATATCCATTGTCATGACGCACAATTGCTTCCGCGAGCGAAAGTCCTATGCCGATGCTGTCTGCCGGCTGTCCGCTGCCGCTGTAAAAACGCGTAAAAATATGCTTTTTGTCCTCATCACTTATGGTCTCTCCATCGTTTTGCACTGTTATCTCTGCATACATCTCATACCTGTAAAAGCCTATCTTTACCTCACTCTCTGCGTGCTCCACTGCATTTTTTACTATGTTTGTAATGGCCTCACACTGCCAGTATGCATCAGCATGTATACAGGCATCCTTATCAGAGCCTTCATCTATGGACAGCCTTATGTCTCTCAAATCGCAAAGTGCCATCACATTGTCAGCTGCCTCAGACACAATTTCAGACAGCAGCGTATCCTTCTCATCAAACTCCACAACATCCGCTTCAAGCCTTGAAAGCTTTAAGATAGCCTGCACCATATGCGATATATTGTCCACATCGCGCTTTGCCCTGCGCATTATCCTGTTTCTGTTTTCAGATGCCATATCAGGATTTTCTTCCAGATTTTCCAGATTTATCGAAAGTGATGTGAGCGGTGTCTTAAGCTGGTGCGATATGTCAGAAAGCGCATCCTTTAGCAAAAGCTTGTCTGCCTTTGCATTTTCCGCAGACTCCCTCAAATAAATTGCTGTCTTGTAAAGCTCTCCCTTTAGTATAGAAAGCTCTCCTTCTGTGCTATCTGACATAACTAGTCTGTAATCTCCCTGATTTATGCGGCGTAGATAATCCGCAGCCTGTCTGACCTGTCTTTTAAAGCTAAATCTTATAAGCACAATGTAAATGCAAAAGCCCCCTGCAAAAAGCACAACAAGAAATATGTCTAGCCAAAGCGCTCCTTTAAGCGCTTTTTCATTTGACAAAACCGCAGAATCCTTTTCCATATCAATGCCGTATTTTTTAAGGAGCTTATCTGCAGCTTTTAAATTCGTATCATCACTGTCGATACTGCTGTCGTTTAGTATCCCGGCTATACTGCCATCTGATACATCGGGATATTTTTCATGAATAAGCGCACATAGCTTAGCCACTGTGATGTTATAGTTTCTCGTATATGCCCTGTACTGAAAAAAGACGGTAAAAGCCATAACCGTCACACATATACATGTATATATTATCGCAAAATACACAAAGTGTTTTCTGTTCTCTAAATTATATTTTTTCTTTCTCATGCTCTCCTCCGGGAACTGTCTCTGTCAGCCGGTACTGTTTAAAGTGCTTCGCCTGAATCTACACGATATCCGATTCCCTTCACAGTCTTTATCACATCATCACCAAGCTTTCCCCTGATGCGCTTCATATAGACTGTCACAGTATGGTCATAGACATCGTTGCCTGTTGCCTCCCAGATGCAGTCAAGCACTGCATTTCTGGAAACTGCCTTGTCATGATTGGTAAAAAGCAGATCGAGTATGCGGTTTTCAAGACTTGAAAGAGCAATCACCTGTCCATCCCTTATTGCTTCCTTTTTGTCCAAATCATAGCTTATGCTTCCTGCATGTATGACAGATAAGCTGTCATCACTTTTCCTGCGCAAAAATACGCGGTTTACCCTCGCCACAAGCTCCCTTACGGAAAAAGGCTTCGTGATGTAATCCTCCGCTCCAAGCTCGAGGCCCTTTACTATATCGTTTTCCTCATCCTTTGCAGTAAGAAAAATCACCGGTGTTTTTTCTTTTTCCAGCCTTTCGCTGTAAAAATCAAAGCCGTTCCCATCCGGAAGCGACACATCAAGCAGCACAAGGCCGGGGTGCTCACTCAAAAGCGCCCCAGCCTCCTTTAAATTGCCTGCTGTCAAAAGCTCATATTCAGGTTCTGTAAATGTATCACACAGTCCCTCTGTTATTCCTTTATTATCCTCTATGAGAAGTATTTTTTTCATATCAGCTCCAGCATTTTCTACAGATTTTCATTCTTGATTGTCTCAATAATATTATTGTGTCTAAGCTTCATCATTGATAGTTTCATGATAGCATAAATCAGCATTATTACAACCACTATACACAATATAATTGCTTTATACGGCGGCTCATAAATGATTGCGCCATCCATCCTGTTCATAATAACACATAAGAGATAGCTGATTAAAATACCAAGCGGTACACCTATTACAAGTGCCTTTACAGATATAAACACACTCTCGAGCCTTACCATTCCGGCAAACTGCTTATCTGTCATTCCAATGCTTCTTAGTGTTGCAAACTCACGGCTTCTAAGCTCCATTCCGGTGCTTAAGGTATTGATGATATTTGTGATTCCTATTAAGGCAATGACCACAATAAGTCCGTATGCAAATACTCCAAGCAGTGTAAAGAGTGACTTTTCATCGCGCATCTGCTTATCCAGATTGCTGACATAAAAACTAATCTGCGAATACTCAGGATTTCCTTCCGTCTCCTTTTCGAATGTATCCTGATATTCATCTGCATTTTCTGCAACCACATATGCCGAATATGACACATATCTCTGTTTGAGCTCATTACTTTTGCCGTCAGCCCATAGGCTTTCAAAGCCCTTTTGGTTCATAAACAAAAGCGTGTAAAGCGTGTTATTGCTATAGCCCTCATAACCGATCGGTACCTTGTCTGTGACACCTGCAATAGTTACATCCACAGTCTTTCTGACTCCGTTATTTATTGTTTCCTCGTCAACGTATCCGCTGTTATCCTCTGTGCCGCTTTCAGTATCACCTTCCACTGCATTATTATCATCTGTGCTGCTTTCAGTATCGCTTTCCACTGCATTGTCATCAGAAGAAGCATCATCATAAACATTGTAGCCGCACTCGATTGTATCTCCTGCTTTATATTTGTACAGCTCCATCTCTTTTTTGACGTATTTCAAGCTGTTCTCATTATACACATCAAATGTGCCCTTATTCACAAGAATTGCTCCTGCAGCTGCATTTTTTATGCCTGCGTCGGACGCATACTTATCATACGATTTGTCATCCAAAACCGTGATTAAAAACATTTGTGAGACATCCTCACTGTTGTCATAAACCTGCCTGCAATACTCTCCATATTCCTTTGTATACTTAGGCTTCCTGACATCGAAATCATAGCCGGCTCCAACCAGATAATCATCAACTCCTTCAATACCGCTCACAAGCTTAGAGAGCTTTTCGATATCAATATGAATGTCTTTTTTATATGACATATTTATTCCGATATTGTAATCTGCTGATGCATATGACATCCCAACAACGCTAAAGGCCATAGACATAAAGTATGATATCACAATAAAGGTTACTGAGCAGATGACAATAGATGTCACTGTGGTTCTGTACTTTTTATTGTTCCTCTTTATATTCTTATATGAGATAACGCCTCCGATACCCCAGATTCTGCCTATAATCGCCGGTGTCTTAAGCTTTGATGACTTTATTTTAATCTCCTTTGTGTTTCTTATTGCTTCAAGCGGTGTGACCTTTGCCGCCCTTCTTGCACTGCCTGTTGCTGAGAAATAAATGGTTGCTATACTCAGTATCACAGCAAGAATAAGTGCAGGCAGGGAAGTATGAAAGCTCAAAGCAAAGTTAAGCCAGCCTGCTGACAGCGCATTTACCACCTTGACAAGTATAAGCGATGCCAAAATACCACTCATGGTACCTACAGGAATACCAACCACTCCAAGCATTGCTGCCTCTGTCTTTACACTGCTTTTTATCTGGCGCCTCGTAGCACCCACGCTTGCAAGCATGCCATACTGCCTGATTTTTTCAGTGATTGATATGTTGAAGCTGTTTTTGATACAGTACACCGATGTCAGTATGATTATCAAAGCCACAACAGCGGCCACTGTAAACAATGCTTTAAATGAACCGTCAATCGGGAAAACGCACTCATAGCTTATAAGGTATCTATTCATATATATATCATATTTTGCATTTTCCATCTCTTTAAGAAACCTGTCACTCTCCTCAGCAGACATTTCAACAGATGAATTATTTGCCTTCTCAAACAGCTTTTCATCCACACCAATTATATCTGCAGTCACAGCATCCTTGTTTCTTAAAGCCTTTTGAGTGTATCTGCTGTACACTGTGAGTGTAGTGTCAGCTTCGCTTTTCTCACTCTTTGTGCCGTTATCAATTGCTGCCAGCTCATCAGAGTATGTGACAAATGTATATCCGGCGGCACTATAGTCCTCCATTCCATAGCCCGGTCTTTCCATGATGCCTACCACCTTGTAGTGCTTTGTCACAGTATCGGTAAGTGTCTCTGCATCATGCTCATATGCGCAGTTTTCCGATATGACACTTTCGGTGTTTGAATCATATCTCTTTCCGATATCAAGTGTTATCTCATCTCCCACCTTTATGTCGATTCGTCCGTTTGTCTTTAAGTGCCTTGGAATGACTATCTCATCCTCATTTTTTGCCATGCGCCCCTCTATCAGTTTAAAGCAGCCTCTCTCAAAGCCGGCCTCATCTGTTGCCATGACATATGCATACGGCTTATCCTCATTCTTGCAGCCGTCCAGATTTGCAAAGCCCATTCCCATTGTCTCAAATGTGCTTTCAATATTTCTGTTGTTTTTAAACTCCGAAAGCTCAGACATTTTCACACCCGAAAATTTCACATGAAAGTCGCCGTCCTTTTGCTTCTGGTATTCAATCATACTGTACTGAAAGCTTGACACAAGTGTGACAAGCGCCGACAAAAGCGCTGTTGCAAGAATTATTCCGACTATCGTGACAATAGTTCTTTTCCTGTTGAGCTTTAAGTTTTTTAATGTGAGTGTATTCATCAAATTCATCTGATTTTACCATCCTCTATCATTATTGTGCGGTCAGCCGCCTTTGCAAGCTCCATATTGTGTGTAATCATAATAATTGTCTGGTTGAGCTCGCGGTTTGAGGTCTTTAAGAGATGCATAATCTCGTTGCTTGCCTTGGTATCCAGGTTTCCGGTCGGCTCATCCGCTAGCACTATAGACGGTCTCGTAATCAGGGCTCTTCCTATAGATGTACGCTGCTGCTGTCCTCCTGATAGCTCATTTGGCAGATGAGTGCGTCTCTCTGTAAGTCCAAGGCGCAAAAGCATGTCATCCATCTGTGCCTTTTCCACCTTTCTTCCGTCAAGCTCCATCGGGATTGCCATGTTTTCCTCCACATTTAATATAGGTATCAGATTATAAAACTGATAAATGATGCCTACCTGTCTTCTTCTGAATATGGCAAGCTCATCATCATTCATTGCAAAAATATCAGTGCCGTTTATATACACCTTTCCGCTTGTTGGTCTGTCAACACCTCCGAGCAGATGAAGCAGTGTGGATTTTCCGGAGCCGCTCGCCCCGACAATTGCCACAAACTCTCCCTTTTCCACGCTCAATGACACATCGTCCAAAGCCTTGACCTGATTTTCTCCGGCTCCGTATATTTTTGATAAGTGTTCTACTCTAAGCAGTTCCATTTAATTCTCCTTTTCTTCTCTATGCATTTTGAGTGCTGTGCGGTCTGCCATCTAAAGTACAGCCGCCCCGCGATACAAGTGTATAATACATTATGTAAAGTTACAGGTAGGTTACTTTTAAAAAATATTACAGCATAATATAAAAACTCCGGTCAGGACAAAAATTTTCCTGCGCCGGAGCTTATATGTTATATGTTATATGTTATATGTTTTATATCATATGTTTAATAATTATCTATGCCAATAATTATTTCTGTCTCTTATACACATCTCCGAGCCCACGAGACGGACTCCTATC
>ENA-OZGV01001565-OZGV01001565.1-human-gut-metagenome-genome-assembly--contig:-NODE-1565-length-9900-cov-7.724733_pt1 | contig 9900 bp, 9 predicted proteins | sample MGYA00245120_ERZ653665 | MGnify/ENA primary metagenome ERZ653665 (study PRJEB26926, sample SAMN06165250) | human gut metagenome | biome: ENVO:00009003; feature: ENVO:2100002; material: ENVO:00002003... | reverse complement strand
GGGATAAACGCTGAAGGCATCTAAGCGTGAAGCCCCCCTCAAGATGAGATATCCCTCCTTCGGGAGTAAGACCCCTTGAAGACTACAAGGTAGATAGGGCAGAGGTGGAAGCATGGCAACATGTGGAGCTGACTGTTACTAATAGGTCGAGGGCTTAATCTGGTTAATAACGGAGAAAAACAAATCGGATTTGTATGAAGTTTTGAAGGTATATTAAAATAAGACGTAATTCCTATTGCGTCCTTTTTCTATATTTGATATAATATTTAAATATAGGGGATTGGTCAAATGGTATGACAGAAGTCTCCAAAACTTTTAGCGGGAGTTCGATTCTCTCATCCCCTGTTATTAAACCTTGAAGCAAGATAGTTGTTTCAAGGTTTTTTTTGTTTAAAAATGAAAATAGATGTATTATAATGGGCATAAAGTATTTATTTTAAATGATATTAATTTTGTATTTCAAAATGGATTACAAATGTAAGGAGGATTTTTAAATGAAGGAAAAGCTTAAGATTAATGTGACGAAGCCACAATATGTGCAGGTATCTGATATTACATATGCGCAGGTGGATTCGTGGTATGATCACTGTCGCAGGGATTTAAAACTCGATTTAATATATCCGGAAGATATGTCTGACAAGCGTTATCCTTGTATAGTATGGATATGCGGTGGTGGATGGATAAGGATGGATAAGTCAGCACATCTATCATATCTTAGCACGCTTGCTCATCAGGGTTTTGTTGTCTGCAGTGTGGAATACCGCACATCAAATGAGGGTTGCTATCCTATGCAGATAGAGGATGTGAAGGCTGCAATCAGGTATTTGAAGGCACATGCAGATAGATACAGAATTGACAAGGAACATTTTGGTGCGATGGGAGAATCAGCCGGAGGATTTTTGACATGTATGGCGGCATTGGATCATGATAAAGCTCGTGATGTTGGAGAATATCTTGAAGAGTCAAGCAATATTCAGGCAGCATGTCCATGGTATCCACCTACTAACCTTAGCACATTTAAGTATAAAGATGCCGAGGAATGCGCAGCATCTATGGAGTCGCTTTTACTCGGATATAATATTATGAGAAATATCAAGGAAGCATACAACAGTTCTCCGGTGTCTAAGGTGACAAAAGATGCTCCTCCATTTTTGATTATTCACGGTATAAATGATCAGACAGTTCCGTTTGAGCAGAGTGAAGAGCTTTATGACAAGCTTATTGAAAATGGCTGTGATGCAGATTTGATTGCATTAGAAGGCGCTGACCATGCGGATCTGCAGTTTTTCCAGGATGAACTGTGGGATAGGATAATCGAGTTTTTTAAGACTAAATTGGGATAAAATCATGTCATATAGTAGCTCTTAGGAAAAGTTTTTTAGTCGGAATAAAGTCTGTTTATAAAGGCTGCGATATTTTTTGCAACTGAATAGTTACGATAATTATTAAAAAATAAAAACCATAGTATCTTAATGCATTTAAGATATCTATGGTTTTTGTGCTTATGAACCATAATAATATTTTTCCAAAAATTTTCACTTGATTTACCCGAACATATGTTGTATAATGCAAACAGATGTTCGATATAATATGAGGAGGTCTTATGTTAACGTCAATCAGTGCTGATATTATGGAAAAACTTAAGATTCTGTCTGATGCGGCAAAGTTTGATGTTGCATGCACTTCCAGTGGTACATCCCGTTCGGGTAATGGAAATGATATGGGGAGTGCATTTGCCAGTGGAATATGTCATTCGTTTACAGCTGATGGCAGGTGTATATCGCTTCTCAAGATACTTTTTACAAATGAATGTATTTATGATTGCAAATACTGTATCAACAGATGCACTAATGATGTTGAAAGAGTGACATTTACGCCTGAGGAGGTATGTAACCTTACTGTTGAGTTTTACAGACGCAATTATATAGAGGGACTTTTTTTAAGCTCAGGTATCATAGAATCGCCCGAGCATACTATGCAGCTTTTATATACCACGCTTTTTCTTTTGAGAAACAAATATCATTTCAATGGGTATATACACATCAAGGGTATACCGGGAGCCTCCTCTGAGGTTCTTGAGATGATTGGATATCTTTGTGATAGGATGAGTGTTAATCTGGAGTTGCCCACAGCGGAAGGTCTTAGGGCAGTTGCTCCGAATAAGGCGCGTAAAAACATTCTTACACCTATGAGATTTATTCAAAATGGTATAAAGGACAGCCGAATGTATCATGGCAATAGAAGTATGAAAAACCGTATGTATATAGATGAGCAGGCATATTATGAGCAGATGGCCGAAATAAAAGATAGTACTGCAAGATTATCAGAGTATCACAGAAGCCTTGGGGTTGCTACAGATTGCGGGAAGGCTGATAAGCTTGCAGAAAAAAGCTGGGAATCAAGCTTAAGTATCAAAAGACCGGACAGATATTATGTGCCGGCGGGGCAGAGTACACAGATGATTGTGGGAGCAACCGGAGAGAGTGATTATCAGATTATATCTGTAGCAGAAGCAATGTACAACAGGTTTGATATGAAGAGAGTATTTTACTCGGCTTTTGTGAATGTTAATATGGATGAGTCATTACCGGGTATCGGGCAGCCACCACCGTTAAAGAGAGAGCACAGGCTTTATCAGGCAGATTTTCTTATGAGATTTTATGGATTTAAGGCAGGAGAACTTTTGTCGGAGGATAATCAGAGCTTTAATGATTATATTGATCCAAAGTGTCAGTGGGCTGTAGGTCATCTGGAGTGTTTTCCGGTTGAGATTATGACGGCAGATTATTATACACTTCTCAGGGTCCCGGGAATAGGCACTAACAGTGTCAGGCGTATTATAAAAGCCAGAAAGCATGCAAAGCTTTCGTTTACAGATTTAAAGAAAATGGGTGTCGTGCTCAAAAGAGCACTGTACTTTATCACCTGTGATGGTCGTATGATGTACAATACAAAGCTTGATGAAAGCTATATTACAAGGCATCTCATATATAACGAAAGGCCGGATACTATGCTTTTAGCTGATAATAAATCATGTACTTATGAGCAGATGAGTATATTTGATTTTATATCTGAATAGACAATATTTTGTAAAGCTGCAGGGAGAAGTATGCATGGATAATATAATACTTAGATGTGATAATAATATAAATGGGATTTTTACCGCTATATATGATGCTTTTGTATACAAAAATCAAATGCAAAAAGAAAATCACGAGGTATACCGGGACAATATTTCTATTGAGATAGGCATTGGAGGAAACTATTCACTTTTTTCAAAGATGATAGATATTGAAACAGATGAGGTAAAGGTCCAAAAGACAATTTTGGCAATTCAAAAGAAGCTTGGTTTTAAGATATATGAGACTGTATTTGATGCTTTGTGCCATTATTCTGATAATAGAGCAACAATAGTGCTTGGATTTCTTGTCAGAGCATTTAAGGTGGGACAAAGGATTATGGAGCATATGACCGATAAATATGTTATGGAGGTATTTGAGCTTTCAAGAAAGGTAAATAAAGAGGCTGATAAGATAAGAGGGTTTATTCGTTTTAGTGATAATGGAAACTATCTGCTGGCGCACTTTGAACCAAAATGCGATATGATACCGGTTGTTATGTGGCATTTTGTGGACAGGTATCCGGGGGAAAATTTTGTAATCTATGATGATAGAAGAAGGTATGCAGTGGTCCACCCGAGGCTTAAGGAGTGCTTTTATATCAATGAAAGTGAATTTAAACAGCTTGAGAGAAGTGTGCCGGTGAAGACAGACAGTTTTGAGCAGTTATGGAAGGTGTATTTTGAGCACACTGATATAAGGGAGCGGTTCAATCCACAATGTCAGCGCAATCTTTGTCCAAAGTGGTATAGGAAGAATATGGTGGAATTTACCTGATTTTTGAAAGAAATAAATTGTTGCGGTTACACTGTGGTGTGTGAACAGTAATATAGTGACAGAAATACCAATAAATGATACAATTTATACATGTATACTTAAACATAACGATACTATATCAGGGTGATGCTATGCAGATATCAAATTTGGTAAGTCAATACAACAATTCAGTGGCAAATGGTGAGCCTATGACAGGAGCAAAGGGCGTTGAAAAGCTGGTATCTTCTTTAAATGAAATGTCAAAAGGGATGATATTTGAGGGAACAGTAAGCAGTGTCCGTGGCAATCAGGTTAAGCTTGCCTTGTCAAATGGTCAGCAGATTTTGGCAAGGCTGGCAGGAAAGTTTTCATTTGAACAGGGACAGTCTGTGTTTTTTCAGGTGAAAAATAATGATGGAGGCACTATAGAAATAAAACCATATACAGTTGATGGCGAGGGAGCCAACCTCACACTTATGGATGCGCTAAAGGCTGCAGGTCTGTCGGTAGATGGCATAAATTTGTCGATGGTGAACAAGATGATGGAAGAGCATATGCCAATTGATAAGACAAGCCTTAATCAGATGTATCAGCTTGTGCAGGATAATAAGGATATTAATGTGACTACACTTGTTGAGTTAAAGAGGCTTGGAATTGAAATTAATCAGGTAAATGCAGCTCAGTTTGAAAATTATGCTAATGACAAACAGGCTATTACAATTGCTATGGATAGTTTGATAGATGAACTGCCGAATGCTCTTTCAGCCGAAGATTTATCAATGTATAAGCTTGTAACCCAGGCGAGGGATATTTTAAATATTGTTACAGAAGGGCTGCCGGAAGAGGCATTTATATCAAGTGAAGCTTCTGATATGTCACAGTATGAGACAATAATGCGTGATAATCAATCGGCACCTGTAGTAAAAAAACACTTTAATATTGCTGAATTATTTGAATCATTAAACAGTGTTTCCGGTGAATCACAGGACATTCACACAACGCAGAAAATAAACAATGCTCCGGCAACAGATACCATCCTTTTACAGGAGAATGAAACAAAATCAAATACTATTGGATGTCTTTTATCGGATAAGCAGATAGAAGAGATTAATGAACAGGTCAGGATGCTGCTTCCGGATTTACAGGAAAACAATATTTCTTTGTATTCAGAGGATAGCAGTGTCGTAGGAATACTTAACGATATAAGCAGTATGTTGGAAAATACACCGGCAAATGCCGATACACTGAGACATTTGTTTTCAGGAGAAGCCTTTAAGCTTATGTTGAAGGAGGCTTTAGAACAGCAATGGATGATTAAACCGGGAGATTTAGAGAAGAATCCTAAGAAGCTTGATGGCTTGTACGACAAAATTGAAAAACAGATAACAAATATGGAAATTATTTTGAAAACATCAGGAGTGGTGAATCCTAAAGCAGAGGCACTGGCAGATAATATCCGTGGAAATATTGAATTTATGAATCAGATAAACGAGGCATATACATATGTGCAGGTTCCATTGAAGATGAATGAAAAAAACGCCAGCGGACAGTTGTATGTGTATACAAATAAGAAAAGTATGTCCAATCCGGACAAAGAATTATCAGCATTTTTACATTTGGATTTAGAACATCTCGGTGGGACAGATGTGTCAATTAAAATGCTTCATAGGAAGGTTACAACTAATTTCTATTTGGATAGTGATGAGTCATATGCACTGGTAAAGCAATTTCTGCCGGTGTTGGAAAAGAGATTACAGGATAAGGGCTATAATTGTGAATTGAATGTAAATAGTGGTTTGAAACAGATGAATTTTGTCGCTGGATTTCTGAAAAAGGATTTGCCACCTACAGGTCAGGTGCATAGATATTCCTTTGACATTAGGGCGTAGCAGTGTATAAGATAATTTACGAATAGTCACAGATGATTAAAACTTACTTCAGAAGGACAGGTGAGTTGTATGCATGGCGAAAATGATAATCGCAACAATAATGGAATAGACATAGGCAAAACAGCCGTAGCTATAGAGTATGTGCCGGGAGAAGCAGCACCTAAAATACTAGCTACAGGCAAGGGAGTTATTGCTGACAAAATTATTGAGAGGGCAAAGGAAAGCAATGTGCCTACATATAAGGACGATAAGCTTGCTGATACACTGTCTAGGCTTAAAATAGGTGATATGATACCAACGGAGTTGTATGAGGTTGTTGCAGAGATACTTGTTTTTGTTAATGATCTGGATAAGCTTAAGGCAAAAATTGACCAAAGATAGTGTGTAGGTTATATGACATGTGAGGCAGTTATGAATAAAAGAAGTGTTGGAAGTATATATGAGCAGCTTGCAGCTGAGCAGTTAATAAATATGGGATATAGTGTACTTGCCTGCAATTACAGAAACCGCTTTGGAGAGATAGATATAATAGCAAAGGATGGAGATACAATATGTTTTTGTGAGGTGAAATATCGTAGGGATAACGGCTGCGGCAGGGCTCTTGAAGCAGTTGGTTATAGCAAGCAGAAAAAAATTATATCAGTTGCAAGGCATTATCTTATGAAACATGGTTTGGATGAGTGGACACCATGCAGATTTGATGTGATAGCAGTGGATGATGACGAGGTTACTGTGTTGAAGAATGCATTTGAGGGCTGTCAATAACTATTGGCTTGGCAGTTACGGACAGGTATTACGGAACCGTTAATTTATAAACGTTTGACCAGACTATTTCGTGAAAACAGACAAGGAACAGGAAATTATAAAAAGCAATAGTTATCGGTAATATATAGTTGCATATATAAATATGAAGACAGACATTGATAAGAATATAAAGATTGATGAGAATATAAAGAAGGAAAAGAATATAAAGATGGATAAGAATATGCAGGCTGAAAACATACACAAAAATGTTGATGAAATTACTATAAATGATTTTGTTGCAAAGAATGATAAAGATGTTCTGGAATTAAAAAAGCACGTCCTTTCAAGCGGAAGTGTTGTTCCTTTGTTACATTTTAGGAAGCTAAATGAGCTTTCTATGATAGAGCATTGCTTTACAACACGTCTTGGTGGACTCAGTGAAGGGATGTTTGAAAGCTTAAATCTAAGCTTTACGCGTGGTGATGACGAGAAAAAGGTCTTAGAAAATTATAAAAGAGTGGCGGAGGCAATCGGAGCGGAGGCAGGGCAGATTGTTACGACAGACCAGACACATACTACCAATGTTTTGAGGGTTGGAAAAAAGCAGTGTGGCATCGGGGTGACAAGAAAGAGACCATATACAGATGTGGACGGACTTATCACGAATGAGCCAAATGTTGTGCTTGCCACATTTTATGCTGATTGTGTACCGCTTTATTTTGTTGATCCGGTACATAGGGCAATAGGGCTTAGCCATTCGGGCTGGAGAGGTACCGTAAATCGCATGGGAAAAGAGACACTTATTGCTATGAACAGGGAGTTTGGTACCGAGGCACATGATGTTATAGCTGCGATAGGACCTTCAATATGTCAGGACTGCTATGAGATAAGTCAGGATGTTGCAGAGCATTTTGTGGATGAGTTTGCGACAACAGACGATCCTCATGCGAGTGATATTCTGCTCTATAAGGGAGACGGCAAATATCAGCTTAATCTTTGGGAATGTAACAGGAGAGTACTTGTGGAGGCAGGAGTACAGGAAGACAATATTGCCATAAGCAATATATGCACTTGTTGTAATCCCTCTCTTTTATTTTCGCATAGAGCAAGTCATGGAAAGCGTGGAAATCTTGGAGCTTTTATGTTTCTTAAGTAATTTTCGCACAATCTATTAAGGAAATAATAAGAAATGCCTAAAGCTATATGTGTTAAAATAGGTGTATCACGTTGGATAGTACACTGTGCGGGAACTGATGCTGCCAGACAGTTTTTGGTTCTTTGAGTTAATATAAAAGTCACAGCGGTACTGGCGTATATGAACAGGGGAGAACGATATGCAGTTAAATTATCGAGATTCAAAGCCTATTTATGAACAAATTAAGGAAGGCATCAGACGAATGATTGTTATGAATGTTATTAAGCAGGACGAAAAGCTACCGTCTGTACGTGTGCTTGCCTGCAAGTATGCAATCAATCCTAACACTATCGCAAAAGCATACAGGGAACTTGAGGAGGAAGGCTATCTTTATACTAAAAGTGGTAAAGGAACCTTTGTTGCTGATGCTAAGACAGCCAGACAGAGTCGGACAAGGAGTTTGAAAATACTCTTTGACCAAGTGGTGACAGAGTTATTTGTGCTTGAAACACCTGTTGAGGAATTGAGAACAAGAATGGATGATGCGAAAGAACAGCTGAGCATGGAAGATGACTTAGTCAGATTTGTAACACAAGATATGCAGACAGAAGATGTTGTGACAGAGGGTAATGATGATACAGATAAATAATTTAGTGAAAAAATTTGATGATTTTACAGCACTTGATGGTGTGAATATGAACGTGGAAAAGGGTGCTGTCTATGGGCTTGTTGGTCCAAACGGAGCCGGAAAGTCTACACTTATCAGGCATATTACAGGCGTAATGAGACAGGATGCAGGGGAAGTGTTTATTGATGGTGAGCCGGTATATGAAAATGCAAGGATTAAAGGGCAGATGGCTTATATACCGGATGATATGTTTTATTTTTTGCAGTCTGATACGATTAATATGATGCATTACTATAAGGGAATGTATCCGGGCTTTGATGAGAAGCAGTTTTACAGGATGCAGGAGTTTTTTCCATCTATAGATGTTAAAAGGAATATCAGAAAGCTCTCTAAGGGCATGCAGAAGCAGGTTGCCTTCTGGCTTGCGCTGTGCTGTAAACCAAAGCTTATTGTACTCGATGAGCCTGTTGATGGGCTTGATCCTGTCATGAGAAGACAGATATGGTCTATCATGCTTGATGATGTGGCTGCAAATAATACTACAGTGGTTGTATCGTCTCATAACCTGCGCGAGCTGGAGGATGTGTGTGATCATGTAGGTATTCTCAATAAGGGAAAGATTATGATAGAGCGCTCTCTTACAGAGCTGCAGGGTAATATTTCAAAGATTCAGATTGCATGTCCATATGGCATGCCTAAGATACCGCAGGATTTTAAAGTACTTCATATGTCAAATATAGGAAGAGTATACACTGTTATAGTACGTGGAAAGCCTGATGCTGTAGTAAAGGCGATTACAGATGGCAAAGACAGTCCGCAGGTAGTGGATGTACTGCCTCTTACTCTGGAGGAAATATTTATCTATGAGATGGGAGGAGAGGACTATGAAGTCAAAGATATCATTTATTAATAGAACAATGCTGCAAAAGAATGTAAAACTTTACTGGCCAATCTGGACACTGTATACAATAGTGCTATTACTCAACGGTCCGTTTTCCATGTGGAGCAGATTTAAGAATGCAGAGTTTATTTATGGCAAAAACTGGCATAAGTATATGCTTGATATCATATCACCGGCTATCAGCATGGAGGCGGATATGATTTTCATTTTTGTCATGGCATTGGTTACAGGCATGGCAATGTTCAGTTACCTGTATAATTCGAGAGCTTGTAATATGATTCACTCTATGCCTGTGACAAGACGTCAGCTTTTTTCGACTAATGTGTTGACAGGTCTGCTGTTTATGTGGATTCCGCAGATAATTAAGTACTTTATGTCGTTTGTTATATGTATATCATATGGAAATACTAAGGTGGTACATATTGGAATCAATCTGCTTGCTGCAATGGGAATATCATTTTTTATGTACAGCCTGGTGTGTCTGTGCGCAATGATTACAGGACAGCTGGTTTCTGTAGCGGTGATGTATGCGGTTGTTAATCTTCTGTATGGAGGAGCGGTTATTGCCATTGCCAATGTGCTCACATATGTATCATACGGGCTTTCATATATGGAATTTGTAAGGAAAATAAGTGTTACGTGGTTTGCACCCATGTTGCAGCTTCTCAATCGTGTAGGATTTCATCCTGGCATGAAGAAAGCAGGAGATGATTATTACTGTATTAAAT
>ENA-OZGV01001553-OZGV01001553.1-human-gut-metagenome-genome-assembly--contig:-NODE-1553-length-9948-cov-7.637724_pt1 | contig 9948 bp, 13 predicted proteins | sample MGYA00245120_ERZ653665 | MGnify/ENA primary metagenome ERZ653665 (study PRJEB26926, sample SAMN06165250) | human gut metagenome | biome: ENVO:00009003; feature: ENVO:2100002; material: ENVO:00002003... | reverse complement strand
CGTCGGCAGCGTCAGATGTGTATAAGAGACAGTCGAAGGACACCGACACGCGGCCCACGTACGGCGCGATGGCGGCGAGCTTCTCCGGCGTGACGGCCGTGCCGTTGGTGAGCACGTCCACCGAGTCGATGCCGCGCTCGCGCACGTAGGCAACGATGGCAGCCAGGTCGTCGCGCAGGAAGGGCTCGCCACCGGAGATGACCAGATGCTGGCAGCCGGCATCGGCCAAGGCGTCGATAATGCCTCTCAGCTCGTCCAGCGTAAGATCGCGCCGCGCATTGCGAGCGTCCACCGCCGAGTAGCAGCCGATGCAGTTCAAGTTGCAATGATGGGTGACGTGCAGGTACGCCGACTGCAGCGGCACAGGCGAGTCGAACGCGGCCATGTTGGCACCCTCGGCTGCGGCGCTTTCCGCATCTCCGGCACCCTCCACGCTTTCCTCGCGCTCGACATCCTCCGGACGTTCGGCATCTTCCACGCCTTTTCCCAAGGCCCCTTCGTCGACCCCCTCCGCACCTTCCCTCACTGCCACGCCATCGGCGCTCTCCCCTTCCACGACAAAGCCGCCACGACGCAGATGGGCGGGCAAATCCGCATGCACTGCGGCGACCTCTGCTTCGGGCACGTCCTCGGTGAACATGCGGTGGCACACGGCGGCGCCTTCGGGAGTCAGGCCGATAACATAACCAGTCTCGGTGTTGCCGATCATGGGGATGGAAAAGGGAGCGTGCTCCACTACGTTAGGGCCGAACCTCACTGCACGCTCCTCTGCGCATCATGGGATAGTGCAGTTAGTATGCGGCAGACGCAAGGCCTCGAATGCCGAATATGACATGATTTGCGACGCATCTTAGCAGATGGCGCTATATTTCCCATGGTGCGCCAGGATATACATCGGATGTGTAAAACCCGAGAGAAGGGATGCACATCATGCAGTACATCGTCGAGTTCTACGATTTCGACCGCAGCGAGAACACCATGACCGGCCCGTCGTATGAGCGCACCGAGATTGCCCTCAGCCCGCTTGATGCCGTCATTAGGTGCGCACAGCTCGCCGATCCGGAGGTCACCGAGATTTCATGCAGCGACGGCGAGGTGATCGCGTCGGCGATGGCGACCGGGTGCTGCGAGTTCGAGTTCCATCTTTACGTGGGCGACGCCGACGTGGCGTTCACCCTTCCGGAGTAGGTGGTCGCCATGGCATTCGGAACCGTCGAAGAGCTGCGCGACCTGCTGGACGAGATGGTGGAATGCGGGCTTGGGGAGCTGCCCATCCGTATGGCCCACCAGCAGAACTGGCCGCTGGCTGAGGTCATCGCGACGGCGACGCGGTGCGAGAGCAACGATGGAGCCGACACGATCTGGCTCGCCTGCAACCCGGCGCCACGACATGAGAACCCCTACGCTCCGCGCGAAGCGTGGGAGGGCGAGTGGTAGGAGCAGGAAAAAGCCCCCGCCGTGATGAACTGCGTCCCAAAACTTGGACGAATTAGTAAGGACTAAGCTGCTAAGGACTGATTTCGGAATTCCTCCGGAGTCAGTCCTTTCAGTTTAACCTGTCGTCTCCTCGTATTCCAATGAACGATGTAAGCGTCCAGATCTTTCTTGAACTCTTCGAAGGTAGCCCATTTCCGACCCTTGAAGAACTCGTCTTTGATATGACCGAAGATCTGCTCGGTAGCCCCGTTGTCGATGCAGTTGCCCTTTCTCGACATGCTCTGCACGATGCCATGCTCTCTCAGTCGCTCGGCCCAGGCCCTCTGCTGGTATTGCCAGCCCATGTCCGAATGCAGGATCGGTGTCGCGCCCTTCGGCATCCTGGAGAAAAGCTGATCGAGGATATCGTGCTGCTGGGCCATGCTCGCGCTCTTCGACACCGACCACGCTATTATCTCTTTGCTCCCGAAGTCGTATATCGGCGCGAGATAGGCCTTGCCCCACGCCTGCTTGAACTCCGTGACGTCGGTGCCCATCTTCTGCCAAGGGCCCTCCGCTCCGAAGTCGCGCCCCAGCACGTTCTCGAAGGTCTCGCCGACGAGGCCTTTGTACGAATTGTACTTGTGATAGTCGGTTTCGCGGCGGATGCCGCAGCTGATCCCCATCTCGTGCATGACCTTCAACACCGTCTTGTCCGCGATGCGCGCGCCGCGCTCGGCGCGCAGGCACATGGCGATCTGCCGATGTCCGCAGCCGTTGGGAGTCCGTGAGAATATCTCGCTTATGGCGTCCCATAGCTCCGGTCGGGTCGGCGCCTTCGGATGCGACAGCGCGTAGTAGTAGCTCGATCGCGCCATCTCCGCCGCTTCCAGCAGATCAGCGAGCGGGTAATGCCCTGAGAGCGCGGCTACGGCCGCTGCCTTCTCCCGGTTCGAAGGCTCTTCTCCGCCCTCAGGGCCGCCAATTTTTTTAGGTAGGCGTTCTCCGCCTCGAGCTTTCGGACGCGGACTTCGAGCTCTTGCTCGCGAGTCATCCCTTCCTTCGCGGCCCCGCTCCCTTTGGGTCGGCCCTTCGGCTCGGGGCGCAGGGCTTCAGCGCCGCCCTCCCGATACGCTTTGCACCACTTGAGGAGCGCCGACCTCGAGGCTATGCCGAAAGACGCCATGGCATCGGGGACCTTCTCGCCGTCCTCGACCACCGCTTTCGCGGCGGCCAGCTTCTGCTCGTAGGTGTATCTGACCTGTCGTCCGCCCATCTGCAGCAATCCGTCCAATCCAACAGCGCCGAACTTGTAGCACCATTGTTTCACAACGGAAGGAGGAAGCGCTAGGACGGTCGCGGCCGCGTGATACCCATAGCCCTCCTCGAAGAGCTCCGCTGCGGCCCTGCGGACATCGACGTCGTATCTGATCCTAAGGTCTGATGGCATAAAGAAGCCTCCCATTTCTCGTGTCCAAGAAATGGGAGGCAGTACATGATGGCGGGGGCTTTTCTATTGCCAGAGGTCGAGCACGCCTTGGTTGTAGGCGCGCTGGATGGCATCGGTGGCCGGCTGGAAGTAGCGGTCGTCGCGCTCGATGCCGATGAACGATCGCTTCTCGTGCGCGCAGGCCACGCCCGTGGAGCCTGACCCCATGAAGGGATCGAGCACCACGCCGCCGGGCCTGCAGCTCACCCGGATGATCCGGGCGAGTATGCCGTCCGGCTTCTGGCATATGTGGATGCGATCGGAGCCGGAGAGCGTGTTGATGCGCCAGACGTTGCTGTGCTCCGGATCGCAGCGGTGGTAGTTGCGCATTTCCTCGTAGGACTGGCGCAGCGCTTCGTACCCCTCCCTCATAGCTTCGTAGCTTTCCCGCATCGTGTCGTAGCTGCGGCGCAGGGCGTCGTGTCCTCCTGCGGCGGACTCGTCTGTGAGCGACCCCCCCCCGTGAGGTTTTTTCACAAGGTCGAGCAGGGGCGTCGCGTCGAAGCCCAGCGGCTCGAACGCCGCCTGCCAGACCGCTTCGGTGGGGATTGCGAATTGCGAGTCTTTGAAGTAGTGCCGGAACATGGCGCCGCTCTTGCCGGTCGCCTGCCGGTACTTCTCCACCACGTCCTCCTCGGTTATCCCGAGGCGCTCGAGCTCGGCGTAGTACCAGTCCTTTATCGGCCGGTAGCATTCCGGGTTCGAGTTGATGCGGTCCAGCCCGGTGTGCTTCCACGCGCTGTCGGCGTCCTTCGGCGCGTTGAAGAAGTGCATGCAGTACTCGCACACGTTGAACCACGAGCGGGGAGCCGTGTCGGAGTCGGGGTCGCGGTTCTTCCACGACTGGGCGCGGTACTGCCCCTTGTCCCACACGCAGAACGACATGAGCGCGAAGTTGGTGCGCTGCTCCATCGCCACCAGCAGGCGGGCAATCTGGGGCATGTCGTTGTGCCATATGTAGAGCACGCCGTTCGGCTTCAGGACGCGCTGAGCCTCCAGCAGCCACTCGATCATCCAGTCGATATAGCCTGCGCCGAGGTTATCCCACTCCTCGCCCCGCACCTTGATGTTGTAGGGCGGATCGGCGAGCACGAGGTCCACCGATGCGTCGGGAAGAGTGCGCATAATCTCGATGCAGTCCCCCTGCATCGTCTGAAAAGTCGGTTCCATGATCCCTCCGTAGAACGCAGAAGGGCCGCCCCGAAGGGCGGCCCCGTAGTGCATTGCGTGTCGCCTCGCTCTTAGACCATGGCGAGGTACTTCTTCGTGCCGTCGGTGGACGACATCGCCACGTAGCGGGTCTTGCCGCTGTACGAGGAGTAGTGCGCCCACCACCAGCCGTCGGCCTCCACGATGTCGGAGGCCACCGAGTAGATGAGCTCGCCTGCGTCGTAGTGCTTGCCGGTGTCGGTGTCGTTTCCGAGGCGCGGCGCGCTGCGGACGCGCAGGCCGTTGACGAGCACCTTGTAGGTGCCGGGGCGGATGGTGTTCGATGCCGGCTTCGTGGCCGTCGGCGTCGATTCGACGGGCTTGCCGCCGTAGTAGAGCTCCTGAATCTTCGCCTGCACGGCGTCGTACTTGTCGCCGAGCAGCTTGCGGCGCTCCTCGCCGGTCGCGGTGATGCGTCCGGTCCAGATAGCGCGCGCCAGCTCCTCGATGGAGCCGGACACGACCGTCTGGGTCGGCGCGCTTCCGGTCGCGGCCTTGCCCGAAACCACGATGACGGCGTGGCCGTCGCGGACGAGGATGTCGCCCACGCACAGCTGGGACTCGGCGAGGCCGGAGCCCTTGTAGTCGAACATGCCGGTCTCGAGCAGCTTCGCGTGGGCGTTGCCGGTCCACGGAAGGTTGCCGCCGGCGAACAGGATCGCGTCGGACGCGCCGGCGCATATCGCGCACTCGCCGGCGAGCGACATGCAGTCGCACTCGCAGGCCTCGTTGATGGCCGCCAGCACGAGGTTCACCTTCTGCGCCTTGGTGCGGATGGTGTTGCGCTCGTTCTGGTCGTATCCGATGTTGCGGTTCGCGACCGCGCCGGACGCGTTCTCGGCGATCTTCTTAGCCACCGTCGCGTCTTTCGGCCGGTAGCATTTCCACGGGTTCGAGCTCGACGCGTAGTACGCGCGGATGTTGAGCTCCGACCCGCTCTGGTTGCCGGCCTGCCCGCCGACGTACTTGCCGTTCTCGTCGCAGGACGCCTGCGCAAGATATACAGCCATGCTTCCCTCGCTTTCTCCCGTGTCGTAGGCCGTGAGGCCGTACTGGTCCACCAGAGCCATGCAGTTGGCGACGTACGCCGAGCTGGTCGCGTACCCGTCGTCTTTGATGGTCTGGAGGTATGTGCGCGGGTCGGTGATGCCGCGCAGGTTCTGGTAGCGCGCGAGCTGGATGAACTCGAAGTAGCCGCGCACGCCCTCGTCCATCGAGCCGTAGACCCGGAAGTTGTCCGAGATGGTGGTGAGCGTGCCGGGCTGGTACTCCTCCTGCGTTGACATATTCACGCTGGGGCCGGTCCATTTGGTCCCGCACTTCATACCGAAGTAGTTGTGATACTTGGAGGCGAGCTTGCTCTCGCCCCAGCCGCTCTCGTTGATCGCCTGCGCGATGACCGCCGACGGGCACAGGATGCCGTAGTCGGGGGCGTAGCGCTGCACGATCGGCGCGATGCTGGCTATGAAGTCCTCTTTAGCCATGTTCGCTCCTTAATAGGGCACCGGCGGGACGTGCCGCCGGTGCGCTCCGTTGCCCTAGTTGTTCTTCTTGGCGTGCTTTGCGGCGTTCTCGGCGGTGTCCTTCATGGACTGGTTCTTGGCGGCCACCAGCGGGTCGTCGCTGTCCTTGGCGATGCCCTGCAGGGCGTCGAGCCATCCGCAGGTTATGCCCACGGACTTGAATGCCGAGTAGGCGAGCTGTACGGCGCCGATGGCGGCCACGATGCAGGTGATCCACGCGATGGGGTCCGCCGGGATGCCGGACACGAACGCCGTGACGACGCCGGCCAGAACCGACACGCCGATGGCGATCCAGCGGGCCTTGTTGCCCGTCAGCGTCTTGTTCTTGATGAGCGCCACGACGTACGGCACCACCAGTGCCGTGACGAGCAGCGCGATTGCCTCAATTCCGTTCATTGTTGGCTCCTTTCGTTAGCCGTGGACGATCGCGGTGTGGATGTCGTGGACCTCCACGGCGATGCCGTCCACCTTGTTCTGCATGGTCGCCGAGCCCTGCTGGCTCAGCTCGATGCGCGATTCCATGACGGCCATCTGCGCGGTCATGGCGTTCATCGCGGCGGTCGAGCGCTCCTGCGCCTCGACCTGCCGTGCGGCGATGGCGGCGTTCTCGCGCTCGCGCTCGTCGCGCATGCGCGCTTCCTCGGCCTTGCGCTTCTCGCGCTCGGCCTCGATGTCGAGCTGCCGCGTCTTGAACTCGCGGTACATGGGGAACGCCTTGATGAGCACCACCGCGAAGATGGCCAGAACGCCGATGGCGAACACCCACATGGGGCCGTCTGTCGCGGCGGTCAGTCCTTCGATGTAGGCGGTCGCTGCCTGTTCCATAGTTCACCCCCTCTCGCTTCGCGGTGCGGGGGCTACTCGGCGTCGTCGCCGACGATCTCGGCGAGCTCCTCGGCGGTGATGTGGCCGAGCTCGGCCGCTTTCTCCACCTGCTTCTTGCTCCACGTTCCGCGCTTGTAGAAGCCGGAGATGAGCGCGAAGCGCGGGGAATGGTCGGTGGCCTTGGTCTTAGACATCCCACTCACCTCCCGTCATCATCAGGTAGGCAATGTCGGCTGCGTTCTGCTCCTCCTGCGTGGGGAGCGCCGCCTGCTCGCGCTTCTCGTCGAGGATCGCCTCGAACTCCGCCTCGGACACGAGCTCGCCGGCATCGTTGCGCGCGATGACCGTCAGGCAGGCCATCTTGCGCGCCTCCAGCTCGATGCGCTCGGCGTCGTCGATGATGCCCGCCGCGCGCTTGCCGGCGATGTCGCCGGCCTGCTCGAGCAGGATGCGCATCTCGTTGGTCTGCGCCTGCAGTCCGTTGTTCAGTTCGTCCATTCGCTTGCTCCTTTCGCTTGCGTGGCCCATCCGGGGCCGGTTTGCATTTCGCCATCAGGGGGGCGGCATGGGCCGCCCCCCGGTTGCGCTGTGTGTCAGGGATGCGAAGAGCGCATCCATGCCGAGCTTGGTGCGGTGCGCGTTCAGGTCTGTCAGCGACCCGCGCCACGACTGGTAGGCTTGGTTGAGCTGCTCGGCGGTCATCTTCCCGGAGGCGACCAGCCCCGCCTGCCGCTTGATGCGGCGGCGCTCTCGTGTCACGGACTCCCTGCATGGGCGGACCACCACCCCTCCGGTCTGTCGGTCGTAGGTGAACTTCTTCTTGAGGAACACGAAGCCGCGCGTCAGCTTCGTGACGTGCGTTTTCTTCGGATGGAGCACGAGGCCCATCTGGCGCGTCATGTCGTAGAGCGCGGCCGCGATGGCCCACAGGTCGGCCTTGTCCGGGTGGATGATGATGAAGTCGTCCATATACCGGACATACGCCCCGACCCCGCAGCACTCGGCGATGAAGTGGTCGAGCGGGTTGGGGTACGAGACGGCGTATATCTGGTTCGGCTCGCTCCCCAGACCCAGCCCGACGTCGCCCTGCACCTCGACCATGTGGCGGGCGAGCGCTTTCGCACCGGGGTCGGTCACGTGGCGGTCGAGCAGGTCGAACACGCCCGCATGGGGGATCGACCCGAAGTAGTTGCTGAAGTCGCCCTGCAGCACGTAGCCCTCCGGGCCGTGCGCCGCGTAGTGGCGTGCGAGGTACATCTTCGTGCGCTCGATCGCGAACGCCGTGCCCCGCCCCTTGATGTTCGCGGTGTTGTCGAGGATGAGGCTCGGCACTATCGCGGGCACCAGCACGTTCTGCGTGAGGGACTTCTGCACGACGCGCTCGGAGAAGTGCACCGAGGAGATGTGCCGGTGCTTGCCGCGCTCGGTTATGTCGAACTCGTGGAAGCCCCGGCATATCTCCTCGCCGGCGAGCAGGGCCTTGCGGGCGCCCGCGATCTTGAGGAGCCAGTGCCACTGGTAGCGCTGGGTGCTCGCTTTCCACGCGACGCCGCGAGCGGCTTCGCGCTGCGCCTTGTACAGGCTGTTCAGGTCGGCGACCTTCTCCAGCGTGCATTCCCTCGCGCGCTCCTCCCGCTTGCGCCGGCGCTTCTCCTCGCGTCTGGCGCGGCGGATCGCTCGGCGATCTTCTGATTTCATAGGGCACCCCGCACAACTCTCAATGGACGCTCGGACAGTTGCTTTGAGGTCGCGGCATGAAACGGCGCCGAGCGCCCGAGGGCGCCGCCATGCAAGCAGCGTTCGCCGCTCCTCGCGGGGTGCATATTTACGGCGACATGCGCCGATGGTTGCAGCTTCCTTCCTTTGAGGCGCGGCTTTCGACGGACGTTGGCCGCCTACTCGGTCTGGCCGATAGAGGAATCAGGGCAGCGGGCGCACCCCGGTGTTCGAGGTGTTGTTGTTGTTGGCATTGCCGTTGCCGTTGACGTTGCACGCGTTCGTGGAGTTCCCCGAGTTCGCGGTGCGCAGCCACCAGTTGAAGCGTTGGTCAAGCTGCAACCAGCACCGCATGTCACGGCACCGGCATGTCGGCTGCGATCTCCTCGAGCTCGGCAAGCTGGTAGCGCAGCTTCGCGATGCGCTCGTCGATGCCGGCGGTTCCCGTGAGCCTCGTGTTGCGCTTGCGCGAGGTGAGCGTGTCGAGCTCCTTGCCGATCATCCCGGCGATCGTCTCGTAGCGGTTCAGGTTGACCGGCAGGCCGAGGTCCTTCACCACTTGGAGGTCTTGGGTCAGCTGGTAGCAGTTCGCGATGGCGAGCGTCAGGTAGTGCTTGCGCCACAGCACGCCGTGGGCGGTCGATGGGTAGAACGCCTCGGCCGTCTCGACGTTGTTCACGAGCTCGCGGGCCGTCGCGATCGTCGGGGCCGAAAGCAGCAGGCGGTGCTTCTTCGGCACCACCTTCTCGGAGGCCATCAGGGCCGTCATCTCGATGCGGATCGACCGCGCGAGCGCCATGTGGTCGCACGGCGACGGCTTGCGGTCGCTCTCGTACACTCCGCTCACGCGGTCCTCCTCTCATGGGACGATGGGCCGCCGCATGACGCGGCGGCCGTTCATAGCCGGTATGTGTCGGCGCTACACGCCGACACGGAAGCAGGGCAGCGGGCGCACCCCGGTGCCCGAGGTGTTGTTGTGGTTGGCATTGCCGTGGCCGTTGACGGTGCACGCGGGCGTGGAGTTCCCCGAGGTCGCGGTGCGCAGCCACCAGGTGAAGCGGTCCCCGTCGGGGTTCCGGCGGATGCGGGAGGCGCTGTCGGGGAAGAGCGGGAAGTGGCAGTCCATGCCCACGCTGTAGCCCTTGGTGCCCCAGACCGGGAAGCCGTAGACCTCGACCTCGGAGAGCGCCCAGACCTTGCCCATGTCGGCCCACGACCACGTGGGCGAGTCGGTGAGGGCGGCCGTGGCGCTGAAGCGCTCTTCGAGCAGCGTCCGGTGGTTCGCGATGACGTTCTTCCACTTCTGCGGGAGCAGCGGGAAGAAGATCTGGTTCAGCCACTTGTGGAGGTTGCTCGCGAGGTAGGGGTGCTTCTCGGAGGCGTTGCCGTTGTTGTTGTTCGTGGTGTTCCAGACCACGCTGTCGGGCCACACGGTGTCCGGCACCATCATGACGTGGTGCTCGGTGATCTCTGTGTCGCAGCAGTTGAGGTAGGGGTCGATCGCGGCGATGCGGTAGCGCATCACCTTTCCGTCGCTGAGCTTGATGTCGAAGTAGTCCCTGATGTAGATGCCCTCGAATTTGCCCGCCTTGATGCGCGCGTTGAACCACGCGGCGTCGTCGGTGTAGCCCACGATCTCGAGCGCGAAAACCTCCGAGAGGTTGCGCCCGTCGTAGTCGCGCTGCTCGAGCTGCTCGAACCGGATCCGGTTCTGCTTCTCGTACGCCTGCATGTTCGCCACCGACACCGGCGTGCGGGTCGGGTCGAACA
>ENA-OZGV01001546-OZGV01001546.1-human-gut-metagenome-genome-assembly--contig:-NODE-1546-length-9973-cov-8.245110_pt1 | contig 9973 bp, 7 predicted proteins | sample MGYA00245120_ERZ653665 | MGnify/ENA primary metagenome ERZ653665 (study PRJEB26926, sample SAMN06165250) | human gut metagenome | biome: ENVO:00009003; feature: ENVO:2100002; material: ENVO:00002003... | reverse complement strand
TGTATAAGAGACAGCTGTAAAACAGGCTCTCAGCGTTTCGTTATATAGAGGTTGAATTCTTTTTTGCAAAAATAATTGTAAATAGAGATTTTGATAATATGACACAAAGGAGGAAGCAAAGATGACTGAAATCGAATACCAGGAATTTGTAAGGCATTGTCCTTACGATGCTATGGGCGATTATTCCATGTTTCGCAAAGAGCAAACAGAGAATGAATCAGAAGATGCACATATCAACTGAATAAGCCAGGCAATCTGGCAAACTTAATCTAAACGCAGATACATGCGTTACAAAGGAGTCGCGGACTCCCGTTCAAAAAAAACGGGTGAGTTCGTGACCTCTTGTACTGCAGTTCTTTATGTCTGTGCAGAAATTTCATAAAAGATGGAATGGACCACCCGGAGCCGAAAGGCAGAAAGGTGGTCTTTATGTTGACATTAAAAGAACTGAAAAAAATCGTGAAAGTTGCTGATGTGGAGAAGAGAATCCCAAGCGTGAAATCCTTGAAGGAACACAAAGTTGTAGTAAAGGAAATGATCAATGCAGATACAACAATCTCTGTTTATGATCACGGATATGTACTTTATACAGCAGGAAATCAATCAACCGTATTTCCGCTTCATAGTTGTGATGACTATGAATATGTGAGTGTAACTGGCGATAACAAGGAATTCAATAAAGAGTTCTTTGATAATGAAAACTGGTATATCCGTCTGCTGATGGAGGCTGAAGACCGTATGGCATACAGCCAGAGCAAAATCAGTACCAATCATGGTGTGTTTTCTAACAGCGATGTTACAGATGATGCGGAGATTATGAGAGGATCTTCAAAAGATTTTGTTGACGATGTTATCGACAGAGAAATTCTGAACGCTTTGATCAAAGAGTTAACAGAGAGACAAAAGACGGTACTCAATCTGGTTTATTTCGAGGAAATGCGTCAGCAGGATGTTGCAGATTATCTGGGAATCAAACAGCAGAGTGTAAATGACCTCCTGAACAGGGCATTAAAAACGATGAAAAAAAAGGCGGAAAACGAAGAATTTTAAAAAAATTTCAAAAAAATTGAATCAGACCACTGTAAAACAGGCTCTCAGCGTTTCGTTATATGAAGGGTTTGCATAGAACACCTTCATGTACCTTGAAAAATGAATAGCCTGCCCGGAGTGATATTTGGTTTGAACATGCATAGAGCGAAAAGCTGCGTGTCTGCCAGAAGAAAACGTATCAGAGATGGAAACTGATATAGGAACGGATCCGGGAAAGAAAACAGGAAAACGCTTAAATCTTAAATCAAAATAAAATGTCTGAATCTAAAAAGAGGATGACAGTAGAAATCATGTGGCGGTATTTGTGACAAACAGGTACCGCCATATATTTGTGCTGTTATCTCAGCTTGTGCTGACTGTCCCAAATAGCGCAAATTTCAGGAAAGGAGGCGATCATCTTCGTATAAAAGATAATATGCAGAAACTAACAGATAACCATACACAAAAAAATCAGAAAGGAAGGATTTAAGAGAATGAACGTGAAAAAGAAAGCACGCAGGGTGATGTCCGGTTTACTGACTGCAGTAACGGTTCTATCGACGGTACTCTCTCCCGCTGTTGCCTATGCTTCTGATGATGCCGGATCTGTAAAAAAGATTCCGTATTATGAGGAGATCAAGGATCAGTTGGATGAAGATGAAGTGGTAACTGCAAAGGATTATGAGATCAAGGTTGGAGACAATTTCGATGTAAAGAGTGATTATACCGGTCTTACGATCCAGGATGACAGCAAAGTAAAAGTTACATTTCAGGAAGCAAAAGATACGGACGGGAATGACTTTTCTACCGATTATGCCAATTCCTATAAGGCAGTCTATTATGTAGAACCACAGACAACGGATCACCCAACCTACCAGATCAATCGAAAGATCGTGGTAAAAGAAGCGGATCAGCAGAAAGATTCGCAGTCAGAAAGTTCTTCTGATCAGGATGCTGGTTCTTCCGATGAGACAGAAACAGAGGATTCTGAGGCTGGCTCGTCTACAGAGGAAACTGGTGATGCTAAAACGGAGAGCAAAACAGAACTGACAGAAAAAGAATTTGATGCAGAGATCGAAGCAACGGAGAATCAGGAGACCGTTGATCCGGAAACAGGGATCACACTCTCAGAGGTTATGCAGGAAGCTGTTGACCAGGAAGTTGCTCTTGCAGATCTTGAAGCAGGCGAAAGTATTACTTTTGATATGCCAATGATGCTTGCTTCCGGTGAAACAGGAACAAAATCAGTCACAGTCACAGCCGGTTCCTGGTACTATTACGCAGATTATGGATTAGGTTCTTATCTGACTTGTCCATATTATGTGAAATGGGGAAGCATCAATGCGACAGCATACTGTGTTGAACCATCGAAAAAAGGACCGGGAAATGGAACTTATACGATCCAGAAACTTGCCGATGGAAAGACACTTGCAAAGGTCTGCTATTACGGAACAAAAGCAAGTGATGAGAATGGTTTCTTCGATGAGAAACATCCGGATTTTCCGGCAGGAAAGAGATTCATCATTACCCATCTTGCAGCAGCTTATGCAAATGGATCCAGTGACTGGGCATCCGGAACTAATGCAACAGGAAAGAACCTGGCAATGGAGCTTTACAATTATTGTGTAAATATGCCGGACATTCCGTCTGTAGATATGAGCTTTTCCGAATCTAATGTAAAGGCTTATGTGGAAGGAAACAGCCAGCGAACAAGCGTGATCACATTCAAAGCAGATAAACTGCAGACAATCACATTTAAGTTGCCAAGCGGTGTAAAGCTTGTAAATGTGACAACCGGTAAAACCAGTGCTGCAGGAGCAAGTGTAGAAATCAGTGGAGGTACACAGTTTTATCTGACAGCACCACTTGATCAGGCAGAGAGCGTCAGTGCTACATTTTCTTCTCGGATGAAGGGAAGCATTGATAAAGAATACTCTGCTTACAAGATTGTAACAGGATCTGGAACACAGGACCTGGCTCTTGTTTTCGGTGAAGGTGTCGGAAATGAGAAATATGTGGATTTTAAAGTAACCTGGACAAAAGAATGCAAGGTATCCATTGTAAAGAAAGACCAGGATACAGGCAACGCACTGGCTGGTGCAGTGTACGGGATCTATTCCGATGCTGCATGTACAAAGCTGATCGCAGAGATGCCTGCAACTGATCAGAATGGTGCTTCACAGCTCACAATGGAAAAGACACAGGAAGTTGTTTATCTGAAAGAAATCTCTGTTCCAACAGGGTATCAGATCGATACAAAGTCTTATAATGTGACTCTTGCTATCGGAAAGACAACGACTAAAAATGTAACGGACAAACGAGTAAATGCAAAGCTCAACATTGCAAAACAGGATGCTGAGACAGGCAATGAAGCCCAGGGTGATGCAACACTGGAAGGTGCGGTATATGGTCTTTATGCAAGGGAAGACATTGTTCATCCGGATGGAAGAACCGGAACAATCTATAAGAAAGACACCCTGATCACATCCCTGACAACGGATAAGAATGGCGAAGCTTCTGTATCGGATCTCTATCTTGGAAAGTATTATCTGAAAGAGCTTAGTGCTCCGGTTGGATACGTACTGGATCCGACAGAACATGAGGTGGACTGTACTTACGAAGGTGCTACTGTTCCGACAGTAGAAAGAACTTCTGTATGTAAAGAAACTGTCATCAAACAGCCATTTCAGATCATCAAGGCAGCAAACAACGGAAAGACCGATGCAGATCTTCTGCAGGGAGTTGGTTTTTCAGCATGGCTTGTCAGTGATCTGAAAGTAAAAGCAGATGGAAGTTATGATTTTGACTCAGCCAGACCAGTTGTACTGACTGCAGATGGTCAGACAGAAATGTTTACCGATGAAAAAGGATATGCAAGATCGATTCCGCTTCCATATGGAACTTATGTGGTAAGAGAAACCACAAGCAAACACAACTATGCACCGGTTGATGATTTTGTAGTGAAGATCACAGAGAATCATCCGGATACACCGCAGACATGGCGAGTGCTTCTGGATAAAGAATTCAAAGCAAAATTAAAGATCATCAAAAAGGATGCAGAAACACAGAAATCTGTACTCCTGGCCAATACTGAGTTCAAGGTATACGACCTGGATAATCAGAAATATGTGGAACAGACAACATCCTATCCGAAGCCAACGGTACACAAATCCTATTTCACAAATGAGGAAGGATACCTGGTACTGCCAAAGAATCTGAAACCTGGTAACTACCGGATTGAGGAAGTGACGGCACCCGATGGGTACACGATATCCAAAAACTATGTGACAGTTGCCGTTGATACAGATACTGCTTATCTGACCGATCCTGTCACAGGAGATGCAGTCATTGATGTGGAATATACCAATGCCCCGGTCAAAGGTCAGTTAAAGATCTATAAACAGGGGGAAGTGTTAAAGGGATTTGATAAGGACTTCCAGTATGAAATGGCTGGACTTGCAGGTGCTGAATTTGAAGTCTATGCGGCAGAGGATATTTATACTGCCGATCATCAGGTAGATGCAGATGGACAGAGAACTCTGTATTTTGCAAAGGATGCACTGGTAGCAACCGTCACAACGGATGCAGATGGTTATGCAACCGTAAAGAATCTTCCACTTGGCAGATACTATGTCAAAGAGAAGAATGCACCGGACACTTATGTATTAAATACTGTGCCGGAAAATGTCGAATTTGCTTATGCGGATCAGGATACTGCAGTGATCGAGAAAGAAATCTCTGTCACAGATGAACGACAGAAAGTGTCGATTACTGTCGAAAAACAGGATGCTGAGACAGGCAATACAGTAGCCGGAGCAGTGTTCGGTATTTACAATGCAAAAGACATTCAGACGAAAGATGGAAAAGTGATCGTCAAAGCAGATACTCTTTTACAGGAAATGACTTCTGATGAAAAAGGTCAGGCAGCATGTACACTGGATCTTCCACTTGGAAGCTATTATGTAAAAGAACTGAAAGCACCAGATGGATTCGTATCTTCGGATGAAGTACTGAGATTTGATGCTTCTTATCAGGGGCAGGATGTGCAGACAGTAACATTAAAATCCGTAAAGAAGAACCAGCCGACAACTGTTGAGATCACAAAATCAGATGCAACAACCGGTGTAGAACTGGATGGAGCTTATCTGAAAGTAACGGATAAAGATGGAAATGTAGTAGATAGCTGGACATCTTCCAAAGATGCACCGCATGTGATCAAATATCTGAAGGTGGGTGAGACTTATACCCTACATGAAGAGTTTGCACCGCATGGTTATCTGGTAGCCAATGATGTGACATTCACAGTCAAAGATACCGGAGAGGTTCAGAAAGTGGAAATGAAGGACGAGGTACCGGTTGGTGAACTCATCATCAACAAAAAGGGAGAATTTCTGGATTCTGTTACACTGGCCGATAAGGTCAAAGGTGTGGTGGAACACATTTTCAACTATGTAACCGGAAAACTGACAGATGTTACGTTTGAAGTCTATGCTGAGGAAGACATTAAGGCTGCCGATGGCGTCAGTGACGATTACTATAAAAAGGATGAACTGATTGCAACGATCAAGACAGATGAAACCGGTATTGCAAAACTGGAAAATCTTCCACTTGGTAAATACTATGTGAAAGAAACAGGAACTGCTTACGGTCATGTACTGGATGGTGAGATCCGTCATGTAGATCTGACTTACGTGGATCAGAATACACCAGTTGTAGTCTATGACAAAGACTGGCAGAACAACCGCCAGAGAGTAGAAGTCAGTGTACTTAAGAAAGAAAAAGATTCTGACCGTACATTGGAAGGCGCTATCTTTGGATTATTTGCCAAAGAAGACATTAAGTCTGAGACAACTGGTAAAGTCCTGATCGAAGCCGATGAGATCATTGAACTGAAATCTACGGATGAAGAAGGAAAGATCACATTTGTTGCAGATCTTCCAATAGGAGCAACTTACTATGTAAAAGAGCTCTATGCACCGGACGGATTCGTAACCAACGATGAAGTAAAGGAATTTACCTTTGAGTATGCAGGTGAGGAGCAGCCGACTGTAACCTATGATTTTACCTTTGAAAATCAGCCAACTGTTGTAGAATTTACCAAATCCAGTCTGACAACCGGAAAAGAACTTCCAGGATGTAAGCTGAAAGTGGTAGATGCTGATGGAAATATCGTGGATGAATGGACTTCCGGTAAAGAAGCACATGTGATCCGTGAGCTGACTGTCGGAAAAGAATACACACTGGTTGAAACAAAACCGGCCGATGGTTATGTGACAGCTGAAAGCGTGAAGTTCACCATCAAAGATACTGCCGATGTGCAGAAAGTTGAGATGAAGGATGATGTGACGAAGGTGAAAATCTCCAAACAGGATATCGCCGGAAAAGAACTTCCAGGAGCAAAACTCACAATCCTTGATCAGGATGGAAAAGTTGTCGAAAGCTGGACCAGTACAGAGAAAGCACATTACATCGAAATGCTTCCGATCGGAAAATACACTCTCCGTGAAGAAACAGCACCGGATGGCTATCTGGTTGCAAAAGATGTGGAATTCGAAGTAAAGGATACCGGTGAAGTACAGCATGTAACCATGGTGGATGAGGAAAAACCGGCAGAAAAGACACCGGAAGGTGGAAAACCTGTCAGTGATTCACCAAAGACTGGGGATAACACCAATCTGTGGCTGTGGTTTATGCTTCTCGGCATTGGTGCGACTGGTACAGGAGCCCTTGCATTTATGAGAAAAAAGAAACACTAATCAAATAAGAATGAGCGTTCATGGAAACCGAAAGGAATCTGTGGACGCTTTTTTAGATGGGAGAAACCATGAGAAATATCATTATTTTTGTTGCTCTTCTGGGAGCAGCGGCAATATTTACAGTTTTGTATTGTCTCATTGCTGCCGGAAGTCAGGCAGAGAAAAAACTGACAGAAATCATGAGAAAAGAGGAAGAACAGAATGAAGACAAATAAAGATCTGATCATAGAACCAAATGCAGCTATTGAGGGAAGAAAGTACAGCGAAGAAAAGCCATGGTCCTGCAAGTACTGTTACTGGTGGGAAGGTAAAAAGAAAGGCTGTAGCTTGAAACAGTGCCACTATCTGCTTTCGGAAAAGAAAAAAGCAGTAAAAACGACACCATGTGGTGGCTGTCCGTATGGAAAACATGTTCCATGCATCGGATATTGTATTGCCCGTCTTCATTCTGAGATGAAAGGAAAGAAAGGACGTGGGTAATTGCAGGAAGAAGTAAATCAGAAAGTGATCAGCCTGAGCATCCAGGGAGTCAAGATCACTGCCAGTGTGCTAAAAGCAGCCATTCGGAAGTTCCTGGAAATGGACAACCGGAGGAAACAGAAAGCAACGCAGGTGAAAATGGCTGAAAAGACCGGACGGGCCCAGGAGAAAGGAAGGGAAAAAGCCCGAAAAAAGATTGAAAAGAAAAAGCCACATGGAAAGCAGACCATCAAGCAGCTGAATGCACAGGGAGTACAGCTTTCCAACTTAAAGATCACAGATGAAAATATCAAATCCTTTGACCGTGTGGCAAGAAAATACGGCATTGATTACAGCCTGAAAAAAGATGTCGGTGCGGATCCGCCGAAATATCTGGTCTTCTTTAAGGCAAAAGATGTGGATGTGATGACAGCGGCTTTCCGGGAATATGCCGGAGTAGAACTGAAAAAGAAACAGGTGAAGAAACCATCTGTCAGAAAGAAACTGCAGAAATCTGTAGAAAGAAAAGCAAAGCACCGCCAGCGTGTGAAGCAGAGACAAAAATCCAGAGGTCAGGAACGATGATGCGGGAGAAATTACAGAAGATCCAGGTCAAACGGCTGGTGATCTTAAATCTCCCATATTTCTTTATCTTCTATGTAGCAGATAAAGGATCCTGGCTGTACCGGCATTGTCTGGGAGAAAGCATGGTCCAGAGACTTGGCGTGATGTTAGTCAATTTCCGACTGGCATTTTTAAGCTGGCTGCCAAGTATCGCTTTGCAGGATCTTACGGTAGGTGTTCTGGTTGCAGGTGCATTAAAACTGGTGGTCTACTATCGTTCTAAAAATGCAAAGAAGTTCCGGCAGGGTGTGGAGTATGGATCCGCAAGATGGGGAAATAGAAAAGATATCGAACCCTTCATGGATCCGGTCTTTGAAAACAATGTCATCCTCACAGAAACAGAACGTCTGACCATGAACAGCCGGCCAAAAGCCCCAAAGTATGCCAGAAATAAAAATGTGATCGTCATCGGTGGTTCCGGATCCGGTAAGACAAGATTCTATGTGAAGCCCAATCTTATGCAGATGACGGACCACGTATCCTATGTGGTCACTGATCCGAAGGGTACGATCATCGTCGAATGCGGGAAGATGCTGGTAAATGGAGGATACCGGATCAAGGTATTAAATACGATCAACTTTAAAAAGTCCATGCATTACAATCCGTTCCATTATATCCGGAGTGAAAAAGACATCTTGAAGCTGGTCAATACCATTATCGCGAATACCAAGGGTGAGGGCGAAAAATCCAATGAAGATTTCTGGGTCAAAGCGGAACGTCTCTTGTATTCTGCACTGATCGGATACATCTGGTATGAGGCACCAGAGGAAGAACAGAACTTTTCTACTCTGTTGGAATTTATCAATGCCAGTGAGACCAGGGAGGATGATGAAGAATTTAAAAATGCAGTGGATGAATTGTTTGAAGAACTGGAAGCAGAAAATCCGGAACACTTTGCAGTAAGGCAATATCGCAAGTACAAGCTTGCTGCCGGCAAAACTGCAAAATCGATTTTGATTTCCTGTGGTGCCAGACTTGCACCATTTGATATTCAGGAACTAAGAGAAATCATGTCCTATGACGAGATGGAACTGGATATGATCGGTGATCAGAGAACAGCTATGTTTGTCATCATCAGTGATACAGATGACACATTCAACTTTGTGGTAGCGATCATGTACACCCAGCTCTTTAACCTGCTTTGTGATAAAGCGGATGATGAGCATGGAGGCAGGCTCCCTTATCATGTACGGCTGCTTCTTGATGAGTTCAGCAATATCGGACAGATTCCAAAATTCGACAAGTTGATTGCTACGATCCGAAGCAGGGAAATCTCCGCTTCTATCATTCTGCAGTCACAATCTCAGCTGAAAACAATCTATAAGGATGCGGCTGAGACGATCACGGGTAACTGTGACACCGTTCTTTTCCTGGGTGGAAAGGAAAGTTCCACACTGAAAGAAATATCAGAAACCCTGGGAAAGGAAACCATAGATCTTTACAACACATCAGACACCAGAGGCAGCAACCGGTCCTATGGGCTGAATTATCAAAAGACTGGAAAAGAACTGATGAGTAGAGATGAGCTGGCGGTCATGGATGGAGAAAAATGTATCTTACAGCTTCGAGGAGTCCGGCCGTTTTTAAGCAACAAATATGACATCACAAAGCATAAACGGTACAAAGAGCTTGCCGATTTTAATAAGAATAATGCGTTTGATGTCGAAAAGTATCTGGCACACCGACTGGTGATGTCGGAAGATACAGAATTTGAAATGTATGAAGTAACTGTAACACAAGAAGACGTATCAGCGATTGAAGCTGAGGAAGGTGAGGACTGATATGAAAGAAAGAATTCGAGCACCCTGCTACTACTGATAAGGGTACAAAAAGGTCTGAATAAAAGGGAAAGGAGTAGAGCCAAACGCTTACAGACCATAAGAAAAAGCGTTTGTTCATACATTTGATTATGGCTTTTTTTAGCAGTGCAATCAATATCCTTCAGACACTGGTCGTTGCAATCGGTGCCGGTCTTGGTGTCTGGGGCGTAATCAACCTGATGGAAGGTTATGGAAACGACAACCCGGGTGCAAAATCCCAGGGAATTAAGCAGCTCATGGCTAATTAGATGTAATAAAAGCGGAGAAAGGAAAAGCACAATCCAG
>ENA-OZGV01001545-OZGV01001545.1-human-gut-metagenome-genome-assembly--contig:-NODE-1545-length-9976-cov-4.928636_pt1 | contig 9976 bp, 8 predicted proteins | sample MGYA00245120_ERZ653665 | MGnify/ENA primary metagenome ERZ653665 (study PRJEB26926, sample SAMN06165250) | human gut metagenome | biome: ENVO:00009003; feature: ENVO:2100002; material: ENVO:00002003... | reverse complement strand
CCCTTCAACCAGCCCATCGCCTACGCCCAGAAGGTGGGTGAGCTGACCAACATGCTGGGCGCGGGCCACATCCTGGTCCAGCGCTACGGCGACATTCTGGACGGCAAGCGCACCTGGCCCAAGGAGCTGGCGCAATCCAACGTCAAGCCCACCCTGAAGGATGCCGTGGCCGGTGATATCACCGCCGCCATGCCTTACCGCGCCATGACCAACATCATCGAGTTCATCAAGATGCTGGATATGGTCGTGCCCGGCTTTGCCGCCAACGAGACTCTGCTTTACAGCCCTGAGCTGAAGTTCTACTCCAACAAGGTCAAGATGGACGAGAACCTCGACACCAACATCCGGGGCCTGCACTGCCTGGGTGACTCCTCCGGCTGGACCCGCGGCCTGATGATGGCCTCTGTCATGGGCGTGCTCATGGGCCGGAAGCTGGCCGAAAAGGAAGGGTGCTGATCGCACCTTCCCGCCCCTCAAAACGCAAAAAGGACTGCTCCGCTGGAGCAGTCCTTTTTTCACTTTCGGCACCCTGCATGAAAAATTCGCTGAATCCATTACGCCGCCCCCAACACACAGGCCGGTTTTGATGCACCCTGCGTCAAGAAATCCCGGTTTATTTTGGAATGGTATGCATTTTCTTGCCAGATTCAATTGATTTTTCACCAAAAAATCGGTATACTATTTCCAGAGTACTGTGCGTTGTGCCCAATGCACAGCGCGCACAGGGAGGTATTGCTATGCACGATTCCCCGGGAAGCGTCGTCACCCAGCTGTGCTCCGGGCTCCAGCTTTACAGCGCCGAACGGCGCATTGCGGACTGCATTCTTGCAGATGTAAAGTGGGCCTCGGTCGCCACCTCTGCGGAGCTTGCAAAGGCCAGCCACTCGTCCGAAGCCACGGTCACCCGGCTGTGCCACAAGCTCGGCTACGCAAATTATCGCAAATTCCAACTGGAGCTTGCGCGGGATGTGCTGGAGCAGCAGGAAACGGAGGCCCGCAAAAGGCCCCCCAATGACCCGCTGCATCAGGCCCTGCTCGATCTTCAGAACAACCGTCAGGAGGAGGTTCAGGCCACCATTCAGGCTTTGAACCTTGTCCAGCTGAGAAAAGTGCTTTCCATTCTGCGGGCGGCAGAGATCATTGAGATCGAAGCCAACGGCAGCAGCCTGCCCGTTGCCATGGATGCTTCGCTCAAGCTGGGCAGTCTGGGCAAGCGCTGCATGATCAGCCCGGTGCCAGAAAAGGCACGGTCTTTCGCTTCGGCACTGACCCCAAAAGATGCCCTGCTGCTCATTTCCAGCGCAGGCCGCTGCGAGGCGCTGGAGACGGCCGCCCGTGCCGCCAAGAAGAACGGCACACCGGTCATCCTCATCACCTGCGACAAGCGCTCGGCGCTGGCAGGCCACGCCAGCTATACCCTGCTGGCCTCCAACCGTATCCAGCGCATTGCCAGCGATATGCTGCCTTCCCAGCTTTCGGCCGCGCTGGTGGTGGAGGCGCTCTACTACCTGCTGGTGGGCAATTTTGATCTGAATTAAGCGCAAAAAAGTCCCGGCCGTTCTGGCCGGGACTTTTTGCTGTGTTTAAGCGATCATGCGTTAAAAACGTACTTGTCCATGCGGTGGAACGCCTCCTCGATGCGGGAACGGGGAGAAGCCAGATTCATGCGCAGGTGGCAGGGGCCAAAGAACATGGTGCCGTCCTGGATGGCAGCGCCCACATCCCAGCAGGCGTGCTCCACATCCTCAATGGTCTTGCCGTGGGCCTTGCACCAGTCGGTGCAGTCCACGAACAGCATGTAGGTACCCTGCGGCTTGGAAACGGTCACGCCCTCGAAGTGCTTCTCGATGTAATCGCAGGCAAAGTCGATGTTGCCGGTCAGCACCTCGCAGAGCTCGTCGGTCCACTCATAGCCCTCGGGCTTGTAAGCACCGATCAGGGCGTGCATGGAGAGGACGTTCATCATGTTGTAGTGGCTCAGGCTGGACTCTTTTTCCATGCGGTCACGCCACCAGCTGTTGTAAACGATATGGTAGCTGCCCACCAGACCGGCCAGATTGAAGGTCTTGGAGGGGGCATAGAAAGCGGCGGTGCGCTGGCGGGCATCCTCGCTCACAGACTGGGTGGGGATGTGCTTGTTTCCGCTCAGGATGATGTCCGACCAGATCTCATCGGAGACCACATACACATCGTACTTCTTGTACAGCTCCATGGCCTTTTCCAGCTCCCAGCGCTCCCACACACGGCCGCAGGGGTTGTGGGGGTTGCACATGATGGCGGCATGGATCTTTTCCTCTTTCAGGTGCTTTTCCATGTCCTCAAAGTCCATCCGCCACACGCCGTTTTCATCCTTGACCAGCGGGCTGTGGACAGCCTCATAGCCGTTGTTCTTCAGGCTCATAGTGAAGCCGATGTAGGTGGGGCTGTGGATCAGGATCTTGTCGCCCCTGGAGCAGACGCAGTTCAGGGCGCTGATCACGCCGCCCAGTACGCCGTTCTCGTAGCCGATGCACTCCTTGGTCAGGCCCTGCACGCCGTTGCGCTTTGCCTGCCACCGGATGATGGAATCGAAGTATTCATCGGTGGGGTTGAAGTAGCCAAACGCGGGGTGGTTGGTGCGCTCGATGATGGCTTCCTGGATGGTGGGCACGGTGGGGAAGTTCATATCGGCCACCCACATGGGGATAGCATCAAAGCCCTCCTTGGGGGCGGCGGGGGCAAAGCCGGTGCCAAGGCCATCCACTGCAATGGCATCCTTGCCGTGGCGGTCCATGATGGAAGTGAAATCGTATTTCATAGCGGTGCTCCTTCTCTCAAAATTTTTATCTGGCCCCACTTTAACACACTTTGCCGCCGGGTGCAAGCAGCCAGCACGTTTCCCCGGATATCGTGCGGAAAAATCACGAATTTTTACGGTAATTGCACGCAAAAAGCCGGTCGGCATACGCCGACCGGCTTTTATTGACTTTCTGGATCAGCCCAGCATCTCGTGAGCGGTCTTGCAGATGGTCGCTGCATCCAGACCGTACAGCTTGAGCAGGTCCCATGCGGGGCCGGAGCAGCCGAACTTGTCCTGCACGCCAACGCGGCGGACAGGGGTGGGCAGCTTCTCGCTCAGGACGGCGCAGACGGCCTCGCCCAGGCCGCCGATGACGCTGTGCTCCTCGGCGGTGATGACCTTGCCGCACTCCTTGGCGGCCTTAAGGACGATCTCCTCGTCCAGAGGCTTGATGGTGTGGATGTTGATGACCCGGGCGTGAATGCCCTCGGCAGCCAGCTGCTCGGCAGCCAGACGGGCCTCGTTGACCATCAGACCGGTGGCGATGATGGCAATGTCGTTGCCCTCGGTGATCTGCTCGCCCTTGCCCAGCTCAAAGTGGTAGGTGGCCTCATCGTGAAACACAGGCACAGCCAGACGGCCGAAGCGCAGGTAAACAGGGCCCTGCATGGCGTAAGCGGCACGCACAGCGGCGCGGGCTTCCACATCGTCTGCGGGGCAGATCACGGTCATGCCGGGCAGGCTGCGCATCAGGGCAAAGTCCTCGCAGCACTGGTGGGAAGCACCGTCCTCGCCCACGGAGATGCCGCCGTGGGTGGCACCGATCTTGACGTTCAGGCGGGGGTAGGCGATCGAGTTGCGGATCTGCTCAAAGGCACGGCCTGCGGCAAACATGGCAAAGCTGGAAACAAAGGGAACATAACCCATGGTGGCCAGACCTGCGGCCACGCCCATCATGTTGCCCTCGGCAATGCCGCAGTCGAAGTGACGGTCCGGGTGCGCCTTGCGGAACATGCCGGTCTTGGTGGCGGCAGCCAGGTCAGCGTCCAGCACCACCAGGTCGTCGTGGCCCTCAGCGGCCAGCTCTTTCAGGGTGTTGCCGTAGCTGTCACGGGTAGCGATCTTCTTCACTTCTGCCATCTTACTTGTCCTCCTCTTCCAGCGCGGCGTAAGCTGCATTCAGCTCCTGCATGGCCTGTGCGTATTCCTCATCGTTGGGGCCCTTGCCGTGCCAGTCAACGGAGTTCTCCATAAAGGAAACGCCCTTGCCCTTGAGGGTATCCAAAATGATGCAGGTGGGCTTTTCGTTCTCAGCGCGGAAAGCGGCAATGGCGCTCTCAATGGCATCAAAATCGTGGCCGTTGATGGTCAACACGTTGAAGTTGAAGGCCTTCAGCTTCTCCTCCAGCGGGGCGCTGTTCATCACGGTCTCGGTGGTGCCGTCGATCTGCAGATGGTTGCGGTCCAGCATAACGCAGAGGTTGGACAGGCCGTAGTGAGAAGCAAACATAAAGGCCTCCCAGCACTCGCCCTCTTCCACCTCGCCGTCACCCAGGATGGTGTAAACATTGATGGGCTTACCGGCGTGCTTGGCACCCAGTGCCATGCCGCAGGCGGCGCTCACGCCCTGACCCAGACTGCCGGTGGACATATCCACGCCCGGCACACTGTTCATGTTGGGGTGGCCCTGCAGGTAGCTGCCGATCTTGCGCAGGGTCTTGAGGTCCTCCACCGGGAAGAACCCACGTTCAGCCAGCGCGGCGTACAGCGCCGGGGCCGCATGGCCCTTGGAGAGCACCAGACGGTCGCGGTCAGGGTTCTTGGGATCCTTCGGATCCACCTTCATCTCTACGAAATAGAGGTACGCCAGCACCTCAGCGATATCCAGGCTGCCGCCCGGATGGCCGCACTTGGCGCTGTGAGTGCCCTCGATCACGCCCATGCGGATGTGGCAGGCGTGTTTTGCCAGGGTAAGCTTTTCTGCATTTGTCATCTTTGGTCCTCCCGTATGAACCTCAGCGTTTGCATCGGATATGGTACGCATCCGGGCCGTACGCCCTGATGCGCTATTTCTCAAGTCTATATTATCTATTCTATGCAAAAACGTCAAGGTTCTTTCGTCAAAATGTACATCCCTTGGCAAAATCGGTTGTAAATGTTCCCGTTTTTGTTGAAAATGCAGGGCCATTTTGCCCCCGCAAAACATTTTTGCAGCTTTTGACCGGCTTGCGATATCATCTTTTGCCGCTGTATGATATAATAAGATGAATTTGTTTGCTTTTTTTATCATTTGGGGAGGTTCCTATGTCTTTTTCCGCACCCACATCCCGGGCACAGCGCAGCCGCAGGATTTTGCCCTGGCTGCTGTATCTGTATGCCCTTGTGCTGTTCGCCATGCACTTTGTCCGCATTTTTGACAACTCCTTCTGGGGAGATGAGGGGTTCAGCATCGGCCTTGCCCAAATGAATGTTTTTGAAATGCTCCAAGTCACAGCGGCAGATAACCATCCGCCGCTGTACTATCTTTTCACACAGCTCCTATATCATCTTCTGGGCAATCACGGATATGTCTATCATCTGTCGGCTCTGATTCCCTATGGACTCATTCTGATTCTTGCCTGTACAGTGATTTTCAGACAGTTCGGATTGATTCCCGCAGTTGTTGTTTCCACTTTTGCCTCTTTGACTGATACCGCTATCATGTTCAATGTCGAGGCCCGAATGTATTCACTCGGCGCTTTCTTTGTGTTGGCGGCCTATCTGGCACTCCATAACATTCTTCATTCCGGTAAAACCTCCGATTGGGTCATTTTCAGCGTCGCCTCTCTTTGTGCCGCTTATACGCACTACTATGCCCTGATTTCCGTTGCATTTTTCTATCTGGCTCTGCTTTCTCTGCTTCCGCAGGATAAGAGCAGCTTCAAAAAAATCCTTATCACTTATTGTGCCGCAGTGGTCGTCTACCTTCCCTGGCTTCTGGTATTGCTTCCCACTTTCAAACGTGCTGCGGCAGACTGGTGGTCCACCTTCATTCCTTCTCCGATCAATTGTATCGGATTCTTCTTCAATCCTTCTTGGACAGTCCTCATTTTCGGTCTTGCATTCCTTCTTTATTTCACAGCACAGGCCAAGTCGTCCTCTAAATGGCTCTTCGCCCCTGACACGATCTGGCTTTTGACCGGCTTGCTTTCTGCCGCCGGCACCTCCGCAGTCGGACTGATCGTTTCACATGCCGTTCGCCCGCTTTTTCTCGTTCGATACCTTTATCCGCTCACCGCAGTCGTTTACCTGGTTTTTGGCTTTCTTCTGTCTAAAGTCCGTTGGAGAACCATTCTGTCCAGTATTCTGATTTTGGGAACGCTGGTGTGCAGTCTACCGGATTTCTACCAAACCTATCAGCGGGAAAAGCGCATCGACCTTGCGACCACCCAGTGTCTGGAAGTTATTACCCCCTCTCAGGATGCAGTTCTCTATACAACGAACTACTTCCTAGACTGGACACTCTTTGACTATTACTTTCCGGGACGTGTCCACGCTCAAATCGAATCCTCCAATACTTCTCAGTGCTTCACTTCTTCCGATCCTGAGATCTGGCTCTTTATGGAACATGCGCTTTCTGATTCCGAATTGAATGCAGCCTCCGACAATGGTTATTCTCACGCCAATGTCTGTAACAGTACATTTGCAGAAGGCCCCGGTGAAGATTCCTTTTATTACATCTACAAATTTCAAAAATCGGCAAACACCGCCCCGTAACCATCCTCATCCGCTGAGCTTGACAAGGCGGCTTTGCATCTGCTATACTTTTTGCACAATTCCCGGCTGAAGCCGGGGCTTTGCGGGCTGAAGCCCGTGTTTCTCCCCGCAAACATTATTTTGAAACAGACACCATGAAGGGGTCTGCCGCTGGCGCGCGTGCTGGCGGCAGGCCCTTTTTGTCTGTGCATTTTCAGGAGGAATCATTGATGAATACCAAGACCCGTTCCACGACCCGTGATCTGGTGCTGGCCGCACTGTTTCTGGCACTGGCCTTTGTGCTGCCCATGATCACCGGCCATGTGCCTCAGATCGGCAACATGCTCTGCCCCATGCACTTCCCGGTGCTGCTGGCAGGCTTTGTGCTGGGCGGCCCCTGGGGCCTGGCACTGGGCTTTGCCGCCCCGCTGCTCCGCTCGGTGCTGTTCGGGATGCCCCCGATGTACCCCATTGCCATCGCCATGGCCTTTGAGCTGGCCACATACGGCGCTGTGGCCGGTTTCATGTACCGCAAGGTGCAGCACACCCTGCCCATGATCTACGCCACCCTTGTTACCTCGATGGTGGCAGGCCGCCTTGTCTGGGGTGCGGTGCGCTTTGTGCTGGCCGGTCTGTCTGGCTCCAGCTTCCCGTTCAGCGCGTTCCTGTCCGGTGCGGTGCTCACTGCCGTGCCCGGCATCGTGGCACAGCTCATCCTCATTCCGCTGATCGTGGCCGCGCTGCAGAAAGCCAGGCTGACGGCTTAACCCCCCTGCGCTGACCGAACCCACACAGCAAAAAAGCCCGGAACCGTACCTGCTATGGCGGCAGGTGGTTCCGGGCTTTTCAGTTCATATTACAGTGTGGCAGCAGCTGTAACAAAAAAAGAAGGAGAATCTTCAACCGGCAAATTGGAGAAGATCAGCCGGCAAAGCTTGCATTGACAGCGCGGCGGTTGCTCTGGTTGACAAAGTTCTTCTTTGCGCTCTCGAGCAGGCTTGCAAAAGCCAGGCCAATGCCGCAGTTATCGGACACGCCCTCGGTGACAGTCAGGTAAGCGTCCATCATAGTGTTGTCCAGAATAGCAGTGTTCTTGTTCATCATAATAAATATCCTCCGTATATCGGTAAATGTCATTGTGTTTTTGGGCAGGGCCTCTATCTCCCTGCATCCTCAAAGCGGAACCGTTCAGAACCCTTCGTTCTTTTGTTCCCCTCTCTGAGGATGGCCATATTATGCCACTCAATTATGAAATCGTTTTATAAATTCTATGAACAAACCATGAATTTAGTGATACATTTTTAACGTTCTTTCGTTCTTTGCGCAACTAGCACAAAACGTTTTTTATGAAAAATAAAGTTCTTGTATACATGGACGATTGAAACTTTGTTTGGAAAGTTTTTTCAGATTTTCTCTCCGTTTTGCCCAGAATTTCTTCTGTAAAAGTGGATACTCTCATGCAAAATCCGTCAGAATCCGTCAATTTCAAACAGGACGAGGGCTTTCCTGTGCAAAATGCCCAGAAAAAAGTTCCAAACAAAAAGGCCGCCGTGCCAGCAGCACAGCAGCCTTTGAAAAACCATTTCAGTTTTGTCAGTTTTGCATCACTTGCACAGGAACGCCGGCAGGGGCCTGCCCTCCTTGCGCCACTGGTGATATTCCGCAGTGGCGGCAAATTCCACGTCACCGGCGGAGTTCAGGGCAGTTTCCACGGAATCCTGCACCACGCCGATGATAAAGCCGACACCGACCACCTGCATGGCGATATCATTGGAGATGCCAAACAGGGAGCAGGCCATGGGGATCAGCAGCAGGGAGCCGCCAGCCACGCCGGAAGCGCCGCAGGCACCCAGAGCACTCATCACCGAAAGAAGGATGGCGGCGGGCAGGGACACCTGAATGCCCAGCGTATTGGCCGCAGCCAGCGTCATAATCGTAATGGTGATGGCGGCACCATCCATATTGATGGTAGCGCCCAGCGGGATGGAGACGGAATACATATCCTTATCCAGCCCCAGCTTTTCGCACAGATCCATATTGACCGGGATGTTGGCGGCAGAGCTGCGGGTGAAGAAGGCGGTCAGGCCGGATTCACGCAGGCAGCGGAACACCAGCGGATACGGGTTGCAGTGCAGATACACAAAGATGATAAAGGGCGAGACGACCAGTGCCATAAAGAGCATGGTGCCCACCAGCAGGAGCAGCAGCCTGCCGTACTGGGTAAAGATGGACAGGCCGTTGCTGGACACGTTGGTATACACAAGGCCCATGATGCCGAAGGGTGCCAGATTGATGATCCAGCGGACGATCTGGGAGACAGCATCCGCTGTGTTCGCCAGGAATAGCTTGGTGCTGTCCGCGCCGTACTTCTTCAGGGCCAGACCGAACAGGCAGGCCCAGAACAGGATGCCGATGTAATTGCCGTTCAGCAGGGCACTGACGGGGTTTGCCACAAAGTTGGTGAGCAGGGTGCCCATCACTTCGCCCAGACCCTGCGGCACCACGTCCGACTGGGCAGCGTCTGCCAGCACGACCGTGACCGGGAACATAAAGCTGGTCACCACTGCGATGGCCGCAGCCAGAAAGGTGGTGAGCATGTACAGCCAGATGACCGTGCCGAAGCGGCGGTCCAGCTTGGAAGAGCCCTGTGCCAGAGCACTTGCCACGATCACGAACACCAGCACCGGGGCAATGCCCTTCAGTGCGCCAACGAACAGGCTGCCCAGTTCACCCACCCAGCCTGCACCGGGGGCCACCAGAGCCAGCACCGCACCGATGATCAGACCGATCAGGATGCGAACGATCAGGCTGATGCCGTTGTAGCGGGCAACTGCCTTGTTCAACGTTTTCATATAGACACTCCTCTTTCCTATTGTACGCCAATGGCGTACAGCTTCCTGTCTCTTACACAAGGACGGGTGTTATTATAGCACATACGGCAGAGAAATGAAAGCGTTTTCAGACATTTTTCGTTCACAAATTTGCGTTCAGGTCGGTGCCCATGGGTTTTTTCCGCTGATCTGTATTTGTGGCAAGGACAGATTTAACCGTTCGCGGCTTCGTTCTCTCCGTCACCGTCGAGCGGCGCAGGGCGGAGCGAGCGGGGGCAAACAAAAAAGCCTGCGTGCGCAGTCCTGCATGGCAGGCTCTGCATCCGCAGACCGGGGCTCTTTGGGGATGTATTCTGTTTTCAGCGCAGCGGCTGGGTGGGCGCAAGCTTCTGGTAGGCAAAGCGGGGCGAGCCGTCCCGCACATGGATGACGCCGCAGCGGGTAAAGCCGTTCTTTTCCAGCAGATGCTGCATGATCTTGTTGTCGGCGTGGGTATCGGCACGCAGGCTCTGGCAGTGCTCCATGCTCCAGTCCAGCACTGCCGATGCCACGCCCTTGTGCTTTCCGGCCGATGCCAGACGGTGCACCGTCTGTCTCTTATACACATCTGACGCTGCCGACGATCTTACGC
>ENA-OZGV01001485-OZGV01001485.1-human-gut-metagenome-genome-assembly--contig:-NODE-1485-length-10299-cov-4.487212_pt1 | contig 10299 bp, 10 predicted proteins | sample MGYA00245120_ERZ653665 | MGnify/ENA primary metagenome ERZ653665 (study PRJEB26926, sample SAMN06165250) | human gut metagenome | biome: ENVO:00009003; feature: ENVO:2100002; material: ENVO:00002003... | reverse complement strand
GAGACAGAGGGCAGCCTGCTTATCGCGCGCGTGGTGCTGGGCCGTCGCATCAAGCGCCAGAACGAGCGCTTGGCGGCGGAAGAGGACGAGTAAGTGCACGAGCTGGGACTGATGCCCGGCGTCATGGACGCCGCCGTGGAGGCGGCCCGCGAGGCCGGCGCGACGCGGCTTCTGGGTGTGAGGGTCTCCATCGGCGAGGCCACGGAGGCGGTGGAGGATGCCCTCGTGTTCGCCTTCAAGGCCCTGGCCGAGGCCGACCCGTTCACCCAGGGCGCCACGCTGGATCTGACGATGATCCGCCCGCGCAGCGTCTGCTTGGAATGCGGCCACGAGTTCGAGCACGACCTCTACAACCGCTTTTGCCCCGTCTGCGACTCGTTCGCGACGGAGCTTCTGGCCGGGCGCGAGCTGCAGATCGACTCCATCGAGGTGGATCTTCCCGAGGAGTAACGGCCGCGCACGTCGCCAGAAGGACGCATGCCGGCAATCGGCCCGAAACAAAGCGCTGCCATACTCGTGGCAGCGCTTTTGCTATGCTGTCACCGTTCCAACCTGAGCGCAGCGAAGGGTCGCCCCTTGCGCCAACCCGAGAGGACGCCTATGAACCCCCATCAGATGTACGAGGCCTGCACTGACGCTTTGGGCGCCTTCGTGCGCGGCGCCGGCTTTACCGATGTGGTCATCGGGCTGTCCGGCGGCATGGATTCCACACTCGTGGCCGTCATGGCCGCCGACGCGTTGGGGGCCGACCATGTGCACGGGGTCATGCTGCCCGGCCCCTATTCCAGCGAGTCGTCCATCGACGACGCCGAGGCGCTGGCCTTAGCCCTCGGCATCTCCAACATCACGGTGCCCATCTGCGAGCCCTTCGAGGCCTTCGAGGCGGTGCTCGCCCGCGCTTGCGGCGGGGCGCTCACCGGGCTTGCCGCGGAGAACACCCAGGCTCGCTGTCGCATGGTGTGCCTCATGGCGCTTTCGAACGCCCACGGCTGGCTCATGCTGAACACGGGCAACAAGTCCGAGGCGGCCATGGGCTACTCCACGCTCTACGGCGACACGGCCGGGGCCTTCGCGCCCTTGGGCGGCGTGTACAAGACCGACGTCTTCGCCATGGCGCGCTGGCGCAACCGCCGGGCCGTGGAAGAGGGCGGTACTGGCCCCATTCCCGTGAACGTGTTCGTGAAGCCGCCGAGCGCGGAACTCGCGCCCGATCAGGAGGACGAGAAGTCCCTCGGCGTCGATTACGCCACGCTGGATCGAATTCTCGTCGCCTATGTGGAAGAGGGGAAGGATGCGGCGGCTATCGTCGCCGAGAGCGGCCTGAGCCGCGATTTGGTGGATTACGTCATCGCCCGTACCGACGCCAACGCCTTCAAGCGTGCGTTGGAGCCTCCGTACCCTGACGCGCCGTTCTACGGCGATCCCGCGTCTCGTTAGTGAAGCTGCGTCCCGCTGGCGATCCCGCGTCCTGCTGGCGAACGAGCCCCGTCTGGGGTCGGCGTTGTTCAACAGGCTCGTTTCATACACCCCGCGGTGTATGGCGCGTGGGCGTCCGGTCGTTTACCATAGCGGTCATGGATAAGATCTTTCGAAATACCCCGAAGCTTACGGCCACCGACTGGCTCATCGACGCCGTCATCGCGGCGGGGGCCTTCGGGTTCTGCTGCCTGCAGCTCACCGTGGCCGTGAACCTGCTCATCCCCGACGAGTTCATGCGCCGGCTCATGGGCATCCAGGCCATGGTGCCCTCGGGCCTCTCGCTTCTGGCCATCGCGCTCACCACCTTGCCGCTCGTGCTGCGGCGCAAGTTCCCCTGGGCCGTGTTCGTGTGGTGCCTGGTCAGCTGGGGCCTGCTTCAAGCGGAGCTGAACGGCATCGCCCTGTCCGTGGCGGGCCCCCTCATCGCGCTGTTCACGCTGGCGTCTGCGCGCTCGCGGGCCGAGGCGGCCATCGCGTGCGCGGTCATGTGCCTGGTGCTGCTCGTCGCCCCGGCGCCCCCGGAGCAGTCGCGCATCTTAACGCAGCTCACCGTGTTCCAGAACATGGCGCTGGCCCTGGCGGCCGCCTTCGCCGGCTATGCCCTCCACGAGCACCAGGAACGCACGCGCGCCATCGAGGAGCGCGCGATTGCCGCCGAGCGTAGCCGCGAGGCCGAGGCGCGTCGCCGGGTGGAGGCCGAGCGCGTCTCCATCGCTCGGGAGGTGCACGACATCACGGCCCATTCGCTGTCGGCCGTGAGCATTCAGGCCGCTGCTGCCGAGCGCTTGGTCGATCGCGATCCGGCGGCGGCCAAAGAGGCCATCGCCGAGGTGCGCCGCACCGCCAAAGGCGCCCTGGAGGAGATTCGCGCCATGATCGGCGTGCTGCGCGCGGGGGAGGGGCCGGCCGAGACGACGCCCACCCAGGGCACCGACCGCATGGGCGATTTGGTGTCCTATTTGGAAGGTGCCGACATCGAGGTCACGCTGGACGAGACCGCCTACGATCGCGCCTGCGTGCCGGCGTTCATCGACGTGGCCCTCTTCGGCATCGCGCGCGAGGCGGCTACGAATATCGTGCGCCACGCCGGGGCGCGTCGTGCGACGCTGGCGCTGTCCACGAAATGGGAGGGCTTCGCCGAGCTTGTCGTCGACGACGACGGGAAGGGGCTCGCTGCCCCGGCCGCCGCGGCCGGTCACCACGGCCTGCTCGGCATGCGCGAGCGCGCGCGGCTTCTGCAGGGCACGTTCTCCGCATCCCCAAGCCCGCTCGGCGGCGTGCGCATTGCTGTGAGCGTTCCCCTCAGCCAGAAGGAGGAGACCCATGAGTGAGGCCGATCCCATCCGCGTGCTCGTCGTGGACGACCAGGATCTCGTGCGCGGCGGCTTCAAGGCCATTCTCGGCACCTACGAGGGCATCGAGATCGTCGGCGAGGCCCGAAACGGGGCCGATGCGGTACAGGAGGCCCAGCGCCTCAAGCCGGACGTGGTGCTCATGGACATCCGCATGCCCGAAATGAACGGCATCGAGGCCACCCGCGCCATTACGGGCAACCCGCTGCTCGCAAAAACCCGGGTGCTCGTGCTCACCACCTTCGACGTGGACGAGTACGTTTACGATGCTCTGGGCGCCGGGGCGAGCGGCTTTTTGCTGAAGGACGCCGACCCCGACGAGATCGTGGCGGCCATCCGCGTCGTGGCCCGAGGCGACGCGCTCATCCAGCCCTCGGTGATGCGCCGGCTGGTGGAAACCTTCGTGGCCGCGCGCCCGCGGGGCGGCTGGGGCGCTGCCGATGTGGCCGAGACGCGCCGCGCCGCGCTGACGAGCCTCACCGACCGCGAGCGCGAGATTCTCGTGCTGGTGGCCCGGGGCCTTTCCAACGACGAGATCGCCGAGGAGCTGTTCATCTCGCCGGCCACGGTGAAGACGCATCTGGCCCGCGTCATGGCTAAGACCGATGCTCACGACCGCGCCCAGCTTGTCGTCTTCGCCTACGAGACGGGTTTGGTGACGCCTGCCCCCTAGGGAGACTGTTCACTTGCACAAATTCCAACTTGGAAAGTAATCCCTGATCAAGACTATAATCACAGGAAACTTGAGTGAAAAAAACTCAAGTTTTTCTCCGTCCCCTCTTGCATTCCTTCCCGTAGCTGTTATGATGCGTAACTGTTTAGCACTCGTTGCTATCGAGTGCTAGCACTTAACCCAACCGAGTGGTTAAATTGGAAGTTGCGCGAAGGCGCTACAACAACCATTGAAAGGACGGCAAGCTATGAATTTGAAGCCTCTGGGCGACCGCGTCATCCTGAAGCAGGACGAGGCCGAGGTTACCACCGCCTCCGGACTGTTCCTGGCCTCCGATGCCAAGGAGAAGCCCCAGACCGGTACCATCATCGCCGTGGGCGAGGGCAAGATGGACAAGGACGGCAAGCTGCTTCCTATGCCTGTTAAGGTCGGCGACAAGGTCATCTACGGCAAGTTCGGCGGCACTGAGGTGACGCTGGACGGCGAGAACGTGCTGATTCTGCGCGCCGACGACATTTACGCCGTAGTTGAATAACTGAGAAGATAAACCGAGAAGATAGATCCACTGAAAGGAACGCGAACTTATGGCTAAGGAAATCAAGTTCGATACCGATGCCCGCTCCGGCTTGGCCGCGGGCGTCTCCAAGCTGGCCGATGCCGTCAAGGTGACGCTCGGCCCCAAGGGCCGCTACGTGGCTCTGGAGAAGTCCTACGGCGCCCCGCTCATCACCAACGATGGCGTGACCGTCGCCAAGGAAGTCGAGCTGGAGAACCCGGTCGAGAACATGGGCGCCCAGCTGGTGCGCGAGGTGGCCGTGAAGACCAACGACGTGGCCGGCGACGGCACCACCACCGCCACCCTCCTCGCCGACGTCATCGTCTCCGAGGGTCTGAAGAACGTGACCGCCGGCGCCGACGCGCTGGGCATTCGCCGCGGCATCGAGAAGGCCACCGACGCCATCGTGGCCGCCATCAAGGCCGACGCCACCCCGGTGTCCACCAAGGAGCAGATCGCCAACGTCGGCCGCATCTCCGCCGGCGACGCCGCCATCGGCGACAAGATCGCCGAGGCCATGGACGCCGTGGGCAACGACGGCGCCATCTCCGTGGAGGAGTCCCAGACCATCTTCGGCATCGACATGGACATCGTCGAGGGCATGCAGTACGAGCGCGGCTACATCTCCCCCTATATGGCCACCGATATGGAGAAGATGGAAGCGGTGCTGAAGGACCCCTTCATCCTGCTGACCGACATGAAGATCAACTCCATCCAGGACATGGTTCCGCTGCTGGAGGAAGTCATGCGCGCCCAGCGCCCGCTGTTCATCGTGGCTGAGGACGTCGAGGGCGAGGCCCTGTCCACCATCCTGCTGAACCGTCTGCGCGGCACCCTGAACGTCGTGGCCATCAAGGCTCCCGGCTTCGGCGACCGCCGCAAGCGCATCCTCGAGGACATCGCCGTGGTCACCGGTGCCCAGGTCATCGACAAGGACTTCGGCATGACCATGGCCGACGCCACGATGGAGATGCTCGGCACCGCCAAGACCGTGAAGGTCACCAAGGACACCGCCCTTATCGTGGACGGCGCCGGTAAGAAGGAGGACATCGAGAACCGCATCCAGATCATCCGTGCCGAGCTCGAGCGCGTCGATTCCGACTTCGACCGCGAGAAGGCCCAGGAGCGTCTGGCGAAGCTCTCCGGCGGCGTTGCCGTGCTGAAGGTGGGTGCTGCCACCGAGTCCGAGTTGAAGGAGAAGAAGTCCCGCATCGAGGACGCCCTGCAGGCGACCCGCGCGGCCGTGGAAGAGGGCATCGTCGCCGGCGGCGGCGTGGCGCTCGTGGACGCCATCGGCGCCCTGGACGCCGTCAAGGCCGATGACAAGGACGAGGAAGTCGGCATCGACATCATCCGCAAGGCCATAGAGGCCCCGATGCGCGCCATCGCCCAGAACGCCGGCTTCGAGGGCTCCGTCGTGGTGGAGAAGGTCAAGAGCCTGCCGAAGGGCGAGGGCTTGAACTGCGCCAACGGCGAGTACGGCAACATGATCGAGATGGGTGTGAACGACCCGGTGAAGGTGACTCGCACGGCGCTGCAGTCCGCGGCTTCCGTGGCGGCTCTCATCCTCATCACCGAGGCCACCATCAACGAGATCCCCAAGGAGGGTCCCGATCTGAGCGCTCTGGCTGCCGGCATGCAGGGCGGCGGCGGAATGTACTAGGCCCCAAGCAGGAAAACTTGCGTGCGGCCTAACCGCGTAACCTACTAACTCGCAGAAGGGCGCCCTCCGGGGCGCCCTTCCTGTTGCGCGCGAACATTTTCGCCCATTACTTGGAAATTGTGCTTTTTTGGAACACTTGACTTGGAAAATGTGCTTATTTGTTTTCGGAAAACCCCCATTTTGACCTGATAAAACTCAAGAAATACCAGGTCAAACCCCTATTCAAAAAAGCACATTTTCCAAGTTCTCAACCGCCAATTTCCCGTCCGCTCTATTTCATGGGCGTTTTCGGCAGTCGTTCCCAAGAGGGGCGCGATCTCCTAAGATAGTGCGATACGCGAAAATGGCCCCGAAGCCCAAGGAGGTTTCCGTGGAATTGTTGGAAGAGCGCATTCGCCGCGATGGCGTGGTGAAGGCGGGCGGTGTGCTGAAGGTGGACGCCTTCTTGAACCACCAGATGGACATCGAGCTGTTCTCCCAGATGGCCGAGGAATGGAAGCGCCTGTTTGCGGGCAAGCCCATTAACAAGATCCTCACCATCGAGGCCTCGGGCATCGGCATCGCCGCCGTGGTGGCGCATCATTTCGGCGTGCCCGTGGTGTTCGCGAAGAAGACCCAGTCCATCAACCTGGATGGCACGATGTATTCCACGCGCATCCAGTCCTTCACCCACAACCGCATCTACGACGTCATCGTCTCCACCCGTTTTCTCGGGCCCGACGACCATGTGCTCATCATCGACGACTTCCTCGCCAACGGCTGCGCTCTGCGCGGTCTGCTCGAGATCTGCGAGAGCGCCGGGGCCACCGTGGAGGGCATCGGCATCGCCATCGAGAAGGGCTTCCAGCCCGGAGGCGATGAGCTACGCGAGGCGGGCTACGATTTGCGCTCGCTCGCCATCGTCGAGGCGATGGATCCCGACAGCGGCGCTATCGAGTTCCGCCGATGATCGGGCCGCAGAAACAGGGCGCCCCTCGCGATGCCGCCCCTCGCGACGCCCGCGCGGTCGTCTGCACGTCTGCTGCTTCAGGCGCGTCCGGAAAGGGCGCCGAGGCGATGGAGAGCGCCGGCGGCGTGGTCTTCCGCGACAAGAAGGCCGAGGCCTTGGCCGACCTCGACGGACGCATCGGGCTTCTGGAGGCGTTTCCCTTCGGGCTTCAACACGTGCTCGCCATGTTCGTGGCGAATCTGGCCCCCATCGCCATTATCGTGGCGGCTGCGGGGCTATCCGAGGATATGCGGGCGGTGCTCATTCAAAACGCCATGCTCATCGCCGGCATCGGCACGTTCATCCAGCTGTATCCGCTCTGGCGCGTGGGCAGCGGCCTGTCCATCGTCATGGGCATCAGCTTCACCTTCGTCACGGTTGCTTGCACGGTGGCGGCCACCCAAGGATACGGGGCGCTCATAGGCGCCGTCATCGTAGGCGGCGTGCTGGAGGGGGTTCTCGGCCTGTTCGCGCAGTATTGGCGGCGCATCATCACGCCTATCGTGGCGGCTGTGGTGGTGACGGCCATCGGCTTCTCGCTTTTGGGCGTGGGCGCGGCCTCCTTCGGCGGGGGCACGGACGCACCCGATTTCGGGTCGCCGGTCAACTTGGCGCTGGGAACCATCTCGCTTGTGGCCTGCCTTGTCTTCCAAGGGCTCGCCAAGGGCTCGACCAAGCAGCTGTCGGTGCTGTTTGGCCTTGTCGTGGGCTATGTGGTGGCCATTCCGCTCGGCAAGGTCGATTTCTCCGGGTTCGCGGGCATGCAGCTCGTGTCGCTGCCGGCCCTTATGCCGGTGATGCCGGAGTTCAACCCTTCGGCCATCCTGTCCATCACACTTCTGTTCCTCGTGTCGGCCACCGAGACGGTGGGCGACTGCTCGGCGCTGACGGCGGTGGCCCTGCGCCGGAGTCCTACCGACAAAGAGCTCTCGGGCGCCGTGGCGGCCGACGGGCTCGTGTCCACGTTGTCGGGCTGTTTCGGTTGCTCGCCGGTCACCTCCTTCTCGCAGAACGTGGGGCTTGTGGCCATGACCGGCGTGGTGAATCGTCGCGCCATCGCCACGGGGGCGGCAGTGCTGGTGCTCGCGGGGTTCGTACCCGCGGTGAGCCTCGTGTTCGCCTCGCTGCCCGAGGCGGTGCTCGGCGGTTGCACGGTCATGATGTTCGGCAACATCATCGTGAGCGGCTTCCAGATGATCGCCAATGCGGGCTTCTCGCAGCGCAACATCACGATTGCGGCGCTGTCGCTGGCCGTCGGCATCGGGTTCACGCAAATGGGGGACATCTTCACGGTGCTCCCCGAGCTTTTGCAATCGGTGTTTGCCGACAACTGCGTGGCCGTGACGTTTGTGGTGGCCATTGCCGCGAGCTTGCTGCTTCCCAAAGACGCGCAGGTGGAAGGGCCGCTCGTGACGCACAATGAAGGGGTCGGCTCGCCGGCCGGCGAGACGCTTTACGATGTGCCCGGCGAGATGCCCGGCGAGATGCCCGAGGCGGTCGCGTGCGATTCGGCGGCGGATCTGGCCCGCGAGGCGGCGTTCGGGGGCACGGGCGACGGCGCGGAAGCGGAGCGCGTTGAGAAGACGGAGCGGACGGCCGCAGAGTAACCGCTCGACAAATGTATGCTTGAAACGGCGGCCTTGGGGGCCGCCGTTCCCGTAGAATGAGTCTATGGAAGAATTTGCGCACATAGCCGAGCACGTGATGGAACATTCCGTCGCGGACACGCTCTATCTCATACCATTTCTGTTCGTCACCTACCTGGCCATGGAGTGGCTCGAGCACAAGACCGGCGGCAAGACCCAGGAGGCCATCCGCCACGCCGGTGCGGCCGGGCCCATCGTCGGCGCGTTTCTGGGCGTGGTGCCCCAGTGCGGCTTCTCGGCCGTGGCGGCCACGCTGTACGCGGGGCGCGTGATCACGCTGGGGACGCTCTTTGCCGTGTTTCTCTCCACCTCCGACGAGATGCTGCCCATCTTCCTGGCCGAGGCGGTGCCCGGCAATACCATCTTGTCCATCATGGGGGCGAAGGTAGTCATCGGCATGGTCATGGGCTTCATCGTGGATGCCGTGCTGCGCCTGGCGCGCCGCGACAAGGAGCGCCTGCGCATCCATGAGCTGTGCGAGCAGGACCAGTGCGGCTGCAACCACGACTGCCATACCTGCGAGCAGGCTCCCGAACGCGCCTACGAGCACCACGACGACGTGGAGCACACCCACGAGCACGGGCACGGTTGGAAGGGCATCCTGAAGAGCGCCACGAAGCACACGGTGCAGGTGACGTTGTTCATCTTCCTCATCACCATTGCGCTGAACGTCGTCCTGGAAACGGTGGGGGAGGACGCGCTCGCCCAGTTCCTCGGCGACAACCCGAATTTCTCGGTGTTCGCGACCGCGCTTGTGGGCCTCATTCCGAATTGCGCCGCCAGCGTGGTCATCGCCCAGCTGTACGTGGAGGGCGTGCTGGGGGCCGGCGCCATGCTGGCCGGGCTTCTGGTGAGCGCCGGCGTGGGACTGCTCGTGCTCGCCCGGGCCAACCGCCCCTGGAAGCAGAATGTCGCCATCATTGTCGTGCTGTATGCCACGGGCGTGTTCTGGGGCCTCATTTGCAACGGGCTGGGCGTCGTGTTCTAGCGATCCCGTTGACGTCCGCTCGGCGGGGCCGTGCTGCGCCGGGGATCGCGAAGTGGTTTTCGGCCTCGTTGCCGTTTTGTTAAATCTGACGGCCCGTCAAAATTGTCCTTGCGCCGCCTTCTCGTTAGTACTACGCTCGCAACGTTAACTTTTCTGGTCATCAATGGGAAGAAGGCGATGGGGTTGGCAGGCCGCGGCGAAGTCATCGAGCGACTTCTTGCCGCCCATGAGGCATGGTTCGACATCGATCGCGACCACCGTTTTGCCGGACGCACCTTCCCAGGTTACGCCGAGTTCCATTCCTGCGCCTCCCAGTACGTGCTCGTCAAGCGCGCGAAGCTGTGGGAGGCTGCCAGTCACGAGCACCTGTTCTTCTGGGACACGCCTCGTCTCACGGCTGCCGAGCTGGACGACCTGGTCGGCTGCATCACCGGCGAGGGGCTCTCCCTCGTGCAGCCCGCACCCGATCATATGACGACCTATCTGTCGCTCGCCATCGTCGCCGACGCCGTGGACGATCTCGCGTGGGAGCGCGTGCGCCGCACCCGCTTCCGCAAGAACTTCTCGCTCGGCTGGCGGGGATGGGCCGATTTGCGCCTGGCGGTGGCCGACCTGTCGCGTGGGCGCGTGACGACCAATTCACAGGGAAAACCGCTGGGAAAAACGCTCCAGGCCAATGCGTTCATCGACGACGGCGCTGCTGTTTGCGCTGCTGGTTGCGGCGGCGCGCGCGATGCTGCGCGTAACACCGCGCGCGGCGCTGTCCGCGATGGGCATCGGCTTGACGCGTCCGCTCCAGCGTTTCCGGAAGGAAGGGAGGGCCGAGCCTGCGATGGCGCGCGCCCTCTCTTTGAGGCCCAGGGCGAGAAGAGAGGAAGTAAGCTATGAATGCCCTGATCATCCTTTTGGTAGCCATCGCGGTTCTCGCTGTCTCTTATACACATCTCCGAGCCC
>ENA-OZGV01001479-OZGV01001479.1-human-gut-metagenome-genome-assembly--contig:-NODE-1479-length-10331-cov-4.867750_pt1 | contig 10331 bp, 6 predicted proteins | sample MGYA00245120_ERZ653665 | MGnify/ENA primary metagenome ERZ653665 (study PRJEB26926, sample SAMN06165250) | human gut metagenome | biome: ENVO:00009003; feature: ENVO:2100002; material: ENVO:00002003... | reverse complement strand
GCTCTGGTAGATATCCGCGATGGCCACCGGCGGGTGGATGCTGGCCAGTGTGACGCTCATCACTTCCAGCCCCAGCTCCGCCTCCAGCTCCGCCACGCGCTCCGGCGTGGCCTGGGTGCCCAGCATGATCTCCGCCGCACTGCCGTGGATCAATTCAAAGGCCGCAAACGCCAGAAGGGAGACGATGACCATGGTGACCAGCAGCATCAAAATCCGCTTGCATACGTACTTCATGGCATCATCTCCCTTCCGGGGCAGCGGCAGCATACCTGCCGCGCATTGGATTTACTGGGCGTAATGGACCGTGGACAGGTCCATCACATAGATGGGATAGAACTGGTATCCCTCCAGCCCGTTCCGCAGAACCACCAGGTCCGCCAGGTCCTGGATGTAGACATTGGCGGCGTGTTCCGTCAGGTTCCGCTCCATCTGCTTGTAGAGCTCTGTCTGCTCTGCGTCGTCGGCCGTGGCCTGGGCCTGCTTCAGCACCTCGGAGTTGATAGCCTTGCCCTGCTCCACGGTGATCTCGCCCTTGGCGATCAACGACTCCACCAGCTCCTGGGTTTTCTCCGCGCCAAGCGCCATGGCGCCTACGCCGGCCAGGAACACATCTTTCAACCCATCGGCAATCGTCGTCATTTCGGGACCTCCCTTATCTCGACGGTGATTTCGCACCCTCTACTATACGAGCGCCCCCGCCCCGCGCAGGCCAACGGGGCAGCACCGTTACCGCCCCGTCAAAGGTTGATTGATTTGGTTAGGAAATCTGCCGCGAATGAGTGCGCGCACCCGCTCGCCCTGCGCTCCCGCGCGCTCGCATTCGGCCGTCCGCGGACGCTATCCCAGGATCAGCTTCAAGACCACGTAGGCTACCACGAACCCCGACACGGCGCTTACTCCCATTTTCAGACCGGCCGAAGCTACCGGGTGCTTGCGTCCGAAGGCCTCGTTGTCGCGCACCGGCTCCTCGCCGCGGGAGTACGCCACAATGTCGCGATAGGTGACCAGATCGTACTTCTTCTTCATCGACTCCACCATGCCGAGCAGAATACATCCTAAAACCCACAGCGCAAGAAACAGCACAATTCCCAGTACCTCGCTCTCGGTGCACTTCGGCATGAGCGAGGAGGGGGCCGTGGGCACCGCGAACCCCACCGTCACGCACACCAACCCGACGCCCACAAGCGCCCAAGCTGCCACCGTCAGGCGGCTCATGGTCTTCCAATCGTTCTCTATCGCCTTTTCCATCGTTGCCACGTCTCCTTTCACGAGCTCATCGATGGACGTGCCGAAGATCTCGCTGAGCAGCAGAAGGCTCTGCACATCGGGGTAGGTGCGGTCGGTCTCCCAATTGGAAATGGTCTGGCGCGATACGAAAATGCGCTCGGCCACGTCCTCCTGGGACAGCCCCAGCCGGTTCCGATGCTCCTTGAGATGCTCCTTGAGTTCCACAACGCGTCCTTTCGCGATCAGAGTGACATGACACGCCGCAGCGTACCACCAAAACTCTTTGGCACAACCCTACAGCCAACGAAAACCCCTGCCAAAAGTCTTTGACAGGGGCTCTGATCAGGTGTTTTCTCTAGATAAATAGCGACCGTAGAAGCTTTTAGTGCCTTGAAGCACGGCCGAGCAGCCTTGCGGCTGTGAGGGAAAGTGCTGAAAGGCAAGGCCAGGTGCCTGTCGGAACCGCAGCATCGACGTTCCCGCCGTTGCGTCGGCAACGGCGGAATGCTGTCTTACCCGAAAATAGCGGCGAAGGCGCCGGTACCGGCACCGTGCAGGACGTTGTCGCGCATGGCGCGGCGGGCAAAGCCCATCATCTCGGCCAGAGCGTCCAGCGCCACCTCCTTCTTCTCGCCGGTGCGGCGCAGCTTCATCTCGACCTTGCCCTCTTTCAGACCGCGCTTGCCCACGACGATCTGCACGGGCCAGCCGATGAGGTCGGCGTCGTTGAACTTCACGCCAGCGCGCTCGTCGCGATCGTCGATGACCACCTCGAAGCCGAGCTCGGCCAAGTCCTTCGCGATCTTCTCGGCCATAGGCTGCACCTCGGCATCACCCACCGTGAGCGGCACCACGCAAATGTGGGCCGGCGCCACCGACAACGGCCACATGATGCCGTGCTCGTCGTTGTGCTGCTCCACGATGGCGGCCAGCGTGCGCGAGATGCCCACGCCGTAGCAGCCCATGATGAAGGGCTTCTCCTCGCCGTCCTCGTCCATGAAGGTAGCGCCCATGGCGCGGGAGTACTTGTCGCCAAGCTGGAAGATCTGGGCCACTTCGATGCCGCGGGCGCCTTCCAGCGGAAGCCCGCACTCGGGGCAGCAGTCGCCAGGCTTCACCGTGGCCAGGTCGGCCCACTCGTCCACCTGGAAATCCTCGCCCAGGCGCGCGCCCACGTAGTGGTAGCCATCCTCGTTGGCACCCACCACCCACTGCGGGATGGCCTGCAAGCTGGTAGCGGCGATGACGCGGGCGCCCTCCGGCAGCCCCACCGGGCCCATGGAGCCCTTGCACAGGCCGAAGGAGATCATCTCCTCGTCGGTCAACAGCGTGAAGCCGGGCACAAGGCCCTCGATCTTCAGCTCGTTCAGCTCGTGATCGCCCGGAATGAACAGACAGACGAGGTTGCCCTCGGCGTCCTTACCCGAGAGCGCCTTCACCGTGGACGACTCGGGGATGCTCAAAAATTCCGCCAGCTCGGTGATGGTATGCACGCCAGGGGTGGCGATCTTCTCCATGGCGCCCACCTCGTAGAGCGTGGGGCGGGCCAGGCATGCGCCGGCCTCGGCGTCGGCCGCATAGCCGCACGAGCAGTACACCAGGTCGGCCTCGCCCGATTCGGCCAGCGCCATGAACTCGGTGGTCACCTTGCCGCCGATCTGGCCGCCATCGGCCTCCACCTCGCGGTAATCCAAGCCGCAGCGGTCGCAGATGGCGCCGTAGGCCTTCCCCATGGCGTCGTAGGTTTCCTGCAGCGACTCCTGGGTGGCGTTGAAGCTGTAGGCGTCCTTCATGACGAATTCGCGAGAGCGCAAAAGACCGAAGCGCGGGCGAATCTCGTCGCGGTACTTCGTCTGAATTTGGTAGAGGTTCTGGGGCAGCTCCTTGTAGGAGCGCAGCTCGTTGCGCACGAGCGCCACGATGATCTCCTCGTGGGTGGGACCGAGGCACATCTCGCGGTCGTGACGATCGGTAAGGCGCATGAGCTCGGGGCCGTAGTCGTTCAAGCGCCCGCTTTCCTCCCACAGCTCCGCCGGCTGCAGCACCGGCATGAGAATCTCCTGGGCACCCGAAGCGTCCATTTCCTCGCGCACGATGTTCTCGATCTTCTTCAGCACGCGGAAGCCCAAAGGAAGGAACGTGTACAGGCCCGAGGCGGCCTTGCGCAGCATGCCCGCGCGCAGAAGCAGGCGCGCGCTGTCGATGTCGGCGTCCGACGGGTCTTCCTTCAGGGTGGGGGCGTACAGGTTGCTCATACGCAGAATCTGGGTCATAGGTTCTCCAACTCCTCCATAAGGGCAGAAACAATTTCCGACTCTTGCACTTTGCGGACGATTTTACCATGGGAGAAAACAACCCCCGCGCCCGCTCCGCAAGCCACCCCGATATCGGCATCGGCGGCTTCGCCCGGGCCGTTCACCACGCACCCCATGACCGCCACTTTCACCGGCTTGTCCACTGCAGCGAGGCGCTCTTCCACTTCTTGCGCGAGCCCAATGAGGTTCACCTGGCAGCGCCCGCAGGTGGGACAGCTGATGAGCTCGGGGGTGCGACGGCGCAAGTCCAGGGCGCCGAGCAACGTCCAGCAGGCCCGCACTTCCACCACGGGGTCGTCCGTGAGCGAGATGCGCATGGTGTCGCCGATGCCCTCTTCCAAAAGGACGCCCAGGCCGCATGCGCTTTTGATGACGCCTTGGAAGGCGGTTCCCGCCTCGGTGACGCCGATGTGCAGCGGCACCTCGGGCAGCTCGGCGGCCAACAGGCGATAGGTGTCGATGGTGGTCTGCACGTCGTGGGCCTTGGCTGACACCACAAGGTCGTGGAAGTCGCACTCGTCTTCGAAAAAGCGCACGTATTCGGTAGCGGAGGCAGCCAGTTTCTCGGGCAGCGTGAGATCTTGGCGGGCGGCGATGGCGTCATCCAGCGAGCCGGCATTCACGCCGATGCGAATGGGAATGCCCGCCGCCGACGCCGCAGCGATCACCTCGCGGGTGGCATCCAGGCCGCCGATGTTGCCGGGATTGATGCGCAGCTTGGCCGCGCCGCGCCGGGCAGCCTCGATGGCGATGCGGGCGTCGAAGTGGATGTCGGCCACCACGGGTAAGGGCGACGCAGCGCACACGGCTTCGAAGGCGTCCAGACAGTCGCGCCGGGGAATGGCCATGCGCACGATCTCACAGCCGGCCTCGGCCAGCGCCTCAATCTGAGCGAGGTTGGCGGCCACATCGTCGGCCGGGGCGTTCAACATCGACTGCACCGCTACCGGCGCGCCTCCGCCCACCGGCACATCCCCCACCATCACACGCCGCGTGCGGTCATGGGGCTTCAGTTCCTTGGTCACGGACCACTTCCTTTCCAACCGCTATCTTTCACCAATTATAAGTCCAGAATCCGCCCAAGGAAGTCAGCGAGGGTCCGACAGGTTTAAAACCCCTAGCCCCAGTTGCCAAAGACGAACCGCTGGATGTCCTGGTTCAGCATGATGACGAAGAAGCCGAGGAACAGGGCCATACCAGCAAGCGACATATAGTTCATGGCCTTCTGAGACACTGTCTTGCGGGTGCCCTTCTGGAAGATTTCCACCACGAAGCGGCCGCCATCCAGCGGCGGGATGGGCAGCAGGTTCATGATGCCCAGCGAGACCGAGATCATGGCCATGAACTCCAACGCCTCCACGAGGCCCGCCTGGAAGTAGTCCTTCGACATGACGGCGATGCCGACGATGGAGGTGGAATCGGACACCGTCTGAGCCGCCGTGGCCGGGTTGAACAGGCCCGCCACCGCCTGAATCACCATGCCGATGTACATGAAGCCGGCCTGCAGCGCCTGCAGCACCGATGCGTGAATGGTCGTGATCTCACCCGTTTCAGGATGCTGCACCTGAAAGCCGATGATCGAGAACACGATAATGAACACGAGCATGGCGAACAGCAGGTTCATGAAAATGCCCGCCAAAAGGATGACCGAGCGCTTCCAGAAGGGCAGCGAGCGGTACTGCTGGCGGTACTCGGACTCGTAAAGCGCATGGGGGTCGGCCACTTCTCGGGCTTGGCCCAGCTCGTAGGAGGCGGGCGCCGGCAGCCCCGCCGCGGCCGCCTTCTTCAGAGCGCGCTTGGTGGGCGCGACGCGCGGGGCGCGGTAGGTGTTGTACTGATCGGCCTTGGCGGGACCGATGACGCTGCCCCATTCCACCAGCTCTTCCAGGGCGTTGTACGCCTCATCGTCGCTGATGCCGCAGTCGCGGGCCACGTCCTCCATGTTAGCGGTGCCGCGGCGGTAAAGCGACGCGAGCACCTCCTGCAGGTGCGGCTGCAGAGGGCCAGCCTCCATGCCGCACACCTTCGCATAGCCGCCGAGGGGCACGGCCGTGACGCCATAGCGGGTCTCGCCCTTCGTGAAGCCAATGGAAGGGCCGGGCAGGCCCAGCATGAACTCGGTAACGCGCACGCCGAAGGCCCGAGCGGCCAGGTAGTGGCCGCCCTCGTGGATGAACACGAGGAAGCCGATGCTGATAACGGCGCAGACGATCATGATGAGGATGTCCACAGATGTCTCCTTATATATGAGAGATTTCCTACCTCACGGGGCAGGAACGGGTGTCGCTGGTCATTATAGAAAGCGGGCACCCTTTGTCTTTCCCTTGGAGGGCCGTCTCGGAAAATAACTACAAGCTGGCTACGATCCCTCCATGGTTTCGGAGGGACGTGCGCCGAATCTGTCGGCTCGCCCACCGCCTTGACTGCCGTCTCGGCGAGCGCGAAGCACGCGCCTTTGCTGCCGCCGCTTGAGAATCGAGCACCTCGAAGTCCCACCCTTTTCCCGCTGAAGACCCGTCGAAGTCCCTTTTGTCTCCTCGCGCCGACCGCTTTTCCGTCGCATAAAAATACGACTCCCGCACGGTCGGAGGAGGGAATGAACTGGGACATTCCCGCGTCATTTCTGCGGTTCGGCTCTCGTAAGGTTATCGGCGTCAGGCATCGGGCGCCGTACGCCAAACCTTCCAGCCCGCATTCCTTCGAGACACGGACGTCACGATTGCGCCCCACGCCTGACTCTCTTTCGTCAATCGAGCAGCGCGGACACGTGGCCGCGCAGAGAGGAGTCACCGTGGATTCACTCGATCCCGTCCCCGCGCGCCCGCCCCTCCAAGGAGGCCGCGCCCTTTTCAACATGGTTCTTGCCTTCCTACTGCTCGTGGGCCTCATCCCCGCGATGTGTGCCCCCGCGACCTCGGCAGTCGCCACGGAAACCGAGGGGGTGCCCGTTATGTTCCACTTTAAAGACTCTGCGGGCGAAACCATCGACTTCGCCAGCCTCACCGCGCCGTACAACCTGCAAGAAGGGCGCATTGTCGCCACGGTTGACGAGGGCGGAACGCTCGGTCTCGACGAGGCGCTCAGCTTCGCCGTGTATGAGCACTACGCCACCTTCGGCGACCGCCAGCGCGACATTACCGAGGAGTGCTCTCTTGATGCCGCAGCGGGCATCGTGAGCATTCCCGAGTCCTATGCGGACACTCTGGACACCCTCGGCATCGTCTTCGAGCTGTCGCCTGCACATCCTGCCTACGAGCGCTATGTGCTCGCCGACCTCGACACAAGTCCGCAGGAGCTCACCGTCGGCGAAGAGACAACGACCATCGCCTCGGACATCCCCGACATCCTCGCCGAGGCCAGCGGCATCGCCCCCTTCGCAGCAGCCTTCCCCGGCCAGGCCGAGAAGCACTATGCGCTCAACCCCTATATGCGCCTCGAAACCTTCGATGTCGACATGCCCCGCAAGCAGGAGGCCTATGGGTTCCCCAGCGATCTGGTGGGTTCCTATGGGTTCGGTGCTTTCTTCGGCACCTCTCAGCACTGGGTGAACGGAGTTTCCCAGGGAACGAACTTCAACGACTACGTGCTGAACACTGCATCGAGCAGCTTCGACGCCGTCGTGGACGCGTTCCTTTACGAGACGATTGCCGCCCGCAACGGCGCCGACGCGCCCTTCGCCACCTCGCGCACCGGCAGCGACTACCGCGCTCGCTTCCTCACCACGGGCAACGACTACAAGGACACCAACTACAGCGGGGGAAGCGCACCCACCAACCGCGCCATGGCCCAAGCCACCTGCGGCACCGCCGGCGTTTCCAACGGCTACGGCGCCGTGGCAAGCAACCCCAACGGCGACAACTACATCACCTACAAGGGCACCTACACCGGCTCGCAATCCGCGTACAACGGGTGGTACAAGTTCTACTACAAAATCGATGCTCGATCTGCCGCCACTAACAAGGAGTTCCAGGACGTTGTCGGCTATCTGCTTGTGGAGCCCATCAACACCGGGCGCGCCCAGGTCGTGAAAACCTCCGCCAACGCCGCCATCTCCAACGCCAACGGGAATTACTCGCTCGCCAACGCGGTGTTCGGTGCCTTCTCCACCCGTGCGAGCGCTGAAGCAGCGGCCGATCAGGCCGCCAAGGGCGCCTGGGGAAGCTGGCAGGCGGCCCGCACCTGGGCCCAGGCCAATGCTTCGTTTACCCTCGTTACCGGGGCGGACGGCAGAAGCGCGGTCGTCGAGGACATCGAGGGCGGCGACTATTACTTCTGCGAACTGTTCGCCCCACCCGGATTCCGCCTGAACAGCGCCGTCCAGAAGGCGACCGTGGAGGCAACCAGCGACGAGAGCGTCGTGTGCCAAGTATCCTTTGCCGATGAACCCATGCGCGGCTCCATCGACTTGCTCAAGCAGTCGGGCTATCCCGAGGTCACGCTGGGGCATCCCGGCTATACCTTGGCGGGCGCCGTCTATGGCGTGTACGCGGACTCGGCCTGCACAAAGCTCGTCCGCGAAATCCGTACGAGTCTGAGCGGCGATGCCGATGGCTACGGACGCATCGACGAGATGCCCATCGGCTCCTATTGGGTGCGCGAGACCAAGCGCCCTCTGGAGGGCTATGCCCTGGATAGCCGAACCTATGCCGTAACCGTCGCCGATCGTTCCGTCACCCGCGTGAATACCACTGCCGTCAGCGACAAAGCAAAGCTGAATCCCCTCTCCCTTCTTATCCAGAAGAAGGATGCTCAAAGCGGTCAGAGCCATGCGCAGGGTGCCGCCACCCTCGGCGATGCCCACTTCCGCATCGATTATTATGCGGCCAAGAACGCTTCCCTGGACGCCCTTAAGACCCTCGAGCCGCAAGCAAGCTGGGTCGTGCGCACCAACGACGAGGGCGCCTTCCTACTCGACCAGGCAGAGAGCAGTTTCACGCACACCTTGGCCGACGGAACGACCGAGGAGCTTCCCTACAAGGTGGCAGGCGATGCGTTCTACAAGCTCTCCAACGGCCGCATCGCGCTTCCCATCGGCACCTATGCCATCCAGGAAGTGAAAGCGCCGCGCGGCTACCTCCTCGACGAGACCGTGCATGTGCGCCATGTCACCGATGCCGACACCGATGGCGAGATTATCGAGACCTTCGATGCGGAGCAGAATGGCGATCTCGTTACCGACCGCGTTGCCCGCACCGATCTGCGCTTCATGAAGCGCGCCGACGGCGCCGCGAAGCTGGCCGGCATCCCCTTCAAGCTCACCTCGAAGACGACCGGCGAATGGCACATCCTCGTCACGGACAAGAACGGCCTCGCTTCCACGGAATCTACCCCGGGCCATCCCCACGACGCGAACACGAACGCCAACGACGCGCAGTTCACCGCTCCTGACGGCAGCTTCCAGATGCCGCTTACATTGGACACCGAGGCCCTTGATGCCACAGCGGGGATCTGGTTCGGTCTCAATGCCGAAGGGGCGTCCGTCGCTGCGGACAACGGACTGGGCGCACTGCCCTTTGACACGTACGAGCTGGAAGAGCTTCGATGCTCGGCCAACGCAATCTTCGAGATGATCCGCGATGAAATCGTGGTTGACGAGAGCGATGAGGGGCTCGTCATCGACTTGGGAACCCTCAACAACACGGGCACCGGCAAGCCCACGATCCGCACGAGTGCCTACGACGGTCTGTCCGACGATCTGTACGACACGCAGATCAGCGCCGATACCAAGGCCGTCGTCATCGATCGAGTCACTTATTCTGGCCTAGAGCCCGGAGAGCCCTATCTGCTTCGGGGAACCCTCATGGACAAAGCCACCGGAGAGCCGTTCCTCGTGAATGAGGAAGAAGTCGCCGCCGAGCTTGAGTTCACTCCCGAGGATTACAACGGGTACGCAAACGTGACCTTCGCCTTCGACGCCTCGGCGATCACCGAGGACACCAACCTCGTCGTCTTCGAGACGCTTCTGCAAGATGGCGTCGAAGTAGCCTCGCACCGCGATCTCGCCGACCGCAAGCAGACCATCGCCGTGAGCCCTATCGCCATCGGCACAACGGCCGTCGACGCCGCCACCGGCACCCACGAAGGCGTGCCAGCCGAAGAGGTCACCATCATCGACACCGTCAGCTACCAGGGACTGACCCCCGGCGAGGAGTACGAGCTATCCGCCGTGCTCATGGACAAAGAGGAAAACGCCCCGTGGCTCGTGGAGGATAAAGTGGTCATGGTAAGCCACCGGTTCATCCCCGAGGAATCCTCGGGCACGGTGGATGTCGAGATCACCATTCCCGGCACCAACTTGGATGGCGTGAGCCTCGTGGTCTTCGAATCGCTGCTGCACGACGACATCGAGGTGGCCCTCCACGCCGACATCGAGGACGAGGGGCAGACCGTCTCCTACGCCTATCCCGACCTGCCGCTGCCGCCGACCGGCGGCGACGAGCCGGAGGAGCCCGCAGAGCCCGAAGCCGACGAGCCCGAGCCGACGCGCGTCGCCCAAACCTCGCGCCTCGCTCAAACGGGAGACGAGAGCCTCACGGTGATTTGTTTGGTCGCCCTGCTCGCCGTAGCCGGCGCCGGCGCTGCCTTCGTCGCCTACCGCAAGCGCCGCTGAGAACGCTTCCGGGGCGGCGCCGCTAACTCCGCCGCCCCCGGGCCCACTCGCTTGCGAAGGCGCGGGCCCATGCGTCGACGGCCTTCAGCTGCTCGAGGCTCTCCACGACTTGGACGCCTGCCCCTTCGTGGGCGTCCATGGTCGCCTCGACGCAGCGGGCGATATCCTGTCTCTTATAC
>ENA-OZGV01001471-OZGV01001471.1-human-gut-metagenome-genome-assembly--contig:-NODE-1471-length-10360-cov-3.804270_pt1 | contig 10360 bp, 6 predicted proteins | sample MGYA00245120_ERZ653665 | MGnify/ENA primary metagenome ERZ653665 (study PRJEB26926, sample SAMN06165250) | human gut metagenome | biome: ENVO:00009003; feature: ENVO:2100002; material: ENVO:00002003... | reverse complement strand
CGAGATAGGAGTCCGTCTCGTGGGCTCGGAGATGTGTATAAGAGACAGGTTGTGACACCACAGGAGGCTGCAGAAAGAATCGAGCAGCAGAGAAAGGAAGCAGGAATCACAGAGCCTAAGAACCTTGAGGAGCAGGCTATAAGTCTTGTCGGAACTGATATATACGAGAAGCTTATTAAGGGATATACACAGAAGCAGTGGGGCAGACCATGCAACGAGCTTCCATCATTCATTATCAAGAGACTTCCTGTAAGACTTACATTTGATAATAATTACTTTAACGCACTTTATCAGGGAATTCCTGAGGGTGGATATACTAAGATGGTTGCCAATATGCTTAATGACAGCGAGCTTTCCGGAAGCATTGAGGTAAGACTTGGTGTTGATTATCTTGCATCTGCTGATGCTAAGGAAGAATTAGACAGTCAGGCTGAAAAGGTTGTATATACAGGTGCGATAGACGCATACTTTGATTATAAGCTTGGTAATCTTGAATACCGTTCAGTAAGGTTTGAAACAGAGACTTTGGATACTCCTAATTTTCAGGGTAATGCAGCAGTTAATTATACTGATGCCGAAACTCCATGGACAAGAATTATTGAACACAAATGGTTTGAGTTCGGTAAGGATGAGAATGGCGACGACCTTCCGAAGACTGTTATCAGCCGTGAATACAGCTCTGAGTGGAAGCCGGGTGATGAGCCATATTATCCTGTAAATGATGAGAAGAACGGCGCTTTATATGCACAGTATAAGGAGCTTGCTGACGCTGAAAGAAAAGTTATATTCGGCGGACGTCTTGGTGAGTACAAATATTATGACATGGATGCAGTGATTGCATCATCACTGGAACTGTGTGAAAAAGAACTTGGAATGAAAGCAGAATAGTGATTGTTGAGTAAAAAGTATGCATATGTACGAAAGATGTCTTTGCACATATGCGTACTTTTTTGCCACTTTTGCTTGAACTTAATCTTGATACCAACTATAATGGTGGCAGTTACTTGATAACGGAATGACTAAAAATTTTTATTTTAGGAGAATACATATGGGAAGATATTTCGGAACAGATGGCTTCCGTGGAGAAGCCAATAATAATTTAACAGCAGATCATGCATATAAGATCGGAAGATTTCTTGGATGGTATTACGGAGAAGTAAAGCGTCGTAACGGTGATGATACACCAGCTCGTATTGTGATCGGAAAAGATACAAGAAGAAGCAGCTACATGTTTGAGTATTCTCTGGTTGCAGGACTGACTGCTTCCGGTGCGGATGCGTATCTGCTTCATGTAACCACCACACCAAGCGTTTCCTATGTAGTGCGGACGGAAAATTTTGACTGTGGAATTATGATTTCTGCGAGCCACAACCCATTTTATGATAACGGAATCAAGATCATTAACAGTCACGGTGCAAAGATGGATGCGGCTGTTGAAAAGTTGATTGAGGATTATATCGATGGACTGGTACCGGAGATTCCATTTGCAACGAAAGAAAAGATTGGACGGACGACGGATTATTCGATGGGTAGAAACCGTTATATCGGTTATCTGATGACACTCCCAACACGTGCATTCAAGAATCTGCGTGTCGGACTCGACTGTGCAAACGGTGCATCTTCGACGGTTGCGAAGGCAGTGTTCGATGCACTTGGTGCGAAGACATATGTCATCAATAACACACCGGATGGTACGAATATCAATACGAACTGTGGTTCTACCCATATTGAGGGACTGCAGAAGTTTGTTGTAGAGAATAATTTAGATGCAGGATTTGCTTATGATGGCGATGCAGACCGTTGTCTGGCTGTCGATGAGAAGGGGAATCTGGTGGATGGCGATGCGATCATCTACATCTGTGGCAAGTATCTGCGTGACCGTGGCAGACTGAACAATAACAAAGTCGTGACAACCGTCATGTCAAACCTTGGTCTGTACAAGGCATTAGATGCAGAGGGAATCGGCTATGAGAAGACTGCAGTCGGAGACAAATATGTCTATGAGTGTATGATGGAGAACGGATATATCCTCGGCGGTGAGCAGAGTGGACATATCATTTTCTCGAAGAATGCAAGAACGGGTGATGGCGTTCTGACATCCCTGAAGATCATGGAAGCAATGGTGGAAGAGAAGATGCCGCTTTCTGAACTGACACGCGGACTGACGATCTACCCACAGCTTCTGGTGAATGTTAAAGTTACAAGTAAGAAAGAAGTTATGGAAGACGCAGATGTACTTGCAGCCGCAAAGAAGGTGGAGGAAGCACTTGGAGATGATGGAAGAATCCTGCTTCGCCAAAGTGGTACAGAGCCACTGATCCGTGTGATGGTGGAAGCCAAGACCGATGAAATCTGTAAAGAACATGTAGATGCGGTAGTCGATGTTATCCGAAGCAAAGGATACGAAGTACAGTAAGGATATAGAATGAATAATACCAGAAAACTTGAGACTTCACTTGTATTTCTTCTCAAGGCGATTTTGAATTTGATATTGTTCTTTGTATTGTATGGAATTTATGCGAAATCAAACTGGCAGCTGTGGAATCTGTCGCGAACATCCGGTATTACAATCGCAGCGTATGTAGTAATGCATTATATGTTTTCGACGATCTATGGACATTACGACATAGGAAAACGAAAGAGTAAACCGATCGTGCTGTCCCTGTTTTTGAATCAGGTATTTACAGATGTGATCTCTGTGATCGTTCTGTCGATTATGAATACAAACCAGATGAAAAACCAGAGCTTCAAGCTGGAACAGCCATATCTGCTTTTGCCGATTATTGCAATCCAGTTTGTGACGATCCTGATTTTCGTGTATGGTGGCAATCATTTGTATTTTAAGATCTATCAGCCGGAGGATTGTATTATCATTACATCTTCCCAGCAGAGCTTAAATGAGATTGTGCGCGGCGTTTTAAAATACAAGCTGCAATACAAGGTAAACAAGGTAGCGGACTATCGGGACGCAAACCTCAAGCAATACATTCTGGAGCATGATACGATATTTATCTATGACGTTCCGGTGCAGGATCGGACAAAGATCTTAGAGTACTGTTACCAGAATATGAAGAATGTGTATTTCAATCCGGATATGCATGATGTGATCGAGAAGAGTGCGAAGCATTTTATCTTAGACGACGTATCGGTATACTGTAATTATTCCAAGGGGCTGACTCTGGAGCAGCGGTTTATCAAGCGGGCGATGGATATTGTAATCTCTGTGATTGCGTTGATCCTTACCTCGCCGATTATGCTGGTTGTCAGCATTATGATCAAACTCGATGACCACGGAAGCCTCATTTTTAAGCAGAACCGTGCGACGCGGGACGGAAAGATCTTCTCTGTATACAAGTTCCGCACAATGCGGGAGAATGTAGAGAATTATTCTGTGGTGGAAGATGATGAGCGTGTGACGCGTGTCGGAAAATTCCTGCGGAAATACCGGCTGGATGAGATCCCACAGTTTTTCAATGTATTAAAGGGGGATATGAGTGTCGTTGGACCAAGACCGGAGATGCTGGCAAATGTCTTTAACTATACATCGGTTCTGCCAGAGTTCGAGTACCGCCTGCGTGTGAAAGCAGGTATCACCGGACATGCGCAGATTGCCGGAAAGTATAACACATCCCCGAAGGATAAGCTGATCTTAGATCTGACGTATATTGAAGAATACAGCTTCTGGCTGGATATCAAGCTATTGTTCCAGACGTTGATTGTCCTGTTTAAGAAGGACAGTACAGAAGCGTTCCACAGAGGCGAAGAACTGGTGTTTGAAGAATATCAGCCACCAGAGTCGGTGAATCCCCCGGTTGAGGAAACAGAATAAAAAAAGAACTGTTCACGAAAATGCGTGTACAGTTCTTTTTTTTCTATATAACGGAATTGGAATACTTACAGGTTCTGCGCATACTCCTCAAATATGTAATCGTACATAGACGGCAGACCGACGAACTCACAGCCATAACGATAGCCAGCGTTGCCAATTGGTGTTACATACAGAATCTTCACAACGGATAAGATTACTTCTTCCCGGTTCTCGAATTCAATCGTTGCATTGAAATAATAATTGACCGGAAGCTTGGACAGGGACATAAAGCCGATACCAGCTTTGGATATATCGAAGACCTCGATTTCGGCATCAAGATTTTCGATTTTTACACCATCCTGCTTAAATAAATTAGAAACTTCCAATTTGAGTTTGATTGGAAGTCTGACGTTCTTTCTTTTTTCCTGCATACGAACCCTCCAGCTTGGAATTTTTATTAGATTGGCACTATTATATCAAAAAAACAAGTGAAACGCTATATAAATTCACGAAAACTCGAAAAAAACACATAAACTGTTTGATACTTTAAGTTATCTGGGTTATAATAAGCAAGGTTTGAAAAAAATATCAAAAAAAGAAGCAATATGCAGATAATATGATTATAATGAGAGGAACGTGCGATATGAGTGATGTAATGGAACACTATCAGGATGATGGCCTGCACGAAGAATGTGGAGTCTTCGGCATGTATGATTTTGACGGACACGATGTGGCTAGAACGATTTACTACGGGTTGTTCGCTTTGCAGCACCGGGGACAGGAGAGCTGTGGTATTGCAGTATCGGATACCGAAGGACCAAAGGGCAAGGTCCTTTCTTCCAAAGGTATGGGACTTGTAAATGAAGTCTTCACGCAGGAAGACTTAGATAAGCTCAAAGGCAATATCGGAGTTGGTCATGTACGATATTCAACAGCCGGTGCGAGTACCAGAGAGAATGCACAGCCGCTTGTACTGAATTATATCAAGGGTACCCTTGCCCTGGCACATAACGGGAATCTCGTCAATGCACCGGAGCTTCGAAGAGAACTCGCACATGATGGTGCAATCTTCCAGACGACGATCGACTCCGAGGTGATCGCATATCATATTGCCAGGGAACGTGTAAAGACATCTTCGGCAGAGGAAGCAGTTCAAAATGCCATGAAGAAGCTGGTCGGTTCCTATTCCCTGATTGTCATGAGTCCGAGAAAACTGATCGGTGCCCGTGATCCGTTTGGGTTCCGTCCACTCTGCATCGGAAAACGCGACAATGCGTACGTGCTTGCATCGGAAAGCTGCGCACTTGATACAATCGGTGCAGAATTTGTTCGGGATGTGGAACCGGGTGAGATGGTTGTTATATCACCGGAAAAAGGGATTGAAAGTCACAGAGAGCTGTGCCAGAAGGAACACGGCAGATGTGTGTTTGAATATATTTATTTTGCAAGACCGGATAGTGTGATTGATGGGATGAGTGTATATCAGTCGCGTATCATTGCCGGAAGATGTCTCGCAAAGGACAGCCCGGTGGACGCGGATTTGGTTGTTGGTGTACCGGAATCCGGAAATGCAGCGGCACTTGGCTATTCGCTCGAATCCGGTATTCCATACGGAACTGCTTTCGTAAAAAATGGCTATGTTGGACGAACCTTTATCAAGCCGAAGCAGAGTCAGCGTGAATCCAGTGTGCGCGTGAAGTTAAACGTGTTAAAGGATGCAGTTGCAGGAAAACGTGTGATCATGATCGATGATTCCATCGTGCGTGGAACGACGAGTGACCGGATCGTCAGTATGCTGAAGGAAGCCGGTGCGAAGGAAGTCCATGTGCGGATTTCATCTCCACCATTCCTGTATCCGTGTTATTTCGGAACGGATGTGCCGGACAGTGACCAGTTGATCGCATACAACCGTACCATTGAGGAAATCCGTCAGATCATCGGTGCGGATTCCCTTGGCTATCTGAAGCTGGAACGGCTGCCAGAACTGACCGGCGGCAGACAGTTCTGTCAGGGCTGTTTCACAGGAAAATGGCCAATTGATCCACCAAAAGAAGATATTCGTGGCGAATATGACGCATAAGGTGTATAATAGAAGAACATATGAGGAAAATATATAAATTTGGAGGTTTTTATGAGCAGAGACAAGTATGTAAGCCCACTTTCAGAGAGATACGCAAGCAAGGAGATGCAGTATATCTTCTCCCCGGACATGAAGTTCAAGACATGGAGAAAATTATGGATCGCACTTGCTGAGACCGAAAAGGAGCTTGGACTAAAAGATGCCGATGGCAACCCACGTATCACAGACGAGCAGATCGAAGAACTGAAAAGCCATGTAGAGGATATCAACTACGATGTGGCAAGAGAGCGTGAGAAGCTCGTGCGTCATGACGTTATGAGTCATGTGTATGCATATGGACAGCAGTGTCCGAAGGCAGCAGGTATCATCCATCTGGGTGCAACAAGCTGTTATGTTGGCGATAACACAGATGTCATCATTATGACAGAGGCAATGAAGCTCGTTCGTACAAAGCTGATCAATGTCATCAATGAGCTTGCAAAGTTTGCAGATACCTATAAGGATCTTCCGACTCTGGCATTTACACATTTCCAGCCTGCACAGCCAACGACAGTTGGTAAGCGTGCGACACTCTGGATGCAGGAGTTACTGCTGGATTTAGCAGACCTTGAATATATGATCGGACAGCAGAAGCTGCTTGGCTGTAAGGGAACAACCGGTACACAGGCAAGTTTCTTAGAGCTGTTTGAGGGCGACCATGAGACCGTGAAGAAAATCGATGGAAAGATTGCTGAGAAGATGGGATTTGCAGCCTGCTATCCGGTTTCCGGACAGACCTATTCCAGAAAGGTCGATGCGAGAGTCTTAAATGTACTTTCCGGCATTGCGATGTCAGCCCATAAGTTCTCTAACGATATCCGTCTTCTTCAGCATCTGAAGGAAGTAGAAGAGCCGTTCGAGAAGAACCAGATTGGTTCGTCAGCGATGGCATATAAGCGGAATCCTATGCGTAGTGAGCGTATCGCATCCCTGTCTGACTATGTGATGGCAGATGCTTTAAATCCGGCAATTGTGGCAAGTACACAGTGGTTTGAGCGTACACTGGATGATTCTGCAAACAAGCGAATTTCTGTACCGGAAGCATTCCTTGCCATCGATGGTATTCTGGATCTGTACTTGAATGTCGTAGATGGACTTGTCGTATATGACAAGGTGATCTACCAGCATTTCATGAAGGAGATTCCTTTCATGGCAACCGAGAACATCATGATGGATGCCGTAAAGCGTGGCGGAAATCGTCAGGAGCTGCATGAGAAGATCCGTGAGTATTCGATGATCGCGGGTGAGCAGGTGAAGAAGTATGGAAACGAGAATAACCTGGTAGAGCTGATCGCATGCGATTCTGCATTTGGCATGACACGCGAAGAGATCGAAGCTCTGCTTGATCCAAAGAACTTTGTTGGTCGTGCACCGGAGCAGACAGCCGAGTTCCTGGCAGAGCAGATTCATCCAATTCTCGATGCAAACAAAGATATCCTCGGCGTAAAGGCAGAGATTAACGTATAAGATGCGTAATCGTCGATGCGTATTGATTTTATTGTAAAAATAAAGTAGAATAGAAAGGTCGACTGCGGTCGATACACTATTAATTGCAAAGTGATAAAAACGGAGGTAACAGGTTAGACTATGGTACAGGCAGTAGTAGGCGCCAATTGGGGTGACGAAGGAAAAGGTAAAATTACAGACATGCTCGCAGAGAAGGCAGATATTATCGTGCGTTTTCAGGGTGGAGCAAATGCAGGTCATACAATCGTGAATAACTATGGAAAGTTTGCATTGCATACACTTCCTTCCGGCGTATTTTATGACCATACAACCAGCATTATCGGAAATGGTGTTGCATTGAATATCCCGGTGTTGTTCAATGAAGTAAAGTCAATTACAGACAAGGGCGTTCCGATGCCAAAGATCCTCGTATCGGATCGTGCACAGATGGTAATGCCATATCATGTATTATTTGATGCATATGAAGAAGAGAGACTGGCAGGAAAGTCTTTCGGCTCTACAAAGTCCGGTATTGCACCGTTTTATTCAGATAAATATGCAAAGATTGGTTTTCAGGTAAGTGAGTTGTTTGACGATGAGGCAGCCTTGCGCGACAAGATCGAGCGTGTGATCGCATCGAAGAACGTATTGTTAGAGTATCTGTACAAGAAGCCGCTTCTGACCGTGGATGAAGTGTACAACACATTGATGGAGTACAAGGAGATGGTAGCTCCGTTCGTATGTGATGTATCTGCTTATTTGTATAATGCAATCAAGGAAGGAAAGCATATCCTCTTAGAGGGACAGCTTGGTTCCATGAAGGATCCGGATCACGGTATCTATCCGATGGTAACATCTTCTTCCACACTGGCTGCTTATGGCGCGATTGGAGCAGGTATTCCTCCATATGAGATCAAGCAGATCGTAACAGTATGTAAGGCATATTCATCCGCTGTTGGAGCAGGTGAATTTGTCAGTGAGATATTCGGAGAAGAAGCGGATGAGCTTCGCCGCCGTGGTGGTGATGGAGGCGAGTTTGGTGCAACAACCGGACGTCCAAGACGTATGGGTTGGTTTGACTGTGTCGCATCTAAGTATGGTTGTCGGATTCAGGGAACAACTGATGTTGCATTTACCGTATTGGATGTACTTGGTTATCTCGATGAGATTCCGGTTTGTGTCGGCTATGACATTGACGGAGAGGTAACAACGGACTTCCCTACAACTGCAAAGTTAAAGAAAGCAAAACCTGTATATAAGGTACTTCCGGGATGGAAGCAGGATATCCGCGGAATTAAGAAGTATGAGGATCTTCCAGAGAACTGTCGTAAGTATATCGAGTTTATCGAAGAGCAGATCGGATTCCCAATCACGATGGTTTCCAACGGACCAAAGAGATCTGATATCATCTATCGTGGATTTAATAACTAAGACGAAATAATAAAACAAAGGCTGTTGCACCAAACGCTTTGGTGCAGCAGTTTTTTAATAGAGAGGTTTATTCTATGAGAAATCTGACAATGCTGATGGATTATTACGAGCTGACAATGTCCAACGGATATTTTGAAAAAGGGTTCAAAGATAAGATGGTTGTATTCGATATGTTCTACCGGAAGAATCCAGATAATGGTGGATTTGTTGTGTCTGCCGGATTGGAACAGTTGATCGAATACATTGAGAACATGCATTTTTCTAAGGAGGATATCGAATTCCTGCGGAGCAAGGGCGAGTTCTCAGAAGGATTCCTGCAGTATCTTGCTGATTTTAAGTTTACAGGAAATATTGATGCGTTGCCGGAAGGCACGATCTGTTATCCAAATACTCCGATTGTCACGGTGACGGCACCGGTGATCGAGGCACAGTTAATTGAGACGATGCTGCTGCTTACGATGAATTTCCAGTCGCTGATTGCCACAAAAGCCTCCCGCATCTGCCGGACAGCGGCTGAGAGTGGTGCGGTTGTTATGGAGTTTGGCGCGAGACGTGCACATGGTGGTGATGCAGCGATTCTTGGTGCAAGAGCAGCCTATATCGGTGGCGCGGCTGCGACAGCAACGGTCATGGCAGATGAACGGTTTGGCGTACCTGCAATCGGTACGATGGCACATAGCTGGATTCAGTTTTTTGACAATGAATACGAAGCGTTTAAGGCATATGCAGAGGTCTATCCGGACAACTGTACATTGCTGATCGATACCTATGATATCTTAAACAGCGGTCTGGTCAATGCCATCCGTGTCGCAAAGGAAGTGTTAGAGCCTGCCGGGAAACGCCTGAAGGGTGTCCGCATTGACAGCGGTGATCTGGCATATTTCTCGAAGAAGATCCGTAAGACACTCGATGCACGTGATATGCAGGACTGCAAGATCGTCGTGTCGAACAGTGTCGATGAATTTCTGATGCAGTCACTGAAAAAGCAGAACGCAAGCATTGATTCCTACGGCGTCGGAGAACGTATGATCACGTCGAAATCCGATCCGGTCTTTGGTGGTGTCTACAAGCTTGCTGCTGTGCAGAATGATGCCGGGGAATTTGTGCCGAAGATCAAGATCTCTGAGAACGTCGAAAAGATCACGAATCCGGGCAGAAAGAAGCTGTGGCGTATTTACAGCCGTGAGACCGGATATGCGCTTGCCGATTTGATCACGATGTACGACGAGGAAGTAAACGGAGATGAACCATTTGCCTACGTGGATCCGGTGAAGCCTTGGAAGAAGATGAAGTTTGAAAATGTGGATGTGAAGGAGCTGCAGGTGCCGATCTTCCGCGATGGAAAGCTGGTTTATGACAAGCCGGAGCTTGATGCAATCAAAGCATATGTGACGGAACAGCTTGACCATCAGATCTGGGAGGAGGAACAGCGATTTACGAATCCACATATCCATTACGTTGATCTGTCGAAAAAACTGTATGAAGTCAAAGAAGAGATGCTTTCACAGGGACCTGTCTCTTATACACATCTCCGAGCCCACGAGACGGACTCCTAT
>ENA-OZGV01001468-OZGV01001468.1-human-gut-metagenome-genome-assembly--contig:-NODE-1468-length-10372-cov-4.782883_pt1 | contig 10372 bp, 4 predicted proteins | sample MGYA00245120_ERZ653665 | MGnify/ENA primary metagenome ERZ653665 (study PRJEB26926, sample SAMN06165250) | human gut metagenome | biome: ENVO:00009003; feature: ENVO:2100002; material: ENVO:00002003... | reverse complement strand
ATGTTGTTTATTGATATTTTTTGTAGAAAAATACTTGTTTTTCACAGAAAATAAAGCATAATAAAGTAAAGTGTTATCCGCACCCAGCGATAACGTTTCTCACGAAGATAAAGCCCTCCCCAAAAAGGGCTTTATTTTTTTGTTTCAAAATTCAAAATGAAAAAAAGTTGACATTGACACGTGAAAAAAATCGTGAAAAAAAGTTGACATTGACTTTAAAGAAATCCGTATGTTATAATAAGTACAACAAAAAGTGCGAAAAAACAAAGCACCGAAAAACAATCAAATAACAAATATCAGACCGTTTCCTTATGGGAGGCGGTTTTTTTATGCCTTTTTTTACATCGAATTTTCGTAAAAAGGGCAAATTTGCAAAAAACCTTTTCATATATAGGTGCAAGCAAAAATCAATTTTTCACATAAGAGGAGGTATCAATATGCTCTTTGTTCCGAACTTTCCGAATTACGGTACGGGCTTTTCGTAGCACCGCAGCACATATGCAAAAATGCAACAAATATTACTGTAAGTGTTTAAAAAACAAAAATTTATACGAAAGGAGAAATCCATTTATGAGCACTACAAGTATTCATTCAAACAATCGAAAACAGACAAAAATCGTAAGAATCGTGTCCGTCTTTCTTGCCGTGCTGATGATGTTGTCGGTAATACCGCTGACTTCATCGGCTATAAGCGACGGAGAAACCGTAAGAGTTACCGGCAGAAACGACTGGGTAAGCGGTTTTTACTATGACTTCACTTCGCATAAAGAGTTAGGCTTAGGCGGTAAACACGGTCAGCATCAAAGACTTAAAGCCAACGGTCAGGTTGCCTATTGCGTTGAGCCGGGCGTACAGGTGCAGGAAGGTAATAAAACAGCAAGCGAAGTCTATAATGACCTGTCTAAAGACCAACAGCAGCTTATTAAATACGCCTTTATCTACGGATATAACGGTACTCCGCGATACGGATATTCAGGTGATGTTGAAGAGGTTGCTACACAGGCTATTATGTGGGCTATTGTTAAAGGGCTGTTTAACACCGATAAAACTGAGACGTTTCTCAACTGTGCTTTCGGAGGCAAGACAAGCTCCGCAAACAGAGATGCTTGTAAAGCCGTATATTACAAGATAGAAGCTCAGATGTTGAGCCATGGAACAAGACCGAGTTTTGCAACAAGATATGACTGGCAAGCTTCAGGCAAAACCATAACTCTCGACTACAACCCGAACACGGGTAGATACGAAAAGAGTATATTTGACGATAACCACGTTATATCTGGATATACGTTCAGCATGCCGGGCGTTGAGTTTGAAGTTGTTGGTAACTGGCTTAACATATTCACAACAAACGAGTTTGACGGTTCGGAAGTAGTTACAGGTGAAAGAACCAACAACTCGTTTTCAAATCCGTTGCCTCAGCTTACGGCTATGTACTGCGTTGGTCCGGGTCAGACTACGGCAACGGCAGTATCAAGAAACGACCCTGTTAATGCGTATTTCTCTCTCAAAACAGAGGGCAGAGGAAAAATACAGATAAACAAACATGCCGAACAAGGCGATAGTCAGGGAATGGTATTCAATATAAGCGGTAACGGCATCAATATGGATGTAACGATAAACAGCGGAAACGGATATGACGGATATGTTGTTGTAGACGATTTGCGCCCCGGTACATACACAGTTACAGAAAAGGCAACGGGCGAAAAGTATTATGTAGAACCTGATTATCAGTATACAACTGTTACGCCGAACAATACTTCAAATGTTTGGTTTTCAAACAACCTTAAACGCGGCAACATTGAAGTCAGAAAGAACGCCGAAGACGGTATTAAGTCAGGATACCAATTTAACATATCCGGTACTGCAATTGACGGCGAAACAATAAACGAAACAATCACTACAAACGCTGAGGGTGTTGCTACCAAAGAAGGCTTACCTATAGGTACATACACGGTAAAAGAACTTAACTGTCCTTCCTATATGGTAGTGCCGTCAGACCAGACTGTTACCGTTAAATATAACGAAACCTCTTCCGTAACCTTTGACAACAAATACAAACGCGGAGATTTGGTTCTTTCAAAAACGGACGCGGAAACAGGCGATATAATACTTGCTGATGATGCCGTATTTGCAGTAAGCGAATATAACAAAAACACAAACGAATATGATTTCGTGTGCAACTTGTCTCATTCGTCTACGCTTGACAACGTCAGATACGGTTGTACCGACGGTTATTATGTCAACAAATTGCCCGTAACGGAAAAGAATGACGGAAAGTACAGAGTAACCGAAAAAACAGCTCCTACCGGATATGTAACAGACGGTAGGTCTTATGACGTTGTAATATCAAATGACGGCGATGTTATTAAGGTAAACGACGGTACTGTAGTTAACAAAATTCAGAGAGCGCAGATTAACCTTACTAAAACCGATAAAGAAACCAACAAAGCTCTTAGCAATGCTGTTTTTGATATATATGCAAGAGAAGACATAATTGCTAACGGTGTTACAATGTTTAAAGCCGGAACAAAAGTCGGTACATTAACGACCGGCGAAAACGGGAAAGCTCTTTCAAATGCGCTTTATCTCGGTGAATATTATCTCAAGGAAGTCAGTGCTCCTACGGGATATGTCCTTAACAAAGACAATCACAATGTTTCATTGAAATACGACGGGCAGAAAGCTGAAGTATACATTCAATCGGAAACAGTTTCAAATATGCCGCAGAAAGGCATTATTGAAATTTCAAAGATTGACGCCGAAACCGACCGCCCGATTATAAAAGGTGCTGTATACGGTGTTTACGCAAGCACTGACATAGTTGTAAACGGCGATGTTAAGTACAAGAAAGACCAGCTCGTAGATAAAGTCTCTACAGATAACGGTAAAGGTGCCAGCAAGAAATTGTATCTCGGAACATATTATGTCAAAGAATTGACGGCTCCGGAAGGATACAACAAGAACAACAACGTATACTATGTTCCCCTGATGTATCAAGGTCAGGATGTAAGCATCTTTACGTTTAAAGTTACCGACAAAGACGTATCTCAGAAGGGCAGAATAACAGTAACTAAGACCGATTCGGAAACGAATAAAACTGTCAAAGACCTTACCACAGAATTTGAAGTATATGCTAAATCCGACATAATCGTAAACGGTGAGATTTTATATAGTGCCGGTCAGCTTGTAACAACAATAATGACTAAAGACGGTGTGGCTTCAACGGAAAATCTTCCTCTCGGTGATTATTTCGTTAAGGAAAAGACAGCTCCCGTAGGTTATTCCGTTAACACAGAAAGACATGATGTAAGCCTTACGTATGATGCGGAAAAGGAAACTGTATATGCAGAAACCACAGTCTCTAATGCACCGCAGAAAGCTACAATAACAGTTCTTAAAGCGGATAAGGAAACAAATATCCCTGTAGAAAACGCCGTCTATGTTATTAAGGCTGCCGATACTATTAAGGTAAATGGAAAGACCGTATACAGAAAGGGCGAGAAGGTAGCCGAATTGACTACCGACAAAAACGGTAAAGCCACAAGCGAACCTTTGTATATAGGACAGTATATCGTTACCGAGAAATCAGCTCCAAAGCCTTACGTAAGGGACAAGAACAGCTATACGGTTGACATTACGCCCGTAGACCAGAACATTACTCTGTATAACAAGAACTGTGAAGTCACCAACCTTGCACAAAAAGCTACTATCAAGCTTACAAAAACCGACAAGGAAACAAACAAAGCTTTGAAGGGTGCAACTTTCAATATTGTTGCAGCAGATGACATAACGGTTAACGGTGATGTTAAATATCACAAGAACGACATAGTAACGTCGTTTACCACCGATGAAAACGGTGTTGCAATATCACCCGAACTCTATCTCGGTTCATACAAACTTATTGAAACAACTGCTCCTAACGGATACGTATTAAATACGGATGAAGTATTGGCAAACCTTGAATATCAAGGTCAGGAAGTAGAAGTGTTCCAGAACAGCTACACAGTGCAGAATGCTCCGCAGAAAGCCAACATTGAAATTACCAAATCCGATGTTGAAACCGAAAAACCGATTAAAGGTGCTGTGTACGATATATTCGCTGCGGAAGACGTAGTTGTTAACGGCGAAGTTAAATATACCAAAGACCAATTGGTCGATACCGTAACTACCGACGAAAACGGTAAGGCGGTTACAAAATATCTTTATCTCGGCAACTATTATATTGTTGAAAAAACCGCGCCTTACGGTTATGTTATTAACAATACCAAACAGAATATATCATTGACATACAAAGGCCAGAATGTAGTTACATTTACCGACTATGCAAGCTTTGAGAACGTCGCTCAAAAGGGTGTTATCGAAGTACGCAAGACAGGCGAAGTGTTAAGCAGCGTTGAAAAGAATGAAGATAAGAACGGTAAAATATACACTCCCGTATATGCCGTAAAAGGTCTCAAAAACGCCGTATATGACATTATTGCTAACGAAGATATTTATACTTCTGACGGTACAAAACGTGCTTCTGAGGGCGAAATTGTCGATACTGTGAAGACAAATAGTGAAGGTGTTGCAAAGAGCAAAGAACTTTATCTCGGCTCATATAAAATCGTTGAAAAAACAGCACCTTACGGTATGACCCTTAACAATATTCCGCAGTATGTTACACTCTCTTATGCAGGACAGAACGAAAGCATTGTATCTGACTCCGTATCGTTTACAAACGAAAGACAGAAGGCTACCGTTACAGTTGACAAGCTTCTTGAAAAAGATGACCTTTACAACATAGGTAACGCAGATGAGATAACAAATGTTAAGTTTGGTCTCTATGCGAACGAGAATATTCTTGCCGACGATAACACGGTTCTTCCGAAAGACGGACTTATAGAAATCGCTTCGGCGGACAAAGACGGACATATAATATTTAACAGCGATATTCCTCTTGGTAAATACTATGTCAAAGAAGTATCGACAGACAAGCATTATATACCGTCCGATGTTAAGTATCCTGTAGAGTTCAATTATGCCGGTCAATCCGTTCTTGCCGTTACCGTAACAGCCAATGACGGTAATGCCGTGGAAAACGATATTATTCGCGGCAAGATATTGGGACATAAGGTGGACGATGACGGCAATTCCGTCGCAAACGCTACAATGGGATTGTTCTCAACAACCACAACCGAATTTACTAAGGACACGGCGTATCTTGTAAGCAAGACCGATGAAAACGGTGCATTTGTGTTTGATAATGTTCCTTACGGAGACTATATCGTAAGAGAAATTGAAGCTCCTGAGGGCTTTGTATTAAGCGAAAAGTCTACCCCGGTATCTGTTACGGATAATGCTCAAACTGTTGAAATCAAAGTTCTGAACAGCATTATAACCGGAAATGTAACCGTTACAAAGGTTGATAAAGAATATAAGGATAAAAACATTGCCGGCGCGGTATTTGACATATACCTCGACGTAAACGCCAACGAAACTTATGATGAGGGTGTCGATACGTATTACGGAACAATGACAGATAATCACGACGGCACATACATAGCCGAAGGGTTGCGTTATAACGGATATTTCCTTCACGAAAAAACAGCCCCTGAAGGTTTTGTGGCGGACGACGAATATTATTATTTTGAAATAAGAAATAATAACGAGACTGTTACTGTTTCAAATAATGACGAAAATACGTTCGAAGACCGTCCTATAATCGGTACTGTTGAAATTACAAAGACCGATGTAGCTACAGGTGCTCTTATTCCGAACGCAGGTTTCAGAATTTATGACGCCGACGGCAATGTCGTTGCCGAAGGGTATACCGATGAAAACGGTGTAGCAACATTCACATTAAGATATGGTAAATACACGTATCAAGAGTTTGATGCTGCTCCCGGTTATATTCTTGATGAAACGCCGCATGAGTTTGAGATTAAAGAAGACGGCGAAATCGTTAAAGCTGATATGACTAATGAGGCAATACCGGCCGTTGAAATACCTCAAACCGGTACAGCCGGAAAAGCAATCGGTGCTTTCACAGGACTTTCAGCTCTTAGCGTTATCGGAGTTTATTTTGTTAAAAAGAAAAAGTCCGAAGCGTAAGTAAGTGAAAGCGGTATTCAAAACAAATCAAAAGTTAAGAAGGTCAATGCCGGTTGGCGTTGGCTTTCTTTTTTGCAAAAAGGGCAAATTTGCAGAAAAATATTCCATATATTGTTGTAATAACATGATTTTTTAGGCGGTGATAAAATTGAAAAAAAACAACAAGGTAATGAGCTTTGAAGACGTTATCGGGAACGTCGAAATCAAAGACAACGTTATTATAACGCCGGATAAGAGGTATGTAACAATCGTTGAAATTGCCCCCATTAACTTCGACTACAAGACGGCGTTGGATAAGGAAAAAATAATTGATGGCTTTGCTCAGCTGACTAAGATAGGCCCGGTAACGATGCAGATAAAAAGTCTTTCGCGCCGTGCTGACGTAAACAAGTATATAAACGTTTTGAATCACGACTTTGCTCTCGAAAAAGACTCTCATTTAAAGCCATATCAAGATGATTATATGCGGCTTATAAAACGCTTGGGGGTTTATTCGGGCTTATCTCGTCGCTTTTTCATAGTTCTTGAAGCCTGCGGCAATGACACAGAAAAAATAAAAAGCTTTGATGACGCTGTTTATTATCTTGACAAGGCTAAACAAACCATAAGGCGTTTTATTCGCAACTGCGGAAATGCTGTTATTCGACACGGTGACGAAAAGAACTTCCTGATTAACACACTTTATGAGTTTGCCAACAAAAACAAAACAATATACGACCTTAAAGAACGCAAACAAGCGTTCTACGATGAAGCAAAGCGTATTACGGATAATGACGAAGAGCTGCTTGATAACTTTGATGTTCCCATTTCTACGCTTGTTTCACCTGAGAAAATAGAGTTTTACAGCGAATATTGTGTTGTGGACGGGACGTATTATTCGTTCCTGTACATTCCCTCTAAGGAGTACCCAAGCAGAATTTCTTACGCTTGGCTTACAGGGATAATATGCGGCGCAGAAGGTATAGATGTTGATATTTTTGTCGATAAAAAAGACTCTAAATCAATGAAGAATAAATTGCGTACCAAGATACGTATTAACAAGGCTCGGATGAATACTATGAAAAACACCGAGGGCGAAAACTATGAGGAAATCGGCAAATCTATTCAGTCGAGCGCATACATAAGAAACAGATTAAACAGCGGCGAGGACTTTTTTTATGTCACAACGATGTTCACCCTTTCCGCTTCTTCTTTAGAAGAGCTGTATGAAAAAAATTCAGCTGTTAAAGATATGTTCGGAGCCATTGATGTTGACTTGAATGAGTGCGAATATAAAATTAAAGAAGCTTTTTCTTCTTACATGCCGCTTAATACTCTTGACCCATACATATACGGTAAAGGCAAGAGGAACATGACAACATCGGGACTTAGTGCCTTCTATCCATTTAATTCGTTTGAGGTATCCGACACAGACGGAATTCTTCTTGGTATCAGTGACAACAAGACAATGCTCGTGATTGATAACTTCGACACTTCTAAGTATTCAAACGCTAACATAACTCTTTTGGGTACATCCGGTGCAGGAAAAACATTTACCCTACAGACGATGTGTCTTCGTTTTAGGCTTAAAGGCGTACAAACTTTTGTTATTGCCCCGATTAAGGGCGACGAATATGAACGAGGTTGTAAAGAAGTTAATGGTGAATTTCTTACTATTTCTTCGGGTTCAAAAACACGAATAAACATTATGGAAATTCGACCAAGCGCAGATGAAAACGCAAAGAAATTGGGTTATTCATCTAAAAGAGAAAGACAATCAATCCTCAGTAGCAAAATCGACTCTTTGCTTACCTTCTTCTCGTTGGCGATAGGCGATATGTCAGGAGAGGAGAGAACCTTTCTTGACGACGCTATCTTAAAGACATATTCGCTTAAAGGTATTACAAAAGATAACAGCTCTCTTATAGATACAACAAAAACTGTTGTAGACGAACAGGGAAATCCCGTTTCAAATGTAGTATATAAAGAAATGCCGATTTTGGAGGATTTATATAATGTGCTTTCTCAACAAAAGGATACAGAGCGACTTGCAAATATCTTGTTGAGATTTGTTACAGGTTCGGCAAGTGCTTTTAACGGTCAAACAAATGTTGACCTCAGTAATAAATATATCATATTTGACCTTAACGATTTGTCAGACGAGTTAAAGCCTTTGGGTATGTTTGTTGCTCTTGAGTTTATTATGGATACTGTTAGGCAAGATAAGACACAGAAAAAGGTTGTCGCAATAGACGAGGCTTGGATGTTGCTCAACAAAAATCCTCTCGCAGCCGAATTTGTCGTTACTGTATTTAAGACTATTCGTGGTATGGGTGGTTCAGGTATAGCGGCAACACAGGATATTGAGGACTTCTTTGCTCTTGAAGGTGGTAAATACGGTAAAGCTGTATTAAACAACAGCCGTATTAAAATGATACTTCGTCTTGATGATGATGAAGCAAAAATCGTTAAAGAACATTTCAACCTTACACACAACGAACTGAAAACAATAACAAACTTTTCAAGAGGTCAAGTGTTAGTTAAAGCAAATGAAAACACTTTCACGGTTAATATCAAGGACTCAAGAAAGGAAACTCTACTTATAACATCTGACCAGAAACTTCTTCGTAAACTTGCTAACGGCGAAACGATTACACAAGATGACTTGGCTGCGTAAAATAATTGCGGAAAATGAAAAAAAGTTGACATTGACACGTGAAAAAAATCGTGAAAAAAAGACGACATTGATTTTTCAAACACAGCCTGTTATAATAAATATAACAAAAAGTGCGAAAACAATATGAAACCGTTTCCCATTTCGGGAAGCGGTTTTTTATGTTCTTTTTTACATCGGATTTTCGTAAAAAGGGCAAATTTTCTCGTGATTTCGTCATATATATTCGAAAGGAGAAATTTTTATGGAGACCAAAAAAAGGAAAAAAGTTATGGCTGCATGTTGTATTTGCTGTGGGCTGGTCGCTTTAATAACAATAGGGGCAGCTGTTACAAAGCAAAACAAAAGTAAATGCAAAGCCGACGAAACGCTTGGCAGCGAAGTTCTTTCTTCTTGTAGTTCCTCTTGTAGTGATACTACGGACGAAACGGAGATTACTTCTGAATCCATAACGGAGGCAGTAAGCGTCCGAATACAGGATACACTAAAAGACACTTCTTCGAATAATGAGACAGGCGAAAAAGAGAGTTGCCCCAACAATATTTCGAAGATGAAAACAACAACAGTCAAAACAGAAAAAACAGAAAAAACAACAGCATCAAACGCTTCTGTTACTGCTGCTGCGACAACAAAAAGGCATATTCCTTGCGGGTCAAATCAAGATATAAACCCGGAACAGCTTAAAGCAGAGGCAAACAAGCATCTTGGGTCATTTAGCAACGTGGAAGTGTCTTCGGCACTCAACAAGAACAACTCATGCTGGACGCTGACTGTTAATTCATTTAATAATCAGAAGGTCTTACAAGACATAAAGGAATGTGCAGAAATCGAATATAATGAGTGTGTTAACGCCGGATATTTGAATAGAGGCGCACCGATAAAAATGTATGTCGATTATGAAGCCAAGGCGAGAGATGACCTTGGTCCGGGAGTGTGTTACTACACTTTTTATATTTTCTATTTGTAATAAGTTAATAAGTTAATTGCCGTATCTACTACGGTTTGTGCTTAGCAGTTATATGTTAAGAAGTTGCTCGTAAGCAATAGTTAATGGAGAAAATGTGTATTTGCGTTGGTGGTTTTTGGCTTTGCCAAAAATTACCAACAAGAAAAATACTCGTTTTCTCTTTTTTTATTTTCTTAGTGAGTTATCATTATATTTTACACGCTAAAAGGTATAGTCACCAAACATCCAAGAAAGGAGGGAAATGTTTTGGTTATAACAACAATAGAGACGTTCATAACATTTGCGCTGTTGCAACAGCTACAGTGCCGTCCGCCGTGAGCCGATGGCTATGCAACATAAATGAACAGTATTATATTAACCAAAAAAAGAAGAAGGAGGTAAAAAATATGGTTAATAAAAAGCAGAAAGTTTTTGCAAGAGTTCTTTGTTCGATACTCTCTGTGCTTATCATACTTGGGTCGTTTTCTTTGTCTGCTTTTGCGGCGAATGTAAACAACAAATACACTATTAAGCAGTCGCCTACTCATTATAAATACATAAAGTATTGGGGCGACGACGGGTCTGTAGCATCTCCGTCTCAAAGAGGTTGGGAAACGTTTTACAAAAGAACGGTTACAGCAACAGGCGAGGCGGCTTACTGTTTGGAGTTTGGCAAAGAT
>ENA-OZGV01001464-OZGV01001464.1-human-gut-metagenome-genome-assembly--contig:-NODE-1464-length-10381-cov-4.648557_pt1 | contig 10381 bp, 8 predicted proteins | sample MGYA00245120_ERZ653665 | MGnify/ENA primary metagenome ERZ653665 (study PRJEB26926, sample SAMN06165250) | human gut metagenome | biome: ENVO:00009003; feature: ENVO:2100002; material: ENVO:00002003... | reverse complement strand
ATACGAGATAGGAGTCCGTCGCGTGGGCTCGGAGATGTGTATAAGAGACAGATATTTATTCCGACAAAAAAATCATACGCGATAAAATAATTCCCGAAGAATTCATATATACTTCGCCGGGCTTTTCCGCACCGTGCGACAAGCTGACTCCGCCTAAAAAGATATATAATCACATTTCGGGTATAGATTTGGTACAAGGCAAGGATATGTGCTGGTATGTACTTGAGGACAATTTACGCATACCCTCCGGCGCGTCATATCCGATGATAGCGCGCGAGCTTTGCCGCAGAGCAAGTCCCGACACGTTCCAAAACAATTCGGTAGACGACAACCGCGACTACGGCGGGCTTTTGCGCCGTGTTCTCGATGATGTAAACACCGGCGGAATCAACGTGATTTTGACCCCCGGCCGATACAACTCAGCTTTCTTTGAGCATTCGTACCTTGCGGAGCGCACAAAGGCTGTATTTGCTATGCCGCAGGACCTTTTTGTTGAAGGCAACGTACTTTATTACAGTGAATATTCCGGTAAGCGACAGCGCGTAGGCACGGTTTACCGCCGAATTTCAGATGAATACATTGACCCTATGACATTTTACGCAGGCTCTCTTCTCGGAGTACCGCATATCATAGATTCTTACAGAGCCGGAAATGTTGCGATTGTAAATGCGCCCGGAAACGGCATAGCGGATGACAAGGGCGTATATTATTTCGTCCCGCAAATGATAAAATATTATCTCGGCGAAGAACCGATACTAAACAATGCCGTTACCTATCTGCCGATAATAAAAAAAGATCTCGATTATATAATCGAAAATCTGCCATCGCTGGTTATAAAAGATGTATCGGAGTCCGGAGGCTACGGAGTCATATTCGGAAATACTCTGTCTAAAAACGAACTCTCTGCCATAAAAGAAGCCGTTAAAACGTCGCCGCGCCGATTTATAGCGCAGGAGGTAATAGACTTTAAAGGGCTCAAGGTTTTTGAAAACGGCAGGCAAGTCGAAAGGAAAGCGGATCTTCGCGCGTTTGTGCTCTACGGCGACGAAATAAAAGTTTGGCACAGCGGTCTTACACGCTATTCTCAAGATCCGGATTCTTTTGTTGTGAACTCATCTCAGGGAGGAGGATTTAAAGACACATGGGTATTATCTCGATAAAATCCACTGACAATCTCTTTTGGCTCGGCAGATATGTAGAGCGCGTCTTTACCACTCTTCGCGTTTTTTCGGAATATTACGATAAAATGATAGACAAAGACGAAAACGCCTATATTGATTTTTGCAACAAGCTCGGTATAGAAAACACATATTCATACAAGCAGGAATTTATAACGAAATATCTTTTTGATGAAAACGACCCGAATTCTGTTATGAGTAATTTACTCTGCGCCTATGATAACGCCGTTGTTATGCGTAACGAGATAAGCTCCGAAACGCTGTCATATATTCAAATGGCGGTAAATTATATGGAGCAAGGCAGAGAGAGCAGCGCACCGATGCTCAAATTGCAGGAGGTATTTGACTGCATATTTGCCTTTTGGGGCAGCGCCGACGACTTTGTTGAATCGGAGACAACGAGAAATATACTGAAGTTCGGCAGAAGCGTTGAAAGACTTGACCTCTATACCCGTTTTTCCTTTTCTCCGACTCTCATCAAAAAGGAATTCAGTATACTTTTAAACCGTCTTTACAAAGTCGGCGTAGACTGTAACATAGACGCTATCAACACCCTTATGAACATCATTCTCGAAAAAGATGAGTACAGCGACTACGACCTATATACCGTGCGTGACGAGTTGTCTAAGGTATTTATTACGGCACCGCAGTATTGATCAAAAAAGGAAGATAAACGTGAAGCACATCAAATTTTTTTACAGTATGAAAATTGATTTTTCGTCCCCTGTGATAAGGCACTGCTTTTCTTTGAGATGCTTGCCGTTTGATACGCCGTCGCAGAGGATAGAACTCATAAATGTGGACATAGAGCCGCATAACATGCTTACCGAAACGGCCGACGGCTTCGGCAACAGAGTCCTCACCGACAGAATTATCGAGCCTCACTCAAAATTCGTTGCAATAGTTGAGGGAAAAGCGAGTTTAGACTTTTCAAAGCGCGAAAAGGAAGAGCTTAACTGCATTTATAAATATCCGTCGCAGCACACAGTACCCGGAGAAAAAATCATTGAACTCGTGTCGGGGCTCGGTGATATGGCAAACCTTACCGCGCTTGAGACCGCACAGGCGGTTTCAAAAAGAATCGGCGAAGTATTCAGCTATAAAAGCGGCGTAACAAATATAAATACCACAGCGGAAGAGGCACTGCACCTCGGGTGCGGCGTTTGTCAGGACTACGCGCATATATTTTTATCGGCGGCAAGACTTTCGGGCGTTCCGGCAAGATATGTTGCAGGCATACAAAAAGGAACCGGTGAAACGCACGCCTGGGCAGAGTTTTACGACGACGGCATATGGGTCGGAATTGACCCGACAAATCACAGAATGTGCGATGAAACGTACCTTGCGCTAAGCCACGGCAGAGACTTTGCGGACTGCGGCATCAACCGCGGACTTTTTATCGGCGGAGGCACTCAAACCCAAAGCATCGTGGCTACGGTGGAAGAAATATAAAAATGAGTGGTTATCCATGGCCCATTTGACAAAGTGTTCTCATCTTTTCAGAGCGAGCGAATACGAATGCTCGAATTGCGGCAACAAAAGCGACAAGCCCTATACAGAGTGTCCGCATGCGGCTCGGAAATGACATCGTATCAAAGCTACCACAGTTATGACCCGAGTTAGATTGACGAGACGGCGGATTACGACGAGATGTTCGGCGGCGATGACGACTGAAAGCAGAATTTGTTTCAAAAAAAGAATCGAGCAGCGTATATCTGCTCGATTCTTTTCTCTTTTATCGAATGTTGTTTTTTATCACCGACCAACTGTCTGTTAACCGTTCGAGATTATATGACGCATTGGCGGGACTTGTTGACGGCAAAGCCACGGTATCTCTGCCGACGGTATCTTTAATATACTTATTAAACAATTTTTCGCTTGTCTTGCCGTTTGAGTAGATTTGTCTTATACCGCATGAGGATAAAATCGTCCCTATATCATTCGGTACAACATTTTTAATAGAGCTGTCGGAAGATCCCACTATATCGCAACTTTTTATAATGTCCCAAAGCGCGATATTATGGCTATGCAAAAGAGCTGTTTTTTCTTCATTAGACGATGGCACCGCACAGCCGAGTACGGCGGCGAGCACACGCCAAAAACGATTTTGGGGATGCCCGTAGTAAAAGGATACTTCCCTTGATTTAACCGACGGAAATGAACCGAGAATCAATATTTTGGAATTGCGGTCATAAATCGGCGGTATAGTATGCAAAAGGTGCTCCGAAGTCATTGGTTTTTATCCTCAACTATTCTGTAATATGTTCTTGCCGTTACAGCATACACCAAAACGTAAATAATTGCAAATACGGATATTGTTGCGACGGTGCACCAGAAGAACAGCGTAACATTGCTGAGGTTCAGCAGCTTTAACAGCTTTGTAATTACTTTAAATCCGAAGCAGATATGAATTACGGCTGTAACGAGCGGCAGGAAAAATACGGTGAGCACTTGGGAATGGATACTCTTTTTGACCTCTTTTTTGCTCATTCCGACATTTTGCATTATTACATAACGCTGCTTATCGTCATAGCCCTCGGAAATCTGTTTATAATAAATTATCAAGACCGTTGCAACAAGGAAGAGAAGTCCCAAGGTTATGCCTATAAAAAACAGACCGCCGTACAGAGACATCATACTGTCGCGAGAGGTTTCGGCACAATTTAAATCGACTGCGGAGGTCTCGCTTATATCGCAAAAAAGAAGCGATATGTCCTTCATATACCCCTTTTGCACGTCTTTCGGCGCATCGGTATCAAAGCCGTAGGCGAAGCTCATGTCGGTGTGAGAGGCGTCTGCACCCTCGCTTTTGTAACCCATGGAATTATATATCGACATGGCGGCTTTCTCATCGGAAACAATATAGTAGCTGTAATTTGAGGTAAACGCCGAATAAGAGTCAATAGTAGGGAAAACGTCCACGGTATGCTTTATTTTATATGCGTCGTCGCCGAATTTAACCGTACCCGAAAAAGCCTTGCCGCGCGGCGTACAAGACAGCACCTCATCGCTTTGGAGCGTTTCGTTTTTTCCTGTTATCCTGTTGTATTCCGATACCGGTATCAGCGTCACAATGTCTACTCCGAGTCCGTCGTTATAGTCGGGGGTTACGGTAGCCGTATAGCCGCTGTCGTTAGCGTAAGACGAAAATGAGAGATAGCGGTAATAAAGCTCGTTCTTACTTTCTATACCGTATTTTCGAGCCTGCGTCGTCATAACATCGGCATAATCTTTGCAATTTTCCGTTGTTGCATTTTGCACGTCGATATAAATATTGCGAGGATACCGCGTGCGCATAATGTCCTCCGTACCGGCATATAGCGATACCGTAGTGGACACGGTGACAAGCACCGCGGTGGAAAGAATGCAGATGCTCGCAAGTCCTGCCGCATTTTGCTTCATACGGTATATCATACTTGAAACAGAAGTAAAATGCTTTGCTTTATAGTAATATTTTTTATTTTTTCTGAGAGCTTTTAATATCCATATACTGCCCGAGGAGAAAAGCATAAAGGTTCCGACTATTACGAGCAAAACCGCCGCAAAGAACGCGCCCATCGCCGTTATCGGTGATTTTACAACGAGAGCTATGGTATAGCCAGAAGCTAGAAAGGCTGCACCTAAAACAGCCGTAAGCACCTTTGCCTTCGGCTCTTTTTCGCCCTTATTTCCACCTTTTAAAAGTTCAACGGGATTTGATAGGCTGATGCATAAAAGATTATGTGCAAGATTCAAAAGAGCTATTGCGCCGAATACCAAAGCAGTAATGTCAACTGTTGACTGATAAAATCTGAAATCAATGTTTCCGCCGAATTTCAGTATTTTAAGCAGCAGCAAAAAGGTCAGCTTTGAAAAAAGCGCACCTATGGCGATGCCTGCCGCAGTTCCGAAAATATAGGTATAGGCAGTTTCAATAAAGAGTATTTTCGCTATATGGCGTTTTTCCATACCGAGAATGTTGTATAATCCGAATTCCTTTTTACGTTGTTTAATAAGGAAGCTGTTTGTGTAAAATAAAAATATAGCAGAGAAAATACCGACTGTTGCAAGGGCAAACGTCAAGAGGGAATGCAGAGCGTCGCTATCTGCCCATTTTATGTTTGCTATTGTACCGACCACAAAAAACATAGCCGTTGTAAATATACACGTCAAAATATACGGCACATATGTTTTACGATTATTTTTAAGATTTTGAACGGCAAGCTTTGAATAGAAAAAATTATTCATTGCTCTCACCTCTCGTTGCCATTGCGGTCAGAGTGTCCGAAATCTTCTGGAACATCTCGTCGTTATCCATACTTCCGCGATAAATCTGATTGAACACCTCGCCGTCCTTTATGAACATAATCCTGTTGGCGCAGGACGCCGCCTTTGTGGAGTGAGTAACCATCAAAATGGTCTGACCCTCCTCGTTAAAATCGCCGAACAGCTTTAAAAGAGCATCGGAAGCCTTTGAGTCAAGCGCACCGGTGGGCTCATCAGCCAATACAATCTGCGGATTTGTTATGAGAGCTCTTGCGACGGCGGCACGCTGTTTTTGTCCGCCCGAAACCTCATATGGAAACTTTGAGAGTATATCGGTAATTCCTAACTTTTCGGCAAGGGGTCTCAACCTCTTTGCCATTTCATCGTACGGCTTGCCTGAAAGCACAAGAGGCAGGAAGATATTGTCCTTTAAAGAGAATGTGTCCAAAAGATTAAAATCCTGAAATACAAATCCGAGATTATCGCGCCTAAACGCCGAAATTTCTCTCTCTCCTATTGCTGATAGACTTCTGCCGTTCAACAGCACCTCTCCGCTCGTAGGCTTATCAAGCGACGCCAAAATATTAAGCAAGGTTGTCTTACCGGAACCCGACTCTCCCATTATTGCAACATACTCGCCCTTTTCCACGGAGAAACTGACATTGGAAAGAGCTTGAACGTGCGCTCCGCCGAAACGGGTCGTATAAACCTTTTTCAAATTGTTTACTTCTAAAAGCGGCATAATAATTACCGTAGCCTTTCTGCTACAAATATTACATAAACAAACACGGTTAACCCTTGCTGTAGCCGTACAAGGCGTGACGGGAATTTTGTCTGTCTCAAAATCATAACCGAATAGCTTTTCTTTTTCGGTGTGATTTTACGTACCGAATGTATCCCTTTGTTTATTGCACGTTCAGTATATCAAAACGGAGAATCGCAAGCCATCGAAAAGGCTTACAATTCCCCTTTTAAACTTACATTTATGTAAGGTAGCGTTATTCCACTCCGAGGCTGACGGTGTCAAGACAAAGTTTGACCGTAGTCCCCTTTCCCACCTCGGAGGTCACCGTAATTGTATGGGAGAGCTTTGTAAGTATCTTTTTGCAGAGAAAAAGTCCTATTCCCGTAGATTTTTTATCCTCTCTGCCGTTGAAGCCCGTAAAGCCCTTTTCAAAAATACGCGGTAAGTCCTCAGGCCTTATTCCGATACCGTTATCGGAAATGACAAGCGTTTTCGCAGTATTTTCATCCAAATAAATATTGATTTCACCCTCGGACGTATATTTCAACGCATTCGAAATAAGTTGTTCGATTACAAACGACAACCATTTTTCATCGGTAAGCACACGGCAATTGATGTCGCCCACAATAACCTTTGTCTTTTTACGCAGAAATTGCTTTCTGTATTTTTTAACCGCCGCTCTGACTATTCCGCCTAAATCATAGCTTTTGATTTCGAGGTCGGAAGAGATGCTGTCGGAACGGATGTACTGAAGCACCATTTCAACATATTGCTCTATTTTAAAAAGCTGCTCTTCAAGCTCGTCGTTTTCCGGAGAACAGTCTGTTTGCAGCAGCAACCTCATGGCGGCTATGGGAGTTTTTATCTGATGCGCCCAGAGAGTAAAATAGTCCGCCGAATCGCTGTATTTGCGATTCATACGTGTTTCGGCATCTGTTTTTAGTGCGGACATCTTTTCGGCAATATCGGCAAGGTCCTTTTTTATTGGGTCATTATAATCCGGCAATTTAAGAACGGCATACTCTGCGTCGTTTTTAATTTTTCAAGTCTCTTATGCTTTTTGTATACCGAGGAAAAACGCAGAACAAATACAATCAATAGAATTACGGCGGAGATGAGCGTCGCATACAGCACCGGCTCCGTTTCCACTCCGTAAAGCCAGAACACCGTATAAAATACCGCCGCTGCAAATACAAACGATAATACGGACAAGATATTGCCCGCCGTATATCCGAAAAGTGCTTTAAACCAATCTTTCATAAAACCTACCTGACTATATAACCGAGACCCTTTTTGGTAACTATAAAGTCGCAAAGCCCGGCATCTTCAAGCTTTTTGCGAAGCCTCGTCATATTTACCGTGAGTGTGTTGTCGTCAATAAAGCTGTCGCTTTCCCAAAGCTTATCCATAATCATATCGCGCGGGACAACCTTGCCCGAATTCTCCATAAGCAGCTGCAAAATTTTAAACTCATTTTTCGTAAGCTCGGTTTTTTTGCCGTTAAAATCTATCGTCGCGTCATTGAGGTTGAGTATTGCACCGCCGTGTTCGATAACCGACGTTGTCCCCGAAAAAGAATACGTGCGGCGCATTACCGCCTGCACCTTTGCAGTGAGAACGCTCAAATCGAACGGTTTGGATATAAAATCGTCACCGCCCATATTAACAGCCATAACTATATTCATTTTGTCGCTTGCCGAGGAAATAAATATTATAGGCACATTTGAAAACTTGCGTATTTCGCCGCACCAATAAAATCCGTTAAAATACGGCAGAGATATATCAAGGAGTATAAGCTGCGGCGCAAACGACACTACCTGTTCGGTTATATTTTTAAAGTCAACAACAAAATCCGCATCATAATCCCATTTGCAAAGATGCTCTTTAAGGGTTCTCGCTATGACCTTATCGTCTTCAATTATAAGTATCTTTTGCATAGTTTCACCTTCATATGTATTTTAACACGAATATGGCAACTTGTCGATATAAAACAAAAATCGGCGCGGTATAAGACAATACTACCCTATACTGCGCCGAAATGAGCGGTTAAATTATATCAGTCTACTCTCTTGTCGCCGAAGAAGAAGAGCGCAACGGTACCGGGGCCCGTATGTGAGCCGATAACGGTGCCAACGCTGTTGATTTCGACCTTGCCGTTGAGCTTTTTGAATTTTGACTCAACAAGGTCGGCAACGGCTCTTGCGTCATCATAGCAGGCGGATTCGGAAATGTAGCACTTGCCGCTGTAATCAAGACCGCCGTCTGCGTGCTCGACCATACGGTTAACTATCTCTTCAATAACCTTTTTCTTACCGCGATACTTTGTTCTCGGTATAAGCTTGCCGTTATTATCCATATTGAGGAGAGGACATATGTTGAGCATTGTGCCGAAAATCTGCGCGGTCTTTGTTATTCTGCCGCCGCGATAATAACTTGTAAGGTCGGTAGAAAAGAACCAATGATGAACATTGAGCTTACGCTCCTCGGCAAAATCACGAACCTCTTCTATGCTCTTGCCGCTGTTTTTAAGCTCTGCCAAAGTGTCCATTAAAAGACCGTAGCCGGAGGAAGCACCGAGAGAGTCTACTATATATATTTTTCTGTCGGGGTACTCTTCGAGAAGCTCGTCACGCGCAATGCAGGCGGAATTATATACGCCCGAAAGTCCGGTTGAAAGAGAGACGTGAAGAATATCCTTGCCGTCCTTTAAGAACTCTGAAAAATACTCCTTAAACTGACCGACGTTGACCTGGGAAGTGGTAGGCTCGGCTCCGTCGGCTATTCTCTTGTAGAACTCGGCAAACGGCATTGATTTACCGAGGTCATCGGGATACTCCTTACCGTCCATATTGAAGTGAAAGCAAACATAATGCACTCCGATTTTATCAAAATGCTCCTGTGAAAGATCTGCCGTGGAGCAGCAGCTTAAAATATAATCTGACATTAGATATACTCCTTAATTTTCTGTATCTGTCACCGGTAAAACTTCCGGTATTTTTGTTTTAGGTTTGCTCTGAACGCTCCAGGCTATGTTAATTGCATGGTCTGCCACACGTTCAAAGTCTGTTATTGTGTTTATAAACAGCATTCCCGCACGGGTTGTACATTCGTGACTGTTGAGCCTGTCAATATGAGCTTGCTCAAAAGTCTCCTGCATTTTATCAACCTGCGCCTCAAGGGAATTGAGTCTTTCCGCCGTTTGTACACTCAGATTTTGCTCCGAAAAAGCATCTACCGAGCCGTCAATCAGCGAAATGACGGTACTATGCATAGTTTTTAACTCTTTTTCACCCTCCTCTGAAAGCTCTATATTTTCATTTACACGCGACAAGGCGGCTTCCTCAAGGTTTGTCGCGTGGTCGCCTATGCGCTCTATGTCGTTTATAACATGGAACAGTCGACCGATATATTTAGCGTCCTTATAGCTTAAATCAAGAGAGTTTATCTTGACCAGCACGGGCGTTATATTGTGATTGAGATAATTGATAATCTTTTCGGTGTGATTTACTTCGTCAAAATGCTTAATTTCCTTGTTTATAAGGTCGCTTGACGCAATATCGAAATTGCGTCTTGCCAAAGCAGCCATACGAAGGACCTCTTTTCCCACCTGCACTACGGCAAGCGGAGGGGTGTTGAGCATTCTCTCGTCAATAAACTGAAGGTGCATTCCGTCATCCTCTTTACCCTTTTTGTCGGGGACAAGAATGCAGGAAAGCTTTACAAGGGCGCCGGCAAACGGGAACATTATTATGGTGCTCACTACGTTAAATATGATATGAACGAGCGATATCTGCATCATCACGTTGTCACTCATAGCCTGTATCCACTTTGTAAACGGAAGGAACGTAGATATGACAACAAAAACAACCGTGCCGATTACATTAAAGAGAATGTGCATAACCGCGGTACGTTTTGAATTTGTCTTTGTACCGATTGTCGAAAGAAGCGCGGTAACACAGGTACCTATATTCTGGCCGAAAATAATATATACCGCAAACGAAAGCGGCACAAGCCCCTGCGATGCGAGAGCCTGAAGTATGCCTACGCTTGCCGCGGAGCTCTGTATAACGCCCGTAACTCCGGCGCCTATGAGTATGCCTACAAGAGGATTGTCCGCATTTATAATCCAATTGCGGAAAACCTCGGAATCCTTAAGCGGATCCATGGCGTTTTGCATAAGCTCCATACCCTGTCTCTTATACACATCTGACGC
>ENA-OZGV01001462-OZGV01001462.1-human-gut-metagenome-genome-assembly--contig:-NODE-1462-length-10402-cov-3.932637_pt1 | contig 10402 bp, 6 predicted proteins | sample MGYA00245120_ERZ653665 | MGnify/ENA primary metagenome ERZ653665 (study PRJEB26926, sample SAMN06165250) | human gut metagenome | biome: ENVO:00009003; feature: ENVO:2100002; material: ENVO:00002003... | reverse complement strand
AGATCTACACGCGTAAGATCGTCGGCAGCGTCAGATGTGTATAAGAGACAGACGACCGGGTATGATTACCAATGTCCCCCGCGTTGGTAATACAGAGAATAATCATAACTCCTCCCGTTTTGTAGAAGATGGATCTTACCTGCGCCTGAAAACAGTCACTTTATCCTATAATTTTCCTAAGAAATGGTTGAATAAGATACATCTGTCCAGATTGCAGGCTTACGTCACCGGACAGAATCTCTTCACACTGACTAAATACAAAGGATACGATCCTGAAGTAAATGCTTTTGGCGGAGACTCCGTTGCTCAAGGGGTGGACTATGGTACTTATCCTCAATCGAGGGCGGTAATTTTTGGTTTGAATATTGAATTTTAATAGCTGCAAAAATGAAAAACATAATAAAGTTAGCGTATGTCGTACTCTGTACATTAGTCGTTTCATGCAGTAGTTTCCTAGATGAGAAACCGCAATCGGATTTTATGCAGGAAGGTACCGGAACGGAAGATCAGGAGTCTAAATATGGAAGTCTGGCAGATGCACAGGCCGAGTTGCAGGGTGCGTATGAGAGTTTTAAAGCAGATATATTCCAGTCGGAAAATTATACTATTGGAGATGTGCAGTCCGATAATTGTTATATCGGCGGAGATGGTGTGGCCGAACAGGAGTTTGATTTGTTGAAACTGACCTCTACCAATTATAAAGTAGAACTGGTCTGGTCACAGTATTATTCGATGGCGGGCACTGCAACCAGTGTAATTGAAAATACGAAGATGATGGATCCTACTTCTACCGTAGCAGAAGAACGTAATCGTGTTATTGCAGAAGCCAAGTTCTTGCGGGCATGGGCGTATTTTGATATTGTCCGTTTATGGGGTGATGCCCCGATGGTGCTGGATTTGATTCCGACCATTACAGCCGAAAACCTCGATAAATGGTATCCGGTGATGTATCCGGAACGTTCTGCCACAGATAAAATATATGACCAGATCCTGGACGACCTGAATGAAGAAAATACCATTCGTTACCTGGTAAGCAAGAATAAAGGAATTTTCCAGGCAACCAAGGGAGCAGCCTATGCTTTACGTGCCAAAGTGTTAGCAACGAGAGGGGAGAAATCAACACGCGACTATACCAAAGTGGTTGAGGCTTGTGACAAAGTAATAGCAGAAGGCTATACGCTGGTCAGCAATTTTGACGAGTTGTGGCAACCCGATAAGAAATTTTCTTCAGAAAGCATCTTTGAAGTCTATTACACCTCCGATGCACCCAACTGGGCTTACTGGGTATTGCTGAAAGAAGATGACGGATCAGTAACCTGGCGACGTTATTGTACACCTACTCATGATCTGGTTGCTAAATTTGACAAAGAGAAAGATACCCGTTATGCATCCAGTATTCTTTGGAAATCAGTGCCTTATGATACCTATTGGCCGGCAGACAGTTACCCGTTGTCTTATAAGATTCGCGAGAAGACTTCCAATATCATTTTGATGCGGTTGGCAGATATACTGCTGTTGAAAGCCGAAGCACTGGTAGAGTTGGACCGCACCCCGGAAGCCATCCGGATTGTAAACAGCATTAGAGAGCGTGCCGGTTTTGCTCCTTCTTCTTTAGATGAAAATATGGGGCAGGCCAGAGGACGCCTGGCGGTAGAGAACGAACGCCAATTAGAGTTGTATATGGAAGGTCAGCGCTGGTTCGACCTGGTACGCAATAATCGTTTGCTGGAAGTGATGCAGAAGCATAAAGACAAAGACGGCAGATTGCTGTTTGCAGGTTTGCAGGCTTTTCGGCAGTTGTGGCCGATTCCTCAAGGAGAGAAAGATAAGAACACCAATCTGACTCAAAATGAAGGCTATTAATGAAAAGAGGAACGTAAAACTTTAAAAGAAAAAATGATGAAACACAATAATCTGTTTTTATGGCTGCTGGGGCTGACTGTTTGTTGGCTGGCTTCATGCAGCGAAGAAGATGGCCGGGTGACGTATCCATATTCGTGTCCCGAAATATCGGAACTGCAATTCTCAACTACCGATCAGACACCTGCTGCCGATTCTCTTTATTTTTCTGTGAAGATTCACGATCCGCAGACTCCTTTGTCTACGCTGGAAGTGAAATTGATGACAGGTGAAACTTTGGTCAGTTCGCAGTCGATCCGTACGAAAGGCACTGATGTCTCGATTGTTGAAAAAGGGATTTATATCCCGTTTGAAGCCGGACTTGAAGAGAATCAGGAAGCGAAGGTGATTCTGACAGCCATCAATGTAGAAGGTAGTGAAGTCACTCAAACATTTGATTTCCATATCACCCGTCCGCAGATTCCCGAAGTGCTTTATCTTCACTATAACGGTGAGGTGGTAGAAATGACCCGGAGTGAGGACAATCCTTACCTGTACCTTACGGAAGTTTCTGATTCGGAAGAGGGTTATCCGATGGAGCTATCTGGAAAGATCTCAACCACAGCATCATTGGATGATGCAAAACTGATTTGGGGAGCTGCCGAAGCAAGCAATACGGCAGTCCTTATTGAAGCGTCGGGCCCTAGCTTTGCTTTTGATTACCGGGATTGGTTTGTCGAACAAATCACTTTCAATGTGATGACTTTTGAACTGGGAGTAGTCGGCTACCAAAAGAACCTGAAAATTAAAGAAACCGAGTTGATAGCCAGTGAGGGATTTTTCCGTGCACAGATTAGCTTTACGCAGGGTGAAGAGTTCGAAATGAGTGGATTTGAAGATGTGGAACACGCTTACAATCGCGACTTCTTTAGCTATAATCCGAATAATGGCAAGTTTACCTTCTTGCGCAAATCAGGAACCTGGGAGATCTATTATTCTTCTAAGTATAATTATATCTGGGTGGCACGGATGGGTGATACGGCTCCCACTTGCTTCTGGCTGGTAGGACACGGATTTACATGCGCACCCGTCTGGAATGAAGCATATAATAGTGGAGGCTGGAATTTGGAAGACATATCACAGTTAGGATATATTGTGCCAATCGGTGAACAGAAATACCAGACCACCGTGTATTTGAGTAACACTCATGAATGGGAATCCTTCGAAATTGAAATTTACAGCGATTTGCAATGGAATAAAGATAAAGGCATGCTACTGCAAGAGGGTTCATTGTCCGGCGATACGGATGGAATTGAACTATCTGGTTCCAATGGAATAACGAGTGGCGACGGTTTCGTTCCCGGCTATTATCGTCTGACTTTCGACGCCTCGCAGGGAGTAGGCAAAGAAACTTTGCACATCGAACGATTGAGTGATTAATACCTAAAAGAATGATATATAGAAAAACAGGAAAGCCTATGAGAAATATGCTATATATAATATGGGGAAGTCTGTGCCTCCTGCTGGTCATTTCCGGTTGTAAATCGACTGACGGGGCGAAAGCCCCCGTGTCATTGACTTGGAAGATGGGAGCTGTGGAAGTACAGCCCGGTTACTATGAGAATTCATTTGTCCTGAAGAACATCTCAGATGTTCCTTTAGGAAAGGATTGGATCATCTATTATTCGCAGCTGCCTCGTGAGATTCTGCAGGAAGAGTCTGCTCCGGTCAAAGTGGAAGTGGTGAATGCGAACTTCTTCCGGATGTATCCGGCAGAAAATTTTCAACCACTGGCTCCGGGAGATTCGTTGACCGTCAAATTCTGTTGTACCAACGGATTGAAAAAAATGTCACATGCTCCCGAAGGCACTTACTGGGTGAGTCAGTCAGGCAGTAAGCAAGGTATTCCCTTGCCTGTCGGACTGACCATACAGCCGCTGAAAGGAATGGAGACAGAAGACTGGTATCCCGCACCTGATAAGATATATGCTTCGAATTTGGCGTTGGAGACTACAGCCCAGTTGCAGCAAACTGATATTTTTCCGTCAGTGAAAGAAGCGGTGCCGGCTACCGGCAAAGAGGGTTTTGCTATAGAAAATAAAGTAAAACTGACTTTTCATCCCGATTTTGCCAACGAAGCTGAATTACTGAAAGAAAAGCTGGCAACCATCCATGGCCTGGAAGTTGTATCCGAAGCACCGGTAACAGTTTATTTGGATTATTTGCCGGAACGGGAAACAGCAGTGAACGGCGAATATTATCGGATTGATACGGGAAACGGGCTGATAAATATTTCAGCTTCCACTTCACATGGCATATTCAATGGGACGCAAACCTTGCTCTCCCTGTTGAAAGGTCAGGAAAAGCCGTTTCGTTTGGAAGCTCTCTCCATCCGTGATTATCCCGATTTGCCGTATCGCGGGCAAATGCTCGATATTGCCAGGAACTTTACGACTGTTGAACATCTGAAAAAGCTGGTAGATGTAATATCTTCTTATAAACTGAACGTACTGCATTTCCATTTTTCGGATGATGAAGGCTGGCGTCTGGAGATTCCCGGCTTGGAAGAATTGACCTCGGTTGGCGCACGCCGGGGACATACCACGGATGAACTGGAATGTTTATATCCGGGCTACGATGGCAACTATGATCCGTCTGCAGCTACCTCCGGCAACGGATATTACACCCGTGAAGAATTTATCGATTTATTGCGTTATGCAGCTCAAAGACATGTGCGTGTGATTCCGGAGATTGAGTCTCCGGGACATGCCCGTGCGGCAATCGTGTCCATGAAAGCGCGCTATCATAAGTATGTGAATACTGCCCCTGAAAAGGCCAACGAATATTTATTAAGTGACGCACAAGACACTTCCCGTTATGTTTCCGCGCAGTCTTATACGGATAATGTCATGAATGTAGCATTGCCTTCTACATACCGGTTTATGGAAAAAGTGATTCGTGAGTTGATAGCCATGTATGAGGAAGCGGAGGTACCTTTGACTACGATTCATTTAGGTGGCGATGAAGTACCCGAAGGAGCCTGGATGGGTTCTCCTGTCTGCCGGACGTTTATGGATGAAAACGGGATGACAAGTGCCCACGAACTGTCTGAATACTATATTACGAAGATGGCAGACTATCTGCAACAATATCATTTGCAATTCAGCGGCTGGCAGGAAGTAGCGTTGGGACATCCGGAAACAACCGATCGTCATTTGAACCAACTTGCAGCAGGAGTGTATTGCTGGAATACGGTTCCTGAATGGGAAGCGGATGAAATACCTTACCAGATAGCTAACAAAGGATATCCGGTGATTCTCTGCAACGTGAACAATTTCTATCTGGATTTGGCCTATGACGCTCATCCCGACGAAAGAGGTCTCTCGTGGGCGGGATATGTCGACGAGTCCAAAGGTTTCTCCATGCTTCCATATAGCATTTATCGTTCTTCGCGTACCGATATGGCAGGCAATCCGGTCGATCCGGACATCGCAGGAAAGGGAAAAACGACTTTGACCGCTTCCGGAAAGGAACATATCCAGGGAGTGCAGGCACAATTATTTGCTGAAACCATCCGTGATTTTGAATGGGTGGAATATTACACCTTCCCCAAAATCCTCGGATTGGTGGAACGCGGTTGGAACGCTTTTCCCGCCTGGAGCACTTTAACAGGAGAGAAAGAACGTCAGGCTTTCAATAAAGAACTGGGCCTGTTCTACTCCAAAGTGAGTGAGAAAGAAATGCCTCACTGGGCGTCCCGAAGTATCAATTTCCGTTTACCTCATCCCGGACTTTGCATCAAAGAAGGGCAACTCCATGCCAGTACCCCTATCCGGGGAGGTGAAATACGCTATACGACCGATGGCACGGAACCGACCCTTCGTTCGGAACTTTGGAAAGCTCCCGTAGCCTGTGATGCTTCCGTTGTGAAAGCGAAACTGTTTTATTTAAATAAAGAGAGTGTAACAAGCACTCTCAAAGTAGATTAATCCACAAAAGTAGATAAGTTATGAACTATGATAAGATAAAAAGAACCGGAATATTATTCTTGTTGGGAATAGGTGCGATCACATCGTTGTCGTGCAATGATAATGATAACGCGAACTACCCGGAGCGAGTGCCCACCCGCCTGTCGGTGATGCCTTTGCCGGAAAGAGTCGATTATAAAGAATCGGTTGTCTCTCTTCCGCAGAATGTGACTGTCAGCCAGAACATTCCGGCTTCCACGTCGCAACTGTTGAAATCCACCCTGGAAGAGAAACTTTCTCTTTCCGTCAGTGATGCCTCCAACGATCGTGCCTTTATCCGTGTGAAACAGGAAGCGGATCTGGCTAAAGAGGCTTACCGGCTCACCGTTACCAAAGAGGGAGCCTGCGTCTATTATTCAACGGAAACCGGACTTCTCTGGGGAATCCAGACATTGAGACAAGCGCTCGAACAAGCAAATTTCTTCACTTCCGGAAGTGCTAAATATCTTCCGATGGTCGATATAAAAGATGCTCCCAAATATGATTGGCGCGGATTTCATATCGATGTAGTCCGCCACATGTTTACGGTTGATTATCTGAAAAAGGTGATAGACTGTTTGTCTTTCTACAAGATAAACAAGCTTCACTTGCATCTGACGGACGATCAGGGTTGGCGCATTGAAGTGAAAAAATATCCGTTGCTGACGCAGGAAGGCAGCTGGCGCGACTTTGACGAATATGACAAGAGATGCGTAGAACTTTCCCAACAGGATTATAACTATGAGATAGATCCCCGTTTCGTGAGAAACGGTTCTCAATATGGCGGTCATTATACGCAGGAAGAGATGAAAGGTTTGGTAAGTTATGCGTTGGAAAGAGGGATCGATATTGTACCCGAAATTGACATGCCAGGTCATTTCTCGGCGGCTATCAAAGTCTATCCCGAGTTGTCGTGCACGGGAGAAGCCGGATGGGGAGAAGAATTCTCTTATCCTATCTGTCCCTCGCGCCCGGAGAACTATCAGTTCGTGCAGTCCATCATTGATGAGATGGTCGAGATTTTCCCTTCGGAATATTTCCATATCGGAGCAGATGAAGTGGAGAAAGATAACTGGGAACAGTGTGAAGTTTGTCAGCGATTGATGCAGCAGGAAGGTTATCAGAAAGTGGATGAACTGCAAAACCGTTTTGTGAAGATTATGACGAACTATGTGAAGGGTAAAGGCAAGAAAGTGATGGGATGGGACGATGCTTTTCTTGAAAAAGAGCCACAGGATTTGATTTATACTTATTGGCGTGACTGGCTGCCCGATCAGCCGGGAAAGATTACCCAGAAAGGGTATCCGATTATATTCATGGAATGGTCCCGTTTCTATTTGAGTGCAACGCCTTCAGACGAAGGATTAAGCTCTTTGTATAACTTCGAGTTCGAACCCCAGTTTCCCGGCATCGTGAAGCAAAATGTGTTAGGCTTCCAGGCTTGTGTATGGACGGAGATGATTCCTAATGAACGGAAGTTTGGCCAGCACGTGTTTCCCTCTCTTCAAGCATTTTCGGAGTTGGCGTGGGGAAGTAGCCGTAACTGGATTGATTTTACCAATCGCCTGAAATGGCATGTTAAATGGTTGAATGCGAATGGATTCTATTTCACCAAACCGGGATTTCTTTAATCCTGGTACACTAAGAACAATATGAAATCAGAACGTTTACTTTCATTAGATATACTCCGGGGAATCACCATTGTCGGAATGATTTTGGTGAACAACCCCGGAACATGGGAATCCATTTACGCACCCTTGCGACATGCCGAATGGAACGGACTGACTCCGACTGATTTGGTCTTCCCGTTCTTCATGTTTATAATGGGCGTTTCCATGAGTTTTGCCTTATCCCGGTTCGATCATCATTTCAGTCGCGGTTTTATCATCAAACTGGTACGGCGCACGGTGATCTTGTTTTTGTTGGGACTTTTTCTTTCTTGGTTCTCGTTGGTGTGCACAGGAGTAGAACAACCTTTCTCGCACATACGTATTCTGGGAGTGTTGCAGCGGTTGGCATTGGCTTATTTCTTTGGTTCCTTGCTGATTGTGGGTGTCCGGCGTCCGGCAAATCTGGCATGGATCTCCGGGATCATTCTGGCAGGTTATTCCATCTTGCTGGCTTTGGGACACGGATTTGAACTTTCCGAACAGAATATTATTGCCGTTACAGATCGCACACTATTCGGAGAAGCCCATTTGTATCGGGAGTGGTTGCCGGATGGCGGGCGTATCTTTTTCGACCCGGAAGGCCTGTTGAGTACCTTGCCGTGCATTGCGCAAGTGATTATCGGTTATTTCTGCGGAAATATTTTGCGGGAGAAGACTGAAATCCATCACCGGCTGTTGCAGATCTCCATACTGGGTATTGCTCTTTTGTTTGCAGGATGGTTGTTGAGTTACGGCTGCCCGTTGAATAAGAAAGTATGGAGTCCGACTTTTGTGCTGGTGACTTGTGGTTTTGCTTCCTTGTTGCTTGTGTTTCTCACCTGGCTGATTGATATTCGTAAAAAGCAGAAATGGGGATATCCTTTCCATGTTTTTGGTACGAATCCATTGTTTATTTATATAGTGGCCGGTGTGTTAGCTACTTTGCTGGAGGTAATTACAGTTGGGGAGAGTAGCTTGCAGGAGAAGATTTACACTTCCATTTGGAGCGTTCTTGCCGATGCTCATCTGGCCTCTCTGATTTACGGCCTTCTGTTTATCGGATTCAATTATCTGATTGTATGGGGGCTGTACAAAAAGCAACTATTTATAAAGATATAGAAGGTAAGTGACTAGTTAGAAAAAGGTAGAGTTTATGCCGGATAGCTACGGCAGTTTGTTTTCGTAGCCGGATGGCATAAACTCTATTGATTATCAGTTCAATAAATATACAGGTAAACAGTCTTCCTATTTTTCTTTCTCCGACGGCGTGTGTGTTGTCCGCCAGAACGTATTTTTCACCTCCCTTGCCACCTCTTTCCAGCTTGGTATACTTTTTAGTGAGCGTCGAGCCGGGAAATCGTAAAGCAATAACAATAGGAAGAGGAAAATGCAGGCATAAGCCACCCAGCCGTAAATCTGCTTGATGCTTATCTCCATCATCTGACTGATAAACTCTTCCATATAGTGACCCAGATTGAACGGACTACTGCTGAAAGCTACATGATCGATGGCTGAACCGTAACGGGCCAGATTGTCGGGAACATAATACGCCAATCCCTGTGCATAGACTGCGGCTCCCACTACGCCGCCTACTACCATGTGCAGCATATTGAACACACTTAATCCCTGGAAGAAATGCTGGAAAGTCATGATTTCCTCCAGACACACCATAAAAGTAGCACTCAATATGGCATAAGCGAAGCCCCGACATACGGTCGGCAGGTAAAGCTGTGAAATATGGATGTCGGTGGATAAAGTCAGGTAGAAACCGATCAGGTAACCGATCAACCCGATAAAGCCGACAATGACCAGGCGTACATAATTATACTGCTTGACGTGCATCCACCAATACGAAAACACACAACCGCATACGATACCGACAATGGCAAGCCAATCGAGTTGGGAACTGACCAGTTCTTCATATTTCATTACTTCCTCGTAAAAGACTTCCTCCAGCACGTGCTCCGTGGCGAGGAACGCTTCCACTAAAGTGACTAATCCCAATAAAGGCAAAAAATGGCGGTACGTCCACATCTTTGGTTCGAGAAATGGGTGTCGAATGGTCATCATGCGCCAAATACAAATTCCTAAAGTGATGAAAATCACGATGGTAAGTTGGCGGATGACCGGGCTGTTCCACCAGTCGTACCAGTCTCCGTAGTTGAAGAGGAAGGCGATTTCCGCTAATAAGGCAGCCCATAGTATCCCGCCCAGCCAGTCGATACCAAACAGAGGAAATTTACGCATGAACCGGAAATGCTTCACACAAGTGAACTGTATCAATAAGACAATCAGCATCAGACCGGCAACGAACAGGTTCATGTACGTCCAGTGATAATGATACATTAGACGGGTCGTAAGTAGGTCAGATAGCTGGATGCTTCCCAAAATTACAATATGAAGCCAGGGAAAGAAAACGGTGAAATCCCGTTTAGGGGTCATCCACAGCTGAATGTTTGACATACACTCGAAAGTTCCCTGTATTTTGCACATACCTTCGATGAAGCAGACCAACCACAATAGAGGGAGAAAGGTGATATGCGGTGCTATCAGGTTGCAGAGTAATACTCCCAGTGCGGCCGATGTAAGCAGGGTTTTATTGGTAAAACGGAACTTCATGCGGAACAGTAACGGAAAGTAGATTGCCATACCGGCCAGGTTGGCATACATGCACATCAAAATATCCTCCCGCATCAGTGACATGCTGCCGATCATCTGATTCAATGCACCCAAATAGACACCTCCCGAAAGTTGGAAGGTGACGGCTATGAAAAGATAAATCCACGGTTGCATTTTCCGCGGCACGAAGCTGCGGAACATCGGCAAAACAAAAGGACCGTTCAGAACAGGAGCACTCATAAGACTGTCTCTTATACACATCTCCGAGCCCACGAGACGGACTCCTAT
>ENA-OZGV01001457-OZGV01001457.1-human-gut-metagenome-genome-assembly--contig:-NODE-1457-length-10442-cov-4.965919_pt1 | contig 10442 bp, 7 predicted proteins | sample MGYA00245120_ERZ653665 | MGnify/ENA primary metagenome ERZ653665 (study PRJEB26926, sample SAMN06165250) | human gut metagenome | biome: ENVO:00009003; feature: ENVO:2100002; material: ENVO:00002003... | reverse complement strand
TAGGAGTCCGTCTCGTGGGCTCGGAGATGTGTATAAGAGACAGTTAAGACTAAGCGTAAAGCAAGGGATTTTTCTAAAGGCAGGTGCGCGTCGTACAGTGAAGTGAAAAACTCACAAATATAACCGACGCCGACCATATTAACTACTGTACCGAAGCCGATAAGTCGTCTGCCGAGAAAAGCAATTGCAATAAGGATAACGCAGTTGATGCACATCTGATAAAAGCCGAAGCTGATACCGATTTTACCGCTTATCGCCATATTCATTGATGTGAACGGGTCAACGCCCATATCGGAATAAGAGAAAAGCGAAATACCGAAGCCCATAAGCAGTATGCTGAATATCATCATAAAAAAGCGTTTTACGCCTTTTTCCTGTTTAAACACACTTATCAAATTCATTGATCTGATGATTTCTGCCATTTTAGCTCCTCGCTTTGTATCTATTGCACAAGTATTGCTTTCTTTATTTGTACACATCTTACAGCCGCGTTGTCGTTTTGTCAATAGTTGAGCTGAATTTTTTGTCACTTCCTACAACTTTTGTATATTGGTACAAAACGACGGTTTTGATGTCGTAAATTTAGTGCGATTGCACAACACAAGCAGCATACGCCATATAATGTAATGTATAAAAAACGACCGTCGTGCACTCGGCACGGCGGTCTCAACAGTAATAGTTTCAAAAGTAGGCTTTACGACATAATATTCTGCGGAATATCGTCAGCCGCTATAACGCGAGCGACACCGTTGCGGTCGTCACCGAATGTCGGATGCTCGTTCAGCATGGGAACAAAGACAAACATTTTTATAAACAGAGCGGACATTATAAACAATGTTATAAAAAGTCCGAAAAGACGGCTCTTGATTTTTTCTTTTCGAATTTCCGAACCGGCGGGTTTAACGCTATACTGTATATCCATATATAATATCTCCTGTCAAATCTTATTGTACTCTTATCAACTGCAATACAATATATATCATCGCAAAATTACAAACAAGAGTCGAAATTATTAAGATTAGGTTAAAAAGTGTTTTTCGTTTAAACCCGGGCTTAAAAGGCAATAATGTTGGCTTGTTACCTCTTTGGGTATATTGCTTAGTTTTTACGATTGACTACTGCATATTTTTGTATTATAATTCCATTATGTCATTTTTGCTCTGCTGCGGATTTTTTACAAACGAAATCAACTTATCAGCAGCTATGTAAAGTATAATGCTTTACAGGTTTTTGTTTTTTATAGGCGTGAAAGATGAGCTGATACGGCTTATAAAGGCGCTATATAGCGGATTTCTTTCAAGTTCTGAAAGCAAAAAGCCTGTGTGTAAATGTAGTTTACTTTACACTACCCGGTATCATCCTATCAGGTATCGGAAAGCAAACAGCAAATGCAAAGTGTATAAAACACAAAAAAACGGAGGAATTATATGAGCAAATCGGAAGAAGCTATGCACGGCATAACCTTTAAAGACAAAATAGGCTACGCCATGGGCGATATGGGCGGACTGCTGACATTCGGACTTGTCTCCGCATTTTTGAATATGTTTTACACGGACGTTCTCGGAATATCCGCGGCGCGCATAACCGTACTGATGATAGTTGCGAGAATTTGGGACGCAGTAAACGACCCTATGTGGGGTTCTTTTATCGACTCAAGGAAGCCCACTAAATACGGAAGATTCAGGCCGTACATACTTTGGGCATCTCTGCCGCTTGCGGTAGGTGCTTTCTTTATGTTCTTTAAAATTCCGGGTCTCAGCGACAACCGGTATCTTATTTACGCATATATCACGTACATATTTTACGGCATGATGTACACCGGCGTAAATATTCCCTACGGCTCGCTCGCCTCGGTAATAACAGATGATGAAATAGAGCGGTCTTCGCTTTCGATGTGGCGAAGCATCGGTGCAGGCATCGGCGGTCTTCCCGCCTCTATTATTTTACCGCTCATCGTTTACACTACCGTGACAAATGAAAACGGAACAACCGCAAAAGTACTCGACGGTACAAAGCTCTCGCTGTCGGTAGCCGTTCTCTCGGTTCTCACTGTAATAATTTTCTTCTTACACTTTAAATTGACAAAAGAGAGAATAACCTTACCGCCGACGCAGAATCAAAAGGATTATAGTATCGGCAAAGCGATGCGCGCTCTTTTAAAAAACAAGCCGTTTATCGCGCTTTGCATAGTATCAATGCTTCTTATCTGCTTCCAGATGTATACTCAGACCGTTTACAACTATCTCTTTAAGAATTTCTATGAAAAGCCGGGTCTTTACGCACTTGTTACCGTATGTACATATTTGCCGATGGTACTGCTTTTGCCGTTTATGGGCAAGCTTATAAGAAAATACGGCAAAAAAGAGATATGCTCCGCAGGAATACTCTTTGCTCTTATTGTAAACATAGCAATGTTCGTCATTAAATTCACTCCGGCTGTGAGTAATCCGTATGTATTTCTCGTTCTCTCGTTCTTCTCAGGGGCCGGTCAAACCTTCCTTATTATGCAAATCTGGGCACTTGTTACGGATGTCACGGACTATCACGAATACATATCGGGCAGACGAGAGGAGGGCACATCTTACAGCTTTTATTCGTTTGTACGCAAGCTCGGTCAAACAGTAGCCGGTGCAGGTGCGGCAGGCGTTCTCGGAGCTATAGGCTATGACGGCAAGCTCGCCGTTCAATCGCCAGAGGTTCTGACAAGGCTATATGACATAGCAACAATAGTCCCCGCAATATTGCTTGCTCTTATATTCGTTGTATTGACGTTCGGCTATAAGCTTTCAAAGGAGCAGCTAGATGAGCTTCACAATGTTTTGCGCGAAAGAAGAGAAAAGGCAGAAGCCGAAACAAAGTAAAAACAGGTCTTGATGACAAAATCCCCGGATATGCCGAAGCAAGCATATCCGGGGCTCTTTTTTGTAATTTACAATGTATTATTCTACCGTCAGTATTCTGTCGTCTGCATCGCAAAGCACAATATCCGGGGTAAATGATTTTTCACCGATATTCTCGATACGGACTCTGACATACTCGCTGTCGCAATCCACGGTGAACAGCAAGTGAACGCAATCGCCGGTTTTATACGCAAAGCTCTCGCCGTCATCTGTAAAGAATTCCGATTTAAAGCTGCCGCTCCTTAACGGATACACAGTAAGCCTTAATTTTTCCGAGGATTTGAACCCGTACTCCCCCTCATCGGTAGCTATAACGCTTCCGCCTCGCACAAAATACGGGACCTCCCCGTCGGGCGGAATATTCAGCATTACGGACGTACCGCCGTCGTATACTTTATCGTTTAAATACCAAATTTCGTTTTTGGGGAGATAAACCTCGGTTTCGTTCACTCCTTCATCGAGAATACACGCGGTGAGAATATCTCTGCCCACGAGGAACGATGTGCTGTCGCAGTCTATCTCTTTGTCATCATAGTAGAGTAACAGCGGAGCTGTCATCGGCACATCGTTTTCGACAGATAAAAAGGCGGAATTATAAAGATACGGAATGAGTTTTTTTCTTTCCGCCATTATTTTTCGTGCGGCAGGAATGGCATCCGGATAGCTCCACGGCATAGTTGCGGAGCCGTCCGAATTCCACGAATGTATTGTAAATCTGGGCTCGAAAATGCCGTGCTGCATCCATCTTAAAAGCAGCTCACGTGACGGCATATCGCCCGAAAAACCGCCGAGATCATGCCCGTAGAAGAAAAATCCCGACAAAGACAGCGTCATACCTATGTAATGGCAATAACGCAGGTCATGAAATGATGTAAAATTGTCACCCGACCAGGTGGTTGCGAGACGTCTTACGGCACTGCTGCCGCTTCGTGTCGATAAAAACGGTCTTTTGCCCGGATATTTTTCTGTTTGCGCAGAATACGAGGAGGCGACCATAAGATACGTGAGTATCGGTCTTATTCTGCTCGCCTTTACGCTACCGTCTTTAAAGCCGTTTGCCACAGCGTCGGTATCTTTTATATCAAATTCGTTGTTATCGTTCCAAGTGGCGTCTATTCCGTAGTCCAGAAGCTTTGCCGCAACATTGTCGTGCCAAAACTTAAAGCCCTCGGGCAGAGTAAAATCAATGTAACTGCCCATACCGTCCCAAAACTCGGTTACAAACGGTGTGCCGTCTTTATTCTTTACAAAAAGCCCTTTTTCGGCTATTTCGTTGTACATCGGGTGCGACGTCAAAAAGGCAGGCTTGATATTGGGTATCAAGTGAATTTTCTCGCTGTTAAAACGCTCAATAAACCTTGCGGGGTTCGGGAATTTATCGTAATTCCAATTAAAAACACACCGCAAGTCGCCGATGGAGGTATAGCCCGAGGACAGATAAAATCCGCTGCAGCTCATATTTAAGGTATCAAGCTTTCTGAGAAATCCATACAACTGTTCTTCGGAATTCGGCGCATCGGTATAAGCCATGGTGCTGGCACAGTAATCAAAGCTCCATTTCGGAGGCAGGGTCTGTTTTCCGCAAAGAGAGCAATACTGCCTTAAAATTTCAAGCTTTGAGCCGAAGAACACATAATAAACAAGACAATCGTCATCGCTTTTGAAGAACTTGAAAGCGGGATAATAATTATTTATTTCTCTTCCGAAATCCATAACGGCACTGTCGGACGTATCGTAATAGATACCGTAGCAACCGACGGAATTTTCACACATATAAAACGGCACGTGCTTATAAAGCGGGTCCGACGTTTCCGCATCATAACCCATACTGTCGCTCGTCTCTATGCGAAAGGTGCGCCCCGCCTTATTGACACTGCCGCCCTTATCGCCGAGGCCGTATATTTTTTCGCCCTTTTCGCGCGTTAAATAATGATATGTACCGTTTCCGAATTCGTTCTGAAAATTATAGGCAAGCGGTGCTCTGTCGGCAAAAAGAAGCTTGCCGTCCTTTTTATAGCTCAGTACAAAGTTGTGCGTATTAAGCTCTGCTTCGACATTTCCCAAATAGAAGCGCTCACCATCGGCTGTTTCATTTACTTGCGGAGCAAACAGCGAAAATCCGTCAAGGCTCAGCTTATCCCTACCCTCTGTAAGAAATTCGTTTTGCGGGTCTACGGTAAAGGTGGGCAGCATTTTACAATCGTCACGGAATAAGGCGACGCGCATCATACTGCCGCTCAAGAAGTCGATTCGCGCCGTAATATCGCCGCAAACGTAAACTCTGCTGCTGCCGCTATGCTCGGACAGCTTAAAATCATATGAAAACTTCATTACAGCACCGGCCCCTTATTGAAGAGTGTATTTTTTATAAGCGTTGCGGTCTTCCAGCCTGCAAGGCGCGTCTTTTCGCAAAAATTCATCACCTTGTGCGTTCCGGGCTTCCAGGTCGGGATTTCCCTGCAATTCGGGTCTCCGCACTTTACAAAAGCGCTGACTGCCGCCACCATTTGCTCCGATATGAGATAGTCGATATCGGTAAACGGCCGCCAACCGTTTTTGAGAGTTGCAAACACATACGGCAAGTCACTCGAATGCCATGCGCCGCAGTTATCGCCCGGCAAATTGCGCGCAAAAAGATAGACAAAGCATTTACTGCCCTTATCGTTTCGCACCCACTTTTTCACAAGCAGTTTTAAAACTATCGGTATCATATCTGCCGTTGTAACGCCGAGTATTTTCGGCATTGCGCTTATTGTTTTTATGTTAAACGTATCTTTCGTAAGAAGCTTTCCGTCTTCACACGGAAGCGTGTAAGAGAGTGTACTTTTAATTCCCTCGTCGCGGCACGCCTTAAGCCATGCATAGTAAAGGGTTTTCGCGTCCGTATCTCTAAGCTCGGAAAGGCTTGTTTTACCGGCATTTTTGATTATTTCGTCCCAGAATTTTTTCATTTTTTGCGGCGACAGCGGGCGTGACAAAACTCGTTGAAGCGCGGCTCCGCTCAACATAACGGCACCCGACACCATATCCCTTGTAAGCGGACTTGACAGAAGCACATCTACGCTCATGGCTCCTGCGCTCTGCCCCAAAAGGGTTATTCTTTCGGGATCTCCGCCGAAGGAAGAAATGTTGTTTTTTATCCATTTAAGTGCCGCAGCTTGGTCAAAAAGGCCGAAATTACCGCATACTCCGTTTTCATCGGCGACATCGGGGTGAGAACAAAAGCCGTACGGTCCGAGACGGTAATTCACAGAGACAAAAACAATGTCATTTTCGGCATATGCCTTACCGCTGATATGCCCCTCGTTTGAGCTGCCGCCCGTAAAAGAACCGCCGTGTATATACAACAAAACGGGACATTTTTTTGCGTTTTTGGGCGCGCTGATATTGAGATATTGACAATCCTCGCTGTATGTAAAGCTCATACCGCGCCTGAATTCCCTGTGATAAAACGGGTTAACCTTTGCGTCGTCCTCAAAACCGCGGTGCTGGTAGCAGCAATCGCCGAAAGCGGTCGCATCATATACGCCGTCCCACCCATCGGTAACGACCGGATACTCCCACCTGCCCGCGTCGGCATACTTTATGCCGCGAAACTCAACATAGCTGCCGTTATCGAGCCCGACGATATCTCCGCACTCGGTTTTTAATTTTACCGTATTCATTTTATCGCCCCTTACGTTATCGCATAAATCACAGTAATGAAAATCTCGGAAAACTTCCAAAACGTTACATACATCATTATGTGCAAATTATATGCCACAACGAGAGCGGTGTCAATTATTTTAAGACAATATATACAAATTAAAAGTTGTTTTCAGCTCTGCGTGAATTCAGCTTATTACCGACCGCCTTTTTATAAACAACGGCGGAAATTACGGCCGACACGGCTTCTGCTATCCAAAAGGCATTCCAAACACCGTCAGCACCGAATATCCGTGTTAATACAAAAGCTGTCGGGATTATTATTACTGCATACCTGCAAAGTGATATTATGAGAGATTCAACACCCTTGCCGAGTCCCTCAAGAGCTCCGGATGACGTTACGGAAATTGACGAAACAACAAACCCGGCGCTGATTATTCTGAGCGCCTTTTTGCCTGCGTCTATCGTTTCGGGATTATCGGTGAACATTCCTATCAGCTTATGCGGCAGCGCAATGCACAGCACAGTACCGAAAAGCATTATGCCTGCCGTCAGCACAAGAGTTATATCGTAAATTTTTTTTACTCTTTTATGCTCGGCGGCACCGTAATTATAACCGATTATCGGTCGCATTCCCTGCACTATACCGTTAGCGGGGAGGTATAAGAACGTCTGAAGCTTATAGTAGACACCGAGCACAACAACATATATCTGTGAAAACGAAGCAAGCATTGCATTAAGGCTTGACACAAGAAGTGACGGCAGCGCAAGATTTATTGACGCCGGGATACCCACAAAGTACAGTTTACGGTCTATAGCCTTATTACGTTTTAAATATTTGCGGTTTATGGTTACGCTCGGTTTTTTCACGGCGTACAAAACTACATACAGTAAAAGGGTACTCACCTGCCCTATGCCTGTTGCGAGGGCGGCGCCGTCAATTCCCATTTTCGGAAATGGGCCTATACCGAATATCAAAAGCGGGTCAAGTATGATATTTACAATACAGCCCGTCATAAGTCCTGCCATGGAGGCATTCATTCTGCCGACAGCTTGGAAGATTTTTTCGTATGCAAGGCTTATCATAATTACAATCGAAAACGAAAAAACTATTGTTGAATAGCGCACCCCGAGGGAAATTACGTTTTCGGACTGCGTGAACATTTTAAGGAATGGGCGCATAATCGGAATGCTGACTGCGGCGGCGATAATGCCGTGGAGTATTGAAAACAAAAATCCGTGTGTGGCGGCGGTATCGGCTGCCTCTTTTTCACCTGCGCCGAGGTGAAATGCGATAACGGCATTAAGTCCCACGCCGAAGCCTATTGCAAGCGCATTGACAAGGTTTTGCACCGGATAGACAAGCGACAAAGCTGTTATTGCGTCCTCGCCTATTTTGGCGACAAAAAAGCTGTCCACTATATTATAAAGCGAATTGACGAGCATTGATATTACCATGGGAGTGGCCATAGACATAATAAGCGGAAAAACAGGCTTTTCCTTCATAAATTTTTCGTTCATACAAATACATCTGCCTTTCGAATCCGAGCGTATTTTCTCAATTAAAAACGCCACGCAATTACTCAAAATCGAATAATTGCATGGCGAAAACACATCTTTTTAAGACCGGAAAAATCCATACGTTGTTTTATCGGTATGTAATATAACACACTTTCGCCGCTAAGTCAATAACGGCTGAAACATAATAATATATATGCCGAGAGAGAATAATGCTCTGCTCAAGGGCTTTTATTCGTCATCCTCCGAATAGTAATCGTCATCCTCAAAATAGTAATCGTCCTCCTCCAACTCCTCCTCATCAAAGTTCCAGACATCATAGCTGCCGTTTCTGACCAAATCCTTTTGCCAATCCTCCAAGCAATAAGAATTCATTTCCGCTTCAAGCTTTTCATCGTAGGAGTTATCTTTTTCATCGGAACAATCCGTCATCAGCTCATCAAAAACCATAAGGCTCGCCATCCCGGTCATAAGCCCGTCTCTGTTCTCGCTTAATTCGCAGGCTTCGGGAACAACCGTATCGGATTCGGCGATTTCTTCGCTTAATGTGCGCTTTATTTTCTGCCTTAATTCAAAGGAAACGGCTGACAAACTGTTCAGACGGCGCAGCAGTATTTCCTCCGATAAATTCCCAAAGCGAATTTTTTCGTAATCTTGCACGTTTAGGCTATACAGCCTTGAATAGCGTTTAAACTCCTTAACAGTCGAAGACGGAAAATGCTGCTTATTTTTTTCTAAATAACATTCCGCATTTTTAATCATTGTTTTACAGTCTTTTATCTGCCGGTTTATCTCCGCAATAATTTTTTGCTTGTTTTCGCCGCATTTCACCTTATACAAAAGTGCATATATGTGCTTACAGTTTTGCTTTCTCTCCGTATAATAGGGGCATGTGCAGCTCATACTTACTATTTTGTCGTTGTCTCCGAATGAAAGCTCAACATTATAGTCGGCGGTACCTTTTACAATACAGGAATAATGAGTCCCCGTTTTTTTAAGGTCTCTGATTTTGCCGTCGGAGCAATATGCTTCTCCGCGTTCTCGTATCAAGGGGCTGAATAAGCCGTCATAAATTCTCTTATCAAATAAGCCTAATTTCTCCCTGCTCACTTCCGCCGGAGCTGTTGAAGTCTCTTCGATATTTAATTCGGTATCGACAAACGGGACGTCGGTAATGTCCTTTTTGGCTTTCTTTCTCCTGTGCTTTTTGACAGCATTCCCCACAGCCTTTACAATCACCGCCGTTATCAGGCACAACAGCTTAAAAGCCCATTTTAATATGTAATATGCGGCCATTCCGAGAATCAGCAATACCATCACTATAAAATTCCCGGTCATTGCAATGTTTTTCTTCTTCATATATGTATTCACAATCTCACAATCGGCAAGTACCGTATGATATTATACTACTCTCAAACTACAGTCTTTACACTCGGCTGTCCTCCGTGTTTCAGTACCTTATGAAATTACACTACTCTCAAACCACGGACAATCCACATCGTGAAGTGCGATAGTTTCAGTACCTTATGAAATTACACTACTCTCAAACGGTTTAAGAATAAGAAAAGGGGATAAGATGTTTCAGTACCTTATGAAATTACACTACTCTCAAACTAAGAGGAGTGTTGCCAACGACACAACGAAGTTTCAGTACCTTATGAAATTACACTACTCTCAAACGAAGTCAATGCTTATGCGGTTACCGACAACGTTTCAGTACCTTATGAAATTACACTACTCTCAAACAAAGCATTATTATAAAGCCAATTTCTGTCAGTTTCAGTACCTTATGAAATTACACTACTTTCAAACGTCGAACAACGCAAAGAAATAAAGACAACAGTTTCAGTACCTTATGAAATTACACTACTCTCAAACCCGTTATAAACGAACGAAGCGTCGATATGGTTTCAGTACCTTATGAAATTACACTACTCTCAAACTCGATAGTGTCCATGTTTGTTGCTTTTCTTGTTTCAGTACCTTATGAAATTACACTACTCTCAAACATCATCGTCTCCGACTATGTCTATACCGCCGTTTCAGTACCTTATGAAATTACACTACTCTCAAACCCGTCTGCTCCAACGGGTACACCGTCTTTGGTTTCAGTACCTTATGAAATTACACTACTCTCAAACTCAAGCTGTCACCGTTAACTGTTCAACGGTGTTTCAGTACCTTATGAAATTACACTACTCTCAAACATAGGTATGGTTTCTGCGTTTGTTTCTGCAGTTTCAGTACCTTATGAAATTACACTACTCTCAAACGTATATACAGCTTATGATGTTTTACTCAAAGTTTCAGTACCTTATGAAATTACACTACTCTCAAACCTGTCTCTTATACACATCTCCGAGCCCACGAGACGGACTC
>ENA-OZGV01001429-OZGV01001429.1-human-gut-metagenome-genome-assembly--contig:-NODE-1429-length-10598-cov-4.638054_pt1 | contig 10598 bp, 8 predicted proteins | sample MGYA00245120_ERZ653665 | MGnify/ENA primary metagenome ERZ653665 (study PRJEB26926, sample SAMN06165250) | human gut metagenome | biome: ENVO:00009003; feature: ENVO:2100002; material: ENVO:00002003... | reverse complement strand
ATCTACACGCGTAAGATCGTCGGCAGCGTCAGATGTGTATAAGAGACAGAGCATGTGGCGCGCACCTACCACCAGAGCCACTGCGGGGGCATGTGCTCGCTGGCGTGCACGGTGCGCGACGGGCGCATGGTGAAGGTGCAGCCCAACGGCGTGGGCAACCCCGACTTCCAGACCATCTGCCTGAAGGGCATCTCGGAGGTCGCGCACATCTACGGGAAGGGCCGCGTGCAGACGCCGCTCAAGCGCGTCGGCGAGCGCGGGAGCGGTCAGTTCGAGCCGATCAGCTGGGACGAGGCGCTCGACGAGATCGCCGAGCTTATCAAGACCACGCAGGATTCCTACGGCCGCGACTCCATCATGGTGCTCGCCACCGCCGAGGCCGACTTCGGCTTTCTGGCTCCCATGCTGGGCGCGCAGAACGGGGGCTTCGACGGCATCGACGTGGGCACCGGCAACGGGCTCGACCCGGCTATGGGCTTTGGCGCGGGGTACGCGATGTGTGCCCCCGAGGCGCGCGATTGGCAGCGTTCCAAGCTCGTGCTCACGGTGGGATCGAACTACTGCGAGTCGAGCCTGCCCAACGTGTTCACGTTCTTCGACGCCAAAGAAGCCGGCGCGCACATGGTGACGGTCGACCCGCACTATTCCACGACCGCCTCGAAATCCGACGAGTGGATTCCCATTGAGCCGGGCACCGATGCGGCGCTGTTTTTGGGCATGATCTCGCACATCATCGATAACGGTCTTACCGACGAGGAGTTCATGGCGCAGCACTCGACGATGCCGTTCCTCGTCGACGCCGAGACGGGCCTGCTCGTCCGCGATCATGAGGAGATCGCCCTGGTCGATGCGGCAGCCGCTGCCGAGCCGGAGACGCCCGAGCAGAACCCCTATTTCGTCATCGATCCGGTAACCGGCGCGCCGGTCCACCACACCCAATGCGCCGCGCCGGCGCTCTCCGGCGCCGCTCAGGTGCGCGGCCGCAACGCGGTTACGGTGTGGGATAAGCTCGTAGAGGGACAGAAGCCCTACACGATCGATTGGGCGGCCGAGATCACGGGCATTCCCGCCGAGCGCATCGCCAGCCTGGCCGAGGAGTACGCCGAGGGTCCCTCGTCGCTGGCGCTCGGCTGGGGCGGCAACGACAAGATGACCAACGCTGACATTGCCGGACATGCCGCCGCGGTGCTCGTGGCCATCACGGGCAATGTGGGCAAGCCGGGCACGGGCGTGGGCGTCTACGTGGGTCAGTCCTACAACAGCTACGCCCCGGCACTTGGCGCGTGGGCGATGCCGGAGGACTGGGCTGCCGCCGCATCTGAAGTGAGCATCTACGACATGCCCTACAAGGAGAGCAACTGCCATGCGGCCATCTTCTGCGGCGACATCGTGGCGCAGCATCTGGCCAACATGAACGTGACCTGCGACTGGGCCGACACGCTCGACTTCATCGTGACCATGGATCCCTACTTCACCGAGGGCGCGAAGTGGTCCGACTACATCCTGCCGTGCACGTCGCGCTTCGAGTATGATGAGCCGTTCGGCAACGTGAAGGCGGGCTACAGCCAGATCGTCATCCAGGAGAAGGTCATCGATCCGCTTTTCGAGGCGCATACCGATCTGTGGATTCAGCGCGAGCTGGCGAGCCGCCTGGGCCTTGAGGCCGGCATTCCCGCAAGCTCGGTCGATCGCTGCAACGCGATTCTTTCCACCTCGACTGAGCCGTGGGTGTCCGAGCTCACGGTGGAGAAGATCTCGGAGAACGGCGCCGTATGGCCCGTGCCCGATCGCGAGGTCATCCGCGAGGTCGTGCCCGACCAAGTGTTCCCGACGCCGACGGGCCGCATGGAGCTGTACTACGACACCATGGTGCCCTTCGACCAGCAGCTACCCCAGTGGGAGCCCTGCACCGAGATCGCCGATGCGACCCTGCGCGCGCAGTTCCCGCTCCAGCTCACCAACACGCGCACACGCTTCCGCATCCACAACCAGTTTTACGATTCGGACTGGCTCCAGCTGATGTACGAGCCGCTCGTCATGCTGAACCCGGCCGATATGGAAAGCCGTGGCCTTGAGACAGGCGACACTGTGCGCGTGTTCAACGACCGCGGTGAGTTCGAAGTGCATGCGGCTGCGAACGACGCCATCCGTCCCGGCTCGGTGCGCATCTACGAGGCGGCCACGGCCGACTACACCGTCGCGGGCAACCTGCAGAACGTCACGAACAACACGATGATCGAGCGCGGCTACGACCTCATGTGCGGCCCGGTGATTCCGTTCTCCGACACGCTCGTCGAGATCGAGAAAGCGTAAGGGAGGGACATCATGACCAGACTAGCCATTGCCATCAACCTCGACCGGTGCGTCGGCTGCCACACCTGCGCCCTGTCGTGCAAGATGCAGAACAACGTGCCCGAGGGAATGCTGTGGAACCGCGTGCTCACCGAGGACTGCGACGTTATGGACGGCGCGCTCGGCACCTATCCCAACGTGACGCGCACGTTTCTGCCCGTGGCCTGCCAGCACTGCCAGAACGCGGCGTGCCAGCGCGTGTGCCCCACCGGCGCCACCTACAAGGACGACAAGGGCCGCGTGGAGATCGACTACGACAAGTGCATCGGCTGCCGCATGTGCATGGCCGCCTGCCCCTACAACGCGCGCAACTTCAACTGGCAGACGCCGGTGCGCGTGACGGGCGCCAACTACGGCGATGCCGAGGTGCCGGTGCGTCCCAAGGGCGTGGCCGAGAAGTGCACCTTGTGCAAGGAGCGCACCGACCGCGGCGAGGAGCCCATGTGCGTCGTGTGCTGCCCGGCCCATGCGCGTATCTTCGGCGACTTGGACGATCCGGACAGCGAGATTTCCCAGACCATTCTGAACCGCAAGGCGTGGACGCTCCTGGAAGGCCAGGGCACCCGTCCGTCCGTTCACTACTTCGAATAGGAGGCTCTCATGGAACTGATCAAGCGATACAAAGTCCTGGCGGCCATCCTGGCCGTGGTGGTGGCCGTGGGCGTGGGGTGCTGGGTGTACCAGCTCATCTTCGGCCTGACGGTGACGGGCATGAACAACGGCACCTCGTGGGGCCTCTACATCACCAACTTCATGTTCTTCGTGGGTCTTTCCGCCGGCGGCCTCATCGTGGCCTCCTCGGCGAGCGTATTCCACATCACGAAGTTCAAGGCGGTGGCGCTTCCCGCCATCATCCTCTCCACGGTGTGCATCTGCGCGGCGGGCATGTTCGTGCTCATCGATTTGGGCGGCATTCAGCGCGTGTGGCGCATTCTGACCGGCCCCAATCCGACCTCCCCGCTTCTGTGGGACGTGTGCGTCATTACCTGCTACCTCATCATCAACGTGCTCTATCTCGTGTTCATGACGCGCGGCAACCAGCATGCCGTGTCCATCGTGTCGCGCTTCGCGCTTCCCTGCGCCATTCTGGTGCACTCGGTGACCGCGTGGATCTTCGGTCTGGAAGCGGCCAAAGAGGGCTGGTACACGGCTATCATGGCTCCCATTTTCGTGGCGAGCGCTATGGATTCGGGCCTCGCGCTTCTGCTTGTGGTGCTCGGCATTCTGAAGAAGGCCGGCATCTACGATACCTCCCGCGAGCTCATGGCGATGCTCGCCGGTCTTCTGTGCACGTGCGTGGCGGTGGACGCGTTCTTCATCTTCTGCGAAGTGCTCACTATGGCTTATCCCGGAGCGGCCGGAGCGGAGACTTTGGCGTTGCTGACGACCGGTCCTACCGCTCCTTTCTTCTGGTTCGAGATCATCTGCGGTTTGGTGGTTCCGTTCTGCATCCTCGTGTTCGCGAAGAACCGCCAGAACGCCGTGCTCGTCAACGTGGCCTGCGTGCTCATCGTCGTGGGCGTGTTCTGCAAGCGCATCTGGCTTCTGTTCACCGCTTTCATCGTTCCCAACGTGATGGGCGCGCCGGGTATTATCTCCGGCTCGAGTGAGGCGGCGCACGCGACCGGCACGGCGTCGTTTGCGGTGCTGAGCTCGTATGCGCCCACGCCGATCGAGATCCTCGTGGTCGCCGGCGTGATTTCCCTGGTGATCTTGGCGTTCATGGTGCTCGCGAGCAAGCTGATCGTGGAGCGCCGCGAGAAATAGGACTAAGGAGAGGAAGGGAGTGCGTCATGGAGTACGCCTTGGAGCACGAGAGGCCCTACGGGTGCGAGGAGGCGGCCGCGCATGAGCTGGCCCGGGCGCTGGCCTTCGCGGGGAACTCATTTCTCGCCCCGATGAGCCAAACGTCCGATGCGGGACTCGGCCGGACATTTTGGGCCGCCTTCCCCGATTTCGGAAGCGAAGAAGTGACGTGCGCTTTGGACGGGCTGTTCGCCTGGGCCGCCGCGGACGAAGGCACGCCGCGCGACGAGCGCGTGCGCGATGTCTCGGTTGAGTACGCGCGCCTGTTCATCGGGCCGCCGGAGCCGGCAGTGGCACCCTGGGAGTCGTTTTATGTGCAGGAAAGTGTGACGAACGGGTTCGGCGAGCCGACGTTTCGCATGCAGGAGCGCCTTCGCGATGCGGGGCTCGAGATGTCGAACGAGAACAACCAGTATGCCGACCATATCGGTATCGAGCTCCTCTACTGCAGCGCGCTCGCGCAGCGGGCGGCCTCGAACGGCCTTGCAAAGGCGGAGGAGGCAGCTTTGCTGGAGTCGTTCGTCGAGGCCGATTTGGTTCCGTGGTTCGGGCAATTTGCAGCGGCGCTGCACAAGGAGGGGGCGACCTATTATGGCCTTCTGGCCGATCTCGCCGGCGGTCTGCTCGGGGTCGTTCAAGCCGCTTCGCCGAATACGTTGGCCTCGGTAGCCTAAAGAAGGCCCCCTCGCTTAGCGCCTGTTCCTGCGTACGCTATAATGTCGCAGGTGCAGGCGCTTTTTTTGCGCGCCGATCGGACGCAGAGGCGGAAAGGGGCGGGACGTGGACTATGCGAAGGCCCATATCGTCACCTTGTGGTGCGCCGTGATCGCCAAGGCGACCCGAGGCGTGACTAAGCTTCTCCCCAAGCAGATGACCCCGCTTCAGTTTCGTCTTCTGGCGCAGCTGACCTTGCCTGAATCCGAACGGGTGCTCCCGATGCGCGCCGCGCGGCTGTTGGTGCTGAAGCCGGCCGATGTCGACGAAGCGGTGGGCGTTCTGGCGGATCGGGATCTTCTTAGGGTCTGCGATGATGGCTGCATCGAGCTGACGCGGGCCGGGCGCGAGAGAGCGGCACGGTTGACTGAGCGTCTGAATGCATTCTTCGCGCTGTGCGTGGATGACCTTTCCGAAGAGGAGCGCGCTGTTTTGGCTGATCTGCTGCGCCGCGCGTTTTCGATGCCGGGTAGCTGCTACGCGCGCAGGCCCCTTGCGGGGGAGGCGTCCGAGGCGTTTGATGCCCGACGCGGGCTGGCGGCGACGGCCATGCTCCATTATGCGGTTCAGACGGCCGTCAAGAAGGCGACGTCGCTATCGCTCACTGATTTCCGCTTTTTGCTGGAGCTCTATCCCAAGCGCCGTACAGCGGCGAGGATGCTGCGCGCTCGCGATATGGTGGCCTTCCTGCGAACGGGGCGGGCCTATGTGACTACGGCCTCGGTGCGTCTGGAGGAGCAGGGCTATTTGGTGCGCGTGCCCGACGAGCGCGATGCGCGTGGCATCCTGTTCAAGCTCACGCCCCAGGGAATGATCTGCGTGCAGGAGGTGGCCGAGGATCTGTACGCCGTGCTCGTGTCGATGTTCGGCGAGGCGGTGGAGGAGCGGGTTGTGCAACGCGCGCTCAAGCATTTGCTCGAGCTGGAGGATGCGGCCCTCGATGCGTTGGCGGAGCTTCCATGGTAAGGCGCGAGGGGTGGTCGTCCGGTCGGGTCGGGGTGCACGAGGTGTGGCAGACCTGCTCGGTGAACTGCGGATCCCGTTGCGCGCTGCGCCTTCAAGTGCGCGACGGCGAGATTCTCTGGACGGAGACCGATTGCCGCCCTGAGGAGCCCGGCAACCCGCAGCTGCGCGCGTGTCTGCGCGGCCGGGCCTTGCGCTACTGGCTGGGCAGCTCCGATCGCTTGAACGAACCGCTGCGCCGGGTGGGGCCTCGAGGATCGGGCCGGTTCGAACCCATCGGTTGGGATGAGGCTCTCGACGAGATTGCCGAGCGCATCAGGGAAACGGTTGCGCGATGGGGAAACGAAGCGGTGCTGCTTCCCTACGCGACGGCGATATGGTCGGGTTCCGGCTCGCCGTTCGAGCGACTGATGAACTGCTACGGCGGACATTTGGGCATCTACGGCGACTACAGCTGCATGCAGCTGCAAACGGCGTGCACGTCGCTCTTTGGCGACGACGGCTACTACACTGGATCGCTGCTTTCCGAGGCATCCCGGGCCGATTTGGTGGTGCTCTTCGGCGCCAACCCAGCGCTCACGCGCATGGGCGGGGCAAGCGGCGCGTACCGTCTCGCGCAGGCGCGCGAGGCGGCCGAGGGCGAGGGGCGCCCCTTCAAGGTGATCGCGATCGACCCATGCCAGAGCGACGCGGTAACGGGCGAGGGCGATGTGTGGATCCCCCTTCGCCCGGGTACCGACGCGGCCTTTGTGGCCGGCGTTGCCTGGGTGCTCATCACCGAGGGGCACACCGATGAGGAATTTTTGCACCGGTACTGCGTCGGATACGACGGCGCGACGATGCCTGCGGGTGTGCCCGCCTCGGAGAGCTATCGCGCCTACGTGCTGGGGGAAGGGCCGGACGGTGTGGCGAAGACGCCGCAGTGGGCTGCCCGCATCACGGGATGCCCCTCGGCCCGCATCGTTTCGTTCGCCCGCGAGCTCGCCGGTGCGAAGCGGGCGTTCATCATGCAGGGCTGGGGCCCGCAACGCACGGCCTTCGGAGAGCAATCGGCGCGGGCAATCTGTCTGCTTGCCCTGCTCACGGGCAATTTCGGTCTTCCCGGCACGAACAGCGGGGCGCGCGAGCGGCTCTTTAGGCCCGTGCTTCCCGACGATCCGGTGGGGGAGAACCCGGTAAAGGCGGCCATCCCGGTGTTTCTTTGGTCGCGCGCGGTCGAGCGGGGGAGCGAGCTTGCGGCCTCCGACGGCGTGCGCGGCGTCGACCGGTTGCCCTCGCCGGTGAAGCTCATCATCAATCATGCGGGCAACGCGCTCACCAACCAGCACGCCGACATCAACCGAACCCACGAGATCCTCGCCGATGAGAGCCTGTGCGAGTTCATCGTGGGCATCGACGTGATGATGACCGATTCTATGCGCTACGCCGACATCGTGCTGCCCGATGTGGCCCAGGCCGAGCGCGATGTGCTCGTTTCGTCGGGAAACTCCGACGGCGTCCGCGGCGTCATCTCGGCTGCGTCGTGGGGCGGCGATGCGCTCGATCGTCGGTGCGCATGGGAGGTGGCCCGCGAGCTCGCGCGCAGACTCGGGGTGGAGGAGGCCTTCTGCGAAGGCGTCGCCACGTTGGGCGAGATGGACGAGCTGCGGCTGCGCGAGAGCTGCTTTGCCGACGACGCCGAGGGCGTGCGTGCCGAACTGGCCGAGCAGGGGGTCGTGCGGCGTCCCTACGAGGGGGAGGCGGTCGCCTACGCCGATTTCCGACGAGATCCGGAAGCGCATCCTCTGCCCACGCCTTCGGGGAAGGTCGAGATATACGATCAAAAGGTCGCGGAGCTTTTGGCGGACGATCCGAGTCTGCCGGCAAGCCCGATCCCGGCGTACATCGCCGCGCCCGAGGGCGCCGAGGCGGCACTTGCCGGCCCCTATCCCTTCCAAATGATCAGCTATCACGGGCGCCAGAGCGCGCATTCGTCATTTTCCAACGTACCCGAGCTTGCGGTCGTGGTGCCCAGGCGCTTGTCGGTGAACCCCGTCGATGCCGAGCGGCTCCAAATCGCCTCGGGCGCTTTGGTGGTCGTCGAAAACGATCGGGGCGCCCTTGTGTGCCGGGCGCGGGTGACGCCGCGCATCATGCCGGGCGTGGTGGCGCTGCCCGAGGGTGCCTGGCACGACGCAGACATGCAGGGCGATCGCCTCGATTGGGGTGGGTGCGCCAACACGGTCTCCTCCGACGAGCCGACGGCGTGGTCGCACGGCAATCCGCACAACTCGTGTCTGGTGCGTCTGCGCCACCTGACCGACGCCGAACGGGCGGAAGCGGCGCTGCGTGAGGCTGAGGCGGGCCGAGGAGAGGAGGCGCGATGACGCGCGCGAAGGCGACGTCCGCGTCCGTCGTGGGAACGGGCGCTTTGGGCGATTCGCATCATCAGTTCGGCTTCTCGTTCGACCAGCGGCGCTGCACCGGTTGCAAGACCTGCGAGATGGCCTGCCGGGACTACCACGACCTCGGGGTGGGCCCGGCGTTTCGCACCGTGCACGAGTACGCCGGCGGAATCTGGACTCAGAACGACGAGGGGGCATGGGAGCACGATGTGTTCGCCTTCTACGTTTCTATGTCGTGCAACCACTGCACGAATCCCGTTTGCTTGCGCTTCTGCACCTCCGATGCCATTGCCAAGGACGATTTCGGATTCGTGAGGGTCGATGTCGAGCGGTGCACGGGGTGCCAGGTATGCGCTCTGTCGTGCCCGTATCACGCCCCGCGCTTCAACGAGGCGAGCGCACACATCGAGAAGTGCGACGGGTGCCACGACCGCGTCGCCGCCGGTTTGGGCCCGATTTGCGTGGAGGCATGCCCCCAGCGGGCCTTGAGCTTCGGCGTCTACGACGATCTCGCCGATCATCCGCTTGCGGTCGAGCGCGTGGCCCTGATGCCCGATCCGGCCATCACCCTGCCGAACTACGCGATCGAGCCATGCGAGGCGGCCCTGCGCTCCGTCGACTCGGATGCCCTGCGCAACCTAGGGGAGATCTGAGACGTTGCTGCTTGCGTTTTCAAGTTTTCTCATTTAGAATGAGAAAACAATTGCTTTTACCTGAAATTATCAGTTGAGGTGAGAATTTTGATTCCACGCCCCGCATATCTGAAGCAGCTCACGTCCTTGCAGGAGGCCGATACGGTTGCCGTGATAACCGGTGTGCGGCGCTGTGGGAAGTCGACGCTGTTGAAGCTGTACGAGGCATGGCTGTTGGAAAACGGCGTTGACTCGGCCCAGATCGTTTCCGTCAACTTCGAAAGCATGATGTTCGATGACTTGAGGGACCCCGTTCATCTTCACCGCTTTATTGCGGAGGCGATTGACTCGCGTGCTTTCGATCAGTTTTACCTTCTTGTGGACGAGGCGCAGGAGATCGACGAATGGGCAAGAGCTATCAACAGCCTCAGAGCTTCGTTTCCCCTCAAGATATGCGTTACGGGCTCGAATTCCCGGCTCTTCGCCGGAGAGGGCGTCACCTATCTTTCAGGACGATATGTCGAGTTGAAAATGTACCCGCTTTCCCTGAGCGAGTTCGAGCGCTTCCGGGCAGTATATCCCGGCTCCGATCGCTTCCTCAGCGGGGACTTGTACCCCGAATCGGACGAGAGTCTTTTCCGCGCGTTCATGACGGAGGGATCGTTTCCCGCTGTTGCCTTGGCAAAGAGCTCCGAAGTGGTGGATGCGCTCCTCGGCGGTATTGTGGACTCGGTGGTGACGAGGGATGTGATGCAGCGCGGAGGAATCGAGAACACCTCGATGTTCAGGAGGGTGGCTCAATTCCTCTTTGACAATATTGGATCGGAGGTCTCGGCGCACAAGGTTGCTTCAACCCTCAAATCGACCGGCTATTCCGTAACGGCCAACACGGTTGATCGATACATCAATCTGATGTGCGACGCCTTTGTTCTGTACCGCTGCCCTCGCTACGACATCAGGGGGCGCGAGCGGTTGCGAACGAACCCTAAGTACTATGTCGTTGACCCTGGTCTGAGAAATGCCTTTTTGGGGGAGCGCCCCCGCGATTTCGGGCACGTGTTGGAGAATCTCGTATTCATAGAATTACTACGGCGCGGCTACGAGGTGACCGTTGGCCGTGTAGATGGAAAAGAAATCGATTTCGTAGCGGTCAGTCACAAGGAAAAAGTTTATGTACAGGTGAGCCAATCGCTTATCGACGAGAATGTGCGCAAAAGGGAGCTCGCTCCTTTGTTGGCAGTAAGAGATGCCTATCCGAAGTATGTGCTCAGTCTGGATGCCATCGACTATTCGCACGATGGCATTGTTCATCTGTCTGTGCAGGAATTTCTCAAAGGGAGATCCCTTTAGGGGTTCTGCTCGTTCGGGCGGTCTAAAGAACGTGGCCGACGAGGGCGAAACTGCCATGTTCCAGGCACAGAAGGGTCGACTTGGTGGAGAGTCGACCCTCGCTTGTTTCGGGCAGGCGCGTGGCGGCGTCGGCGACTTTCAGAACGAGAAGGCGGTGGTCGCCGGCGTCTGCGGCGGAGACGAGCTCGGCCTCGAGCACGGTCAGCGCATCGGCGGGGTAGGGAAGGGGCGCGCTCGTCGCGCCGTCCGTCCAGGCGCAGGGGAATCCCGCGCTCTTGTCGGTGTCGCGCCCCGAGTGAGAGCCGCACCACTGCACGGCCCCAGCTGCCTCGGCTCCCACGGTCGAGAGCTGTCTCTTATACACATCTCCGAGCCCACGAGACGGACTCCTATCTCG
>ENA-OZGV01001403-OZGV01001403.1-human-gut-metagenome-genome-assembly--contig:-NODE-1403-length-10741-cov-4.041924_pt1 | contig 10741 bp, 10 predicted proteins | sample MGYA00245120_ERZ653665 | MGnify/ENA primary metagenome ERZ653665 (study PRJEB26926, sample SAMN06165250) | human gut metagenome | biome: ENVO:00009003; feature: ENVO:2100002; material: ENVO:00002003... | reverse complement strand
CAACTGGAGAACCCTTCTTAACAAGGATGTGGAACAAAAGACCAAACTGACATATTGATATGGGGTGGAAGAAAATGCTCGTAGGTGAAAAGATGCCAGACAAGGACGATCCTAAATATCGTCAGAGATACGAGAAGGAGGTGAAGGCAGGTCGCAAGTTTGCAAAGACTATGAAGCTTGACTTACTGGCCGGCAAGGTACAACTGTTTGCAAATGACCACAAACGGTTGTTCCTATCCCTCGTCTTTGGATTCATCATTCTCAGTTTTGGTCTAAACATCTACAGGATGGCAGTGGTGTACAGTCACCAGCAGTCAAGACAAAGTGCCACCGAAAGGCAAGAACAGATGTTGCGTCAGAGGCATAACAAGGTCAGAAAAGCAGTTGGGAATGCCTACGCCAATGAATAGAGATAATCAAAAGAATAATAACGAAAAGATAGAAAACGATGGACGCACTGAAAAAGATTAACTGGAAACAGCCAAAGTATATGATACCCATTATCATCTACTTTCCTCTGTTGTTTGTCGGCTATTTCGTCATTGACCTCTTTCATACGGAGAAGGCTGAGAATCCTGACGGTCTCACAACGACAGAATATCTTAATCCAGACCTACCTGATGCCAAGATGAAGGGAGACGGCATTGGAAACAAGTATGAGAGTATGCTAAAATCATACGGCAAGATAGACGATTATTCAGCTTTAGGAAACATTGAACGCAATGAAGAAGACACCAAAGAAGAGTACGATTCAAAATACTCAGATGATGAACGTAAACAACTTGAAGCCCAGGAAGCCGAGAAACTCTCTGAGATGCAAAGACAGCTACAGGAAAGCGCACAAAAGGGCCAAGAAATCGCAAAAGGCGAGGGCAGTTCAGAAAATGACCGCATAGCTCGTGGCAAACAACGTGAGCAGGAAGCGATGGAAGAACTCAATCGGGCCATTGCTCAGGCAAGAATGCAAGCTCAGCAGGTCACTACTCCATCTTTGCAAGCTGAGGTCACGACCAAAACTGGTGATTCACAGGAAGAAAAGACGGAAGTTCCGGAAAAGAAAAAGAACAATGACGATGAACCGCAAGAGGTTGTCAAGAAAGTTAAGGTAACTTCCGACTACTTCAATACGCTGTGTGATAATGACAAGGAACCTGGGCTTATCAAAGCAATCATAGACGAAAACATCAAGGCGGTGGATGGATCAAGAGTACGTCTTCGTCTTCTCGATGACATTGTCATAAATGAGGTAGTTGTTCATAAAGGCTCCTATATCTATGCCACAATGAGCGGTTTCGGTTCACAGCGTGTCAAAGGTAATGTCAAGAGCATAATGGTAGATGATGACATCATCAAGGTAAATCTATCACTCTATGATACTGATGGACTTGAAGGACTGTATGTGCCAAGTAGCCAGTTCAGAGAAACGACCAAGGATGTAAGTAGTGGCGCATTAAGCAACACCTCCACTCTCACCAATACCACATCCACTGCAGGTTCAAATTTGGCTACATGGGGAGCGCAAGCCGTCAGCAATGCCGTCCAGAAGACAAGCAACGCTATCAGCAAGGCAATCAAGAAGAACTCAGCCAAACTGAAATACGGAACATTCGTGTATCTCATCAATTCACGTTCAAACCAGAAAGATAAATAATAACGAGCAAAACATATATAAATATGAAGACTATCAAGAAATTCTGCGCATTGGTAGTATGCGCATTAGCCTCCCTCCCATCCCTTGCACAACAGACGTATCTGGAAATGGAGCAGCTTACCATCAATGAGAATGTCACAACAGTCATTACCGCCTCTGAGCCAGTCCGCTTCGTTGACATTTCTACGGATGCAGTTGTTGGCGACCAGCCAATCAACAATACCATCCGTTTGAAACCCAAGGAAGGTGCAGCCGTACATGCAGATGGTGACATCCTTGCTATTGTGACGATAGTTACAGAGCGTTACAGAACCCAGTACGCTCTGATATACACTACACGAATGCAGGAAGCAGTTACAGACAAACAGATTCTTGCTTCGGAGAAGATTCCATACCATAATCCTTCTGTATCAATGAGTACTGAGGAAATGACCAGATATGCCCGAAAGATCTGGAACTCACCGGCAAGAATACGAAATGTGAGCACCAAGCAGCACAGAATGACCATGAGGTTGAACAACATCTACTCTGTAGGAGAATACTTCTTCATTGATTTTAGCATCGAGAACTGCACCAATATCCGCTTTGACATCGACGAGATGCGTATCAAGCTGAATGACAAGAAGGTTTCCAAGGCAACTAATGCCCAGATGATTGAGCTTACGCCAGCTATGGTGCTTGACCAGTCCAAGACCTTCAAATATGGTTATAGAAACGTTCTCGTCCTGAAAAAGATGACATTCCCTAACGACAAGGTGCTGACTATTGAGATTTCTGAGAAGCAGATTAGTGGAAGAACCATCAGTTTGGATATAGACTATGAAGATGTTCTGTATGCCGATTCATTCAACTCATACTTAATGATGGAGGAATAGGACGATGAAGAAATACATTTTATCATTGATGATGGGACTGTTTGTTTCAGTCTCATCATTCGCCCAGAGCCATAGCGACCGAATATCCGTTGGTGCAGGAGCCTTATATCAGAGAGGCTTGGATGCCACAATCTCATGGGAACATGAAACACGCTACCACAACGCTTGGGAGTACTTCATCAACGGTTACATCAAATGGGATGAATGTGCATCATGCGGACATGTCTGCCCAGAGTCGTTTTGGAACAACTACCGTACATGGGGAGTTGGTGCTGCCTACAAACCCTGTGTGGCAAGAGGCAGGAATAACTACGGAAACCTCCGAATTGGCGCAAGTGCTGGCAGTGACACTGACAAGTTTGTCGGTGGCTTGCATGTCGGTTACGAGCATAATTTTGCCCTACGTCATGGGTGGGGATTGTTTGTTCAAGCCAAATGTGATCTCACTCTTCCCAAACGGGAAGACTTGTTTCGCACTGGCATCGTGATAGGATTCAAGATACCCACTTTAAAGAAATAGCAACAATGAAGATACTACATATCATTTGTGCTACTCTCATGGCAGTAGCATTTGCCTCATGCGATGAGCATCGAGACTTTCCTGATACGGCAATGAAGACCTGCGACATCCTCTGTACAGATGGCAAAGTCGTAAGATTCGAGGAAGTTAAGTCCCAAAACAAGACTCCTATAGCCGTGGTATTCTATGTGAATCAGAACGAGGACATCCAAGGCACAGGCTATGCTGTCTATCTAAAGGACATTGAGCCGTTTGCCTATTCTGACTCTCTCGGATTGAAACATAATACATCAGCTGATATTACTGCATTCGATGGCAATGGCAATACTCATGCTATGTATTCCTCTGGCACTTCACCTGCAGCTTCTGCAGTCTTTGACATGTGGCAATATGGTCAGAGTGCCTACATCCCTTCCGTTGCTCAGATCAAACTCTTGTATCAAGCACGCAGTGCGGTAAATACGTATATTCGCAAGTGCGGAGGCGATGTGATTCCAGACAATCCGGATGAGTGTTGGTATTGGACTTCTACAGAGGTGAAAGACCAGGGAACAGCCAAAGCCTGGTTGTACTCGTTAGCATCAGGAGCACTTCAAGAAACGCCAAAGACGCAAGCACATAAAGTCCGTCCAATCATTACTTTATATAATTAGCATTAAATATTCACTATAACACAAGAATAAGGTTTCATGGAGGAAACAAAAGAATTACAGACTATGTATAAGATATTCCGCTGTCTGATCTACTTATCATTGATAGTGGAGTTCTTTGAGTATGCTATAGATCCTGCGTTGCTTGACTATTGGGGTGGCATTGTTTGTGACATTCATAGCCGTGTAAAGAGGTGGTTTATCTATATGGATGGCAACCTCGTATGGAGCAAGATTGCTACCATCGTGCTTATCTGTATCACTTGCATTGGCACCCGAAACAAGAAACATTTGGAGTTTGATGCTCGTCGTCAAGTGTTCTATCCGTTGGTGAGTGGACTGTTCGTTACCATACTGTCTATATGGCTTTTCGGTCATCGTATGGACATGAGGTTCTATACCATCAGTCTGAACATCTGGCTCTACATGGTAGCCTCTATTCTTGGTACTATCTGCATCCATGTTGCCCTTGACAATATCTCCAAGTTCCTGAAGAAAGGATTGCTCAAAGACCGTTTCAACTTCGAGAACGAGTCTTTTGAGCAATGCCAGGAGCTACAGAAGAACAAGTATAGCGTAAACATCCCGATGCGCTATTACTACAAGGGCAAGTTCCGCAAAGGTTGGGTGAATATCGTGAACCCTTTCCGAGGAACATGGGTAGTCGGTACTCCTGGTTCAGGTAAGACTTTCTCCATCATTGAGCCGTTCATTCGTCAACATAGTGCCAAGGGCTTTGCTATGGTTGTCTATGATTACAAGTTCCCGACTCTTGCGCAGAAGCTGTATTATCACTACAAGATAAACCAGAAAGCCGGAAAGGTACCACAAGGATGCAAGTTCAAAATAATTGATTTTGTATAAATCATAATTCCCTAATAATCAATAGTAATATATAGACAAATAATACGTGCGTAACAAATTCGCAACAAACAAATGGAGAAATATTGTTCTTACGGTAGAACATAGGAATTAACAACATGGAAGTTCATTACCATTATGAATAAAGAGGCGACAAGTCTCTACTTCCCTAAATCTTTGATTTAGGCATGGCATTTCGTTTCTTTCCACGGAACAACAACCCGGAAGTTGTGCAATTTCAAATATTTGTGCTACCTTTGCAACTGAATCAAGCAATGTAATCGTTTCAATGAATACAGTGACATGCAAAATACCTTGCGGAGTTTTGGAAACAGAATCGCAGACAATCAAATCTGGGCAGGACAAAAGGAATTGGGCGCAATACTCACAGGCTATTGCCGTCCTCATGTCAAGACGGATGTCTGAACTCGGTATGACGCAACGGATGCTTGCCGAGAAAATGAACTGCACCCAGCAATATATATCCAAGATGCTGAAAGGGCAAAAGAATATGTCATTGGAAACTATATGTAAGATAGAAAACACATTGGGCATCGAAATTATCAAAGGTCTGAACGAAAACGAGCAATAAAGCAGGACAATGGCGAAAGAAAGGGAAAATATAAACGGCATGGCAAAAGAGCCGGTCGCAAATAGCGACCAGTTGCCCGAAGTAATCAACATCCAGCCGATGATTCGGATTATAAGAGAGCGACAGGTCATGCTTGACAGTGATTTGTCCGCATTATACGGTGTGGAAACACGAAGGCTGAACGAACAGGTGAAGCGTAATATGGAACGCTTCCCTGATGATTTCATGTTCCAGCTTAACAAAGACGAGCTTGATAACTTGATGTCGCAAAATGCGACATCAAGTTGGGGCGGAACCCGAAAACTGCCTTACGCGTTCACTGAACAAGGAATAGCCATGCTCAGTTCGGTATTGAAATCAAAGACGGCTGTCGAGGTGAACATCCGCATAATGAGGGCTTTCATATCCATGCGCCGCTTTATTGCGACCAATGCCCAATTATTCGAACGGCTTGAGACTATAGAGTATCACCAACTGGAAATGAAACAGCATCAGGAAGTGACCGACAAACGTATCGACGAGGTTTTTAAGCGTTTGGATGCCGACGTTCCTCCTGTGCAGGGCATCTTCTATGACGGGCAAGTGTTTGACGCTTACCGTTTCGTGTCTGATTTAATTCGGAAGGCCGAACAGTCCGTTGTACTGATTGACAATTACGCGGATGACACCGTGCTGACTTTGCTTGATAAAAGAAAGGAAGGGGTATCAGCAACTATCTACACGCAGCGTGTCAGTAACCAGTTCCAACTTGATGTTGACCGCCACAACGCCCAATATCCGCTTATTGAGGTAAAGCGATTCAACAAGGCACACGACCGCTTTCTACTCATAGACAATGAAGTGTACCACATAGGGGCTTCAATCAAGGATTTGGGCAGAAAATGGTTCGGGTTCACCCTCATGCGTGACATCACGGCAATAGAACTCATCAACAGGATTCAGCTTTAGTCCGGTTCGGCTTCAAAAGAACGTATCAGCATAGTGTGAACTTAATCCGCTTCTTTCATTTGTCGTACCAGTTCCTTATGCTGTTCGTGCAGTTCGGGGAAATGTCTTCTGATGAACTGTCCAAACGCGCAGTCGTTGAATCCGAACCGCCGCGCCAGTGACTTTATGCTTTCAGTCGTCGTAGAGTACAGTTGTAGGGCTTCGGCATATTTCCCCATGCTGTGGTGCGACATCACTCCTCCTTTGTCCGTTTTAACCATACTAAGACTTGCATGCAGTTCCGGTTCATGTTCCTTGAGGTATTGACGGAAGCACTCGGGATGCAGGCCGAACTCGGCGGCTACTTCTGCCGTAGTCTTTCCGTCAGCTTTCAGTCGGGCTATGGCATCAGCGTATTTGGCAGCAGTGGCAGGGTTATATTTCCGAACGGACGACCAGTCCACGGGCTTGCCTTCCTCGTAAGGAATGCCTTTCCGCTTACAAATCAAATCCTTGTGCCAAGTTTGCAGGTAGTCGTAGAAACCTCTTACCGATACGCCGGTCTGTTTGGCTATTTTTCGGGCGGACATGGGTGTGGTGCGGTATAATTGTAATGCTTCTGCGTATTTCGTGATTGTTTCAGAGGTAGGGGCATGAAGTGTTCCTCGTCCCGTTATCTTGCCTTTACGTTGCTGTCTTACAGCCCGTTCTCTTATCTTGATGCGATTTTCGACCAACTCCTTGTGGTAGAATATCAAGTGTTGTTCCAATCCCGAGTAGGAGACGTTGCAACGCTCGGCGGCCTCTTGAACCGTGATATAACGGTCAGCACGTAATAGTTTCACTGCCTCGGCATACTGTTCCTTACACATCTTCCGCGTACCGCGTGGCAGGTTGTCATTTAAGCCTAAACGCTTGCGCACCTTCTCGCGCCACTCGATGATTCCGGGATAATGCGTGCGTAACTGCCTGCCAAGGTCTGTACCGTTCAGCCCGAACCGGCGGGCGATTTGCGACACATTGCATTCGATATAGTCCAGACTTCCACATGCTTCGATGGCATCTTTGTATTTGGCCCGGGTAGCGGGAAGCTGCCCACGAAGCTGGCTCAACTTGATGTGACAGGCTTCCTCCTTGTCGCAAGTAATGTCATAACGTGCCAGCAGCAGGTGGCGGTGATACAGAGAAAGGTAGCGTTGAAATCCCGAAACCGTCACTTTGCTGATACGGCAGATTTCCGCGCAGGACAATCGTGTCGAACGATACAGTTCGATTGCCTGACGGTATTTCTCTTCCGTCTCCGGACGAATCCCCCGGGAACGGTTGCATGGACTATCTCTGTTATCGGGAATGTTCACAACTTCTTGGCTTTATGTATTAGATTACTAAACAAGCAAGCCAACTGTTCCTTTTACAGATGATAGTTGGCTTGCTTAGTGGTTGTTGATACTATTTGGTTAAGGATGAATCTTAGGGCTTTTGACGGACGGCACGGACGTTATGAATTACATCTCTTTTATCTGTGGATTCAGAATTTCCATTTGAGTAAATATATGATTGTTTTGAACTCCCTTGAAGAGCTGTTGATGTCCAATAAATACCATTTAAAGGATATGTTTCGTCCTCCATATTAGGTGCTTCTGTTTTAGCAGGAAGATACCACTCCAAATTAATCAATACAGGAATATCCACTGATACACCCTTCTGTGATTCTGTCTTTTTGGTAAATTTATTTTTTAAGACACAGCTTTTAGCTGCAAAATCCGAAGGGTTTGTTGGCAGTTCTTTATCAGGTGTACATCCATATCTTTCAAGTTGCGCTATTAGATCGCTTGCTTCATTTGCGCCATTATAATTATAAATATCATTTGTATTTTGTAATCCATTATCCAAATTTTCGGCAACTCCATTAGCTGTCAATTTGCTAAAATCAATCGTAATAGAGCGTATAGACAAGAAAGGACGATCAATAGTGACATAATTGTATTGCCCCACATTTGAAAGGTCTATCAGTAATGATGAAATGTAATGTCCAATAAAATCACTTGTCACTGATGGCACAGTATATTTAATTGTCATGTTACTATCCCATAGAAATCCCCATGGATATGCACCGTCTTCGATTCTTTCACAGCCTATATTTCCATTCCAACTCGGACAAAGTTGTGATATGGTAGCTGTAGTTGGAGTAGCCCCGTTTACATCATCAGGTGTGATTTGGAATTGTAGGTCGCGGGCGGCATCACCGATATTTTCGGTCACATACACGTGGTAAGTGAAACGACCGCTGCCTGTGCCGGATATTGTATTCGTTCCTTTGTCATCATCAATCCAATAACCTTGTTCCTGCAAGTCTGTCTTGGTCTGGGTGAAGAATACATCGTTCGTAAGGTTGGAAGTCAGTGTCCATGCGCCGTCGTAGTCTTTCACGTTTACGGTAATCGGGAATGTGATATAGTGAGCATCCTGTGCGTCAGTCGGAACATCAATACTCATTTCATATGAGAGCTTGTAAGTCACGGTTGTTCCCATCTTCCATTCCGTATTTCCGATGGAAGCTGTAAGGGTACGTTCTTCATTATTGGCATTGACAAATACAACTTCTACCGTTGCCCCTGCAGGCAATGTCTGCGGCAGCATCATGAAGGTACCTTCCGGGCTGGTGATAGCGTCTCCGTTAGCTTCAGTTCCGGTAGTCTCTTTGTTCAAGGTCTGCGAAAAATCCACAGTCGCATCACCAAGAGACCAATTACCGGTAGCCATATCGTAAGTTCCGGCATTCTTGACACCTTTCAAAACCACGCTCTTTATAGAGCCGGGCTGCATCTGGCTGCCCACGGCAAAACGGACGGCGGTGCAGATGTGTTTGAAGGTGAGAGGTACAGCCGCATTGTTGTTGCCCGGTATTTCATTGGTAGTAGCCACCACAATGTCTTTCTGGTCGGCAGCATCTGCCGGAACGGTGTATTTAAGTTCTTTGCTTGACGGAGAGGACGGAGTGGTCAAGCCACCGGCATCCGTTGGCGCCCAGGCATAGAATTGGAACGAATGGTCTGCTCCCGGCCAATAGTATATTTGTTCCGTGCTCCATATAGCACCTGTTCCAACGGAAGCAGCCACGTTGGAAGCATTCGTGTTCATGTAGAACTGGTCAACGGGTGCCCCATTCTTACTCCAGTATGCCAGCACATGGAACTTGTCATAGAAATTGTCTTTGCCAACAGGCGTTGCGCGTGTCAAGGCCTGTTCGCCCTCGAAGCCGGACACGTTGATACCGTCCGAAACAATGGCACGGACACAAAGCGTGTCTGCCGAGTCGTCCGACCGCAACACGAAACGGTCTGCGGTATATCCTTCGTCATCACTACCGGCATATCCCCTTGTCTGCACGTTCTTATCGGACGATATGCCAAAACAAATGTTGTCACAGGCTTTCTCCGGATTCCCGCTTTCGAGAAAGTCCTCGTTATTGCACGAGAAAAGTAGCGTGCACAGCAACATCGTCGCCATGCCGCCCGCCATCCAACTCGGATTTTTCTTATGTACCTTCATTTCTTCTGTTTTATATTTGTTTGCCTGAAGCAATACGCCCCGGCTGTTAGTGAGTGTAAGGGGACATTCAACCCCTTACACCCTGTAGGTAGATCGTCTATTCCATGGATGATAATTCCGGAATACACGATGCTAAACCGGTCTTATGAAAGATGTTGGATTAGTTGCCGCTTTGGGTTGTGGGAACGTCCAATATTTGGTCAACTTCGTCCTGATTCCAGTCTTCAACATCGTCAACCTTAAACTCGATAGGATTAAGCGGTTTGTCTGTTATATTTTCATGAGTCAAGGAAGCCTTGAAATCATAGCAGTAACCGAGCTTGAACTCAACATTCTCGATTTTTACTTCGTGGTCGTAAGAGCCCAACAATACCTTACCCTGATACAATTCTGCCGTGAAAGTTACAGTATATGTAGCGGTAGCATCCATCGGGATCATCAGCTTTTCGTTGTAGCTTTCAAGAGTTGCAGCATTAGCAATGACGGCAGCTTCATCAACGGTAGCATCATCGGCTACTACATTACCGAAGTCTAATACAAGATTGTTTTTCACCTGATTACCCCAAGTGTTACCGGCAGCGGTTACTGTCAAAGTACCGTTCGTGTAAGCATCCGTGATTTTTATATCGCTTACTTTTACATTGTAACCCTCACCCACCACATTCTCGAACGAGAATTTCACTTTTGAAAGCTGGTGGTTGAATGTCATGCCAACAGGAGTTTGATATGTTTCTGTTACTTCTGTTCCGGCAATTTGCGCGGGCTCTGCGTGAAGCAAGTCAACCTGATCTGCATCAGTGTTGGTGAAAACAACCGTCATTTCTACCTTTGTGGCATTTTCAGGCAATGCTACATCGGAAACATTTGTCGCTACACTGTAAGGAGCAATGGCACCGAAAGTGTAAGTGTTACCCGGAACCCAGTACTGCAATACATCGTATGACCATCCGGTAGAGGCAGAACCTCCTTCATACACCTTGTCACCCTCGAAAATCTGACCGTTCTGTGTGAAACCATACACGGCGAAGTCTTCCAAAGTTTCTTTTGTGAAACTCGGGTCCACGATACTGCGTCTGTCTCTTATACACATCTCCGAGCCCACGAGACGGACTC
>ENA-OZGV01001396-OZGV01001396.1-human-gut-metagenome-genome-assembly--contig:-NODE-1396-length-10791-cov-5.350224_pt1 | contig 10791 bp, 8 predicted proteins | sample MGYA00245120_ERZ653665 | MGnify/ENA primary metagenome ERZ653665 (study PRJEB26926, sample SAMN06165250) | human gut metagenome | biome: ENVO:00009003; feature: ENVO:2100002; material: ENVO:00002003... | reverse complement strand
AGGAGTCCGTCTCGGGGGCTCGGAGATGTGTATAAGAGACAGACATATCACCGCGTTCCAAATATCGGTCAATCATACTTTCTTGTTCATCAGCCAAGAGTAATAAATCAAGGAATTCTTTTTTATCTGAAGTTACTAGTTTTATCTCCATATTATCTATTTTATCATAAAATAAAAATGTTACCGACTCATTTGTCTATGGTCCAAAATAGTATCCATATTCTCCAAAGCCCATCCCACCAGTCCTTCAATATGAGGAAATCAAAGTGCCACCCGTATCTGTCAGACAATACTCCACACGGGGAGGTACTTCAGCATATACTTTCCGTTCAACCAATCCATCTGATTCCAGAGTACGCAATGTTACAGTCAACATTCTTTGTGAAACATCTTCTATCGTTTTATGAATATCACTAAAACGCATGGTGCCGTTTGCGTTCAGCGTAATAAGCACCAGCATCGACCACTTGTCTCCCAAGCGGCTAAGCACATCTCTTATCGGACAATTTCCTATCGGATGAAAGTTTTTCATTCTTTAACGTTTTGTATTTTATTGAGTTCCAACAATAGTTACTTCTATGTAACTTCCTTATTTTCAAGTACGTTATTGCATTTCTCAAACTAGAAAGATACATTTGCATCACAAAAGTAATAAACTTACTAATAATAACTATTGTTTCATTTAAATAATTATGATTATGGCAAAGAAAGTAGCAGTTTTAGCAGTAAATCCGGTAAATGGTTGTGGATTATTCCAATACCTGGAAGCATTTTTTGAAAATGGCATTTCATATAAAGTATTTGCCGTATCGGATACGAAGGAGATTAAAACAAATTCAGGAATCAGTCTGACAACAGATGATGTGATTGCTAATTTGAAAGGACATGAGGATGAGTTTGACGCATTTGTTTTCTCATGCGGAGACGCTGTACCTGTATTTCAGCAGAATGCAGACAAACCTTATAATATAGATCTAATGGAAGTTATCAAAACTTTCGGAGATAAGGGCAAAATAATGATCGGACATTGTGCCGGTGCAATGATGTTTGACTTCACAGGGATAACGAAAGGTAAGAAAGTGGCTGTTCATCCGTTAGCCAAACCGGCTATCCAAAACGGAATAGCTACCGATGAAAAATCAGAGATTGACGGTAACTTCTTTACTGCACAGGATGAAAATACTATTTGGACAATGTTACCACAAGTTATTGAAGCACTGAAATAAAGCCAAATGACAGGAATATATAATAATAAATGTAAACAAACAAATTAACTCAACGCAGTCTGTTTATAGAGAAGCTCGTTCCTTTAAAAGAAACAATGCATTTCTCGGTGTGCAACAGGTCGTTCCTTTTAAAGGAATGACCTGTTGATTTAAAAAGCAAAAACGCTTCATATACGATGCTATAAATCAATAAGATAGAATTTTCCGTGACCGATACAAGAATGGGCATTGCTCCTGATAAAGTTAACCAGGTGTTCGACCGTTTTGTAAAGCTGAATACCTTCTCGAAAGGCACAGGCTTAAAGCTGTCTATTTGCAGAAGTATCATCAAGCATCTTGGCGGTACTATCGGAGTGATTACCCTATAAGCAGATAGAAGCCATAGAAAAAGCTCCTCAAAAAGAAATTCAAAATATTACAATCGCAAAAGATAAACTAATAATTCTAATTGCAGAAGACAATGAAAGTAATTACAAACTGTTCGAGTCGATACCAAAATATGATTACCACTTAATACATGCCTGGGATGGACAAGAAGCCGTAAATATGTTCAAGGAATATGGTCCGCAAATTGTATTAATAGATATCATGCAGAAACGCATTATCTTATTGTAAAAGCGAGGCTTAATAATTCAGCCACACCTTGAAAGCCGCTATCTTGTCTTTACTGACTATGATTTTATCTTTAAATGGTGGTAGGACGTGTACAACCGCCTTACCTAAAAAATAGGGTTCGATACGCTGAATGGCATCTACCGAAACAAGTGTCTGGCGATTGGTCCGAAAGAAGACATCAGGATTCAATTGTTCGCAGAGTTTATCCAAAGCAAAGTCCAGGACATATTCTCTATTATTCTTGGTAACTACAAAAGTGAGCTTGTTCTCCGAATAGAAATAGGCAACATCACTTACCGCCAAAGTAAAAAGTTTATTACCGGAAGAAATAAGAAATCGGGTGCGATATTTTTTATTCTCTACCACCGGAAGCTTCTGCGTATCAGACAAACTTTCCAACACCTCCAGTATCCGGCTCTCCCGATTAAAATCACGGATATATTTCTCTGTGAGACTCTCGAAACGTTCGATAGTCTGCAATAAACGTTCCTGATGAATCGGTTTCAGCAAATAGTCAATGCTATTCACCGCAAAAGCACGGACAGCGTACTCGTCATAAGCGGTGGTAAAAACAATCATACTATCCGGCCGAGCTTGTTCAATCAACATAAATGAATTGCCGTCCGTCAACTGAATATCCAAAAATAAAAGTTCCGGATGAGGATTCACACGAAACCATTCAACGGATTCTTCGATAGTACCGGGCAGAATCATCACCTCCCAATCCGGGCGAAGCGACTGTATCATCTCATGTAGCAAACGTGCCGCCGGCACTTCATCTTCTATTATTGCAGCTTTTATCTTATTCATGAAAGCAAGGGAATTTTTACGGTAAATTTATCAGATTCATTTTCTATCACAATATCCTGATTACAAAGGAGCTTATAGCGGGCGGAAAGATTTTTCAGCCCCATTCCCGAAACGACTCCGCATTTTTTTGGTCGAATCGGATTACAGATTATCAGAGTCGGAGGTTCTTCTACATTACACAGCTCGATAACCATTGGTTTCCCCGAATGGATCACATTATGCTTGATTACATTTTCGACCAATAGCTGAAGCGTCAAAGGCGGCATCTTCATCTCTTTCCACTCATCCGGCACATTGTTGTGGACATAAATGCAATCACCCAAACGAACTTGATGAAGAAAAATATATGAATCAAGAAAACCAAGCTCATCCTGCAACGTCACCAATCGCTGATTCTGACACTGGAGAGTATAACGATATACGTCGGAAAGATGTTGTGTGAAGAGTTCTGCATTTTTAGGATTATATCTGATTTCTGAAATCAACGTATTCAAACTATTAAACAGAAAATGGGGGTTTAGCTGGTTTTGAAGAGCTGTATAGCGTGCTATGTTATTTTCTTCCTGCAAAGCAGCCGCCTGTTTCTGCAATTTGAGGGTATGCTGCATAGAACGGTTGGCAAGCAGCAAACCTAAAATCACCAGTTCCACCAACCAAACTAATATCAAGATACGCCACCCGCCATTAGGAAAAACAAAAGGATGTGAAGCACCGACCAAGAATTTGGCAGTTACCAACAATCCATAATTGAGCAGAAAAAACATCAACATCACCATTGTATAAATAAAAATCAGTTTCCAACGACGATGAATATTCACCGAATACTGATTATCTACCCATGTAGTCAGCCGAATAGTAGAATATCCGAGCAAATTGAACGCAAGAATAAAAAACAGAAACATTCCTACCGAATATAACGCATCCGATACTCTATCGGAAAGTTCCGCATAGTTGGCTAGCAGGAAAAAAGAGAAAACGCCTAGCCCTGAAAACAGCGCACTATATGATATACGGTTCAATTTTATATTCATACGATTCTTTTCACACAAAGTTACTGCTTTTTAGCGATAATCATAACTATGGAGCGCTTTTATTAATTCCGAATAATGTCCTTGTGCAGCAGCTTTTGCCTGTACATAGTTCACCTGCGAAGTCTGCCGATAGGTTTGCGCATCAATCACTTCCACCACCGAAACTTTTCCTTCATTGTAGCGTTCTACTGCTTTTGCCTCATTTTCTTCTGCTTTAGCCAGCGAACTTTCACTCAAACGAACACGTTCAATAGCCTGTGACAATGCCTTACGCGCTACACTCACTTCTAATTCCACCCGGTCTACGACTTTATTTAGATTATCTTCCGCCATTCCGATACGGAAGGAAGAAACACGCTTCTCGCTTCTCCGTTTTCCCCATTCAAAAATAGGAACGGACACTTTAGCATAAACAGCGTAGTTTGGATCTAAATCTTTCTTGAAATTGTATCCGGGAGATGAATAGCTACCTTCTACTCCCACATAGAATTGAGGTTTGAATTGCGAATCATTCAGTTTTTTTGTGCTCTCAGCAATACGAATTTTGTCATAAGCCATTTGTATTTCCGGACGTCCCATCCCGGTAGATAACCACAGAGAATCGCTGACAACTACTATCGGTATCTGCGCATCCAACTCCGTAGGCTGTTCCAGCCGGACACCAATCATTGAGTTTAATGCCATTCTGCCTGTTTCAAAATTACTTTGCGCCTGAAGTAATTGATATTCCGCTTCATTTAACTTCACTTCTGCCATTAACAGGTCCTGTGGGTCAACGAGTCCTACTTCTACCCTTTCTTTTATTGTTTTAACCAAGGCTGCTATCGAATTGCGAAAGTCTTCGGCGACATCAACAATTTCCTGCCGAGCAACGGCACTCCAATACTGAATATCCGTTTGGTAACAAACAGCATCATTCAGTGCTTTCGCCTGATTACCGGCCAAGGCCTGCTGATGTTGCGCCATACGGATGGACTCCAGTACACGCCCTCCCGTATAAACCGGTTGTAAAATAGACAGAGAACCTCCATAGTTTAAATTCTTTCCTTCCACTGTTTTCGACAACCCTATGGAAGGAATATCCAAAGTTAGTTCCATAGGATTTCCGGTGTATTGAAAACTGGCAGCACCGGAAAGTTTCGGTTTCAAATCGGCACGTGCAGATTTCTCTACTTCCATACTGGCAGCGATATTCTTTTCCGCTGCTTTCAAATCGTGATTATAGTCCAATGCCATAGTCCGATATTTCTCCAGCAATGTGCTTTGTTGTGCAAGAACCGGCAAAGACAAAAAGACAAAAGTACAAAACAACAGGTTAAATATTCCTTTTCTCATCTTCATTTTCCTTTTACTTTATAAAACATGGAATATAAGGCGGGGGTGACAAAAAGCGTTAATCCCGTAGCAAATGTCAATCCGAAAATTATAGTAACAGCCATTCCCCCGAAAGCAACATCAAACAACAATGGCACCATACCGAAAATCGTTGTTGTAGCAGCCATTAACACAGGACGGGTTCGGGAAACAGTAGCCTCAACAATGGATGTATATAAATCAATTCCACTCCGATGTTGAACATTTATCTCATCAATCAGCACAATTACATTTTTGATTATCATCCCAAGCAAACCTAACCAGCCGGCTATCGGAAAGAATCCAAAATCAAACCCTGTCAGCAACATACCAACAGCAATTCCTATCAAAGACAAAGGCAGAATGCAAAGAATGATAACCGGCTCGCGGAAATTGCCGAACAAGGCCACCAAAATGACTATCAATGCAAGAAATGCCAACGGAAAATATTTCGCAATAGCCTGCATCGCCTCCCCTTGATCTTTATATTGAGAATCCCAAAAGAAGGTGTATCCTTCCGGTAAGTGGATTTTCTCTATTTCTTTCCGTATTTCTCCATGTACCTCGGACATGGTGTAGCCCGGTTTCACCCCACACATGGCAGCCATTGAAAGTTGCCGGTTATATGTCCGTACCTGAGGAAATTCCCAACTTCTTTCTATTCGTTCCGTGACTTGCGAAAGCGGAGCCGATCTTTCTCCATTCCAAATTGAGAAATCTCCCAATGCATTGACATCAGTAATATCCACATCACCTGATTTCAACAAAACGGGTACCTTTTTCTCATCATCCCGGTAGATACCAACAGGCAGACCGTCATTGATTGATTTCACTGATTGCATCATCGAAGCCTTGGTGATACCTAATGCACCCGCCTTCACAGGATCATAAACCGGGCGAATTACCAACGACATATTTCCCCATTCATTACGTGCATCCGCTACTTTGGGATTTCGTCGCATCACTTCAATAGCTTGTCCCACCAATGAATCAAGTACAGCAGGGTCTGGGCCAAGAAAACGGGCTTCAATGACGGCCTCCGTCAAAGGACTCAATTCAAACTTATTCACTTTAATCAGAGGTTCGGGATATTTCAGCGAAATCGAATCTTGTAACCGGGTATGCAACTGACGGGAAAGTTCTGACGTTTTACATTTTACCAATATTTGTGCATAATTGGACTGAGGTCCAAAAGATACATTAGACAAGTAATAACGTGGCGGAGTTCTTCCTATATAAGTAGATACTATTTCCGTTTCCTCCTGCCCACGGATATATTCCGACATTTCCATTATCTGACGGTCCGTTTCTTCTATTTTTGTCCCTTCGGGTAACCATACATCCAATGTGAAGTACTGTTTATCCAACGCCGGCATAAACACCTTGGGAATAAACTTGAAACTCCAAGCCGCTAGCAACATCATCACAACCATGCATCCTATTGTTGCATACCGATGACAAATCACCCACCTCAATGCTGCACGAAACTTATCATAATATTTACCTGCAAAAAGAGCATCCTTTAGTTCGTCGGGTCTTGGCCGACGAACAAACTCCTGAATGAAGAAAGGAGTCTGCGTCAGCGCAAAGACCCAACTGAACATCAGCGAAACGCCGATAACTACAACTAAGGATGACAACAACTCACCGGTTATATGCGGTGAATAATATATAGGTAAAAAAGTTAAAATTGCGATAATTGTTGCCGCTAATAACGGTAATGCAGTTGAGGAACAAGCTCGCATTATGGCCACTCGCTTGCGCATCCCCCGTTGCATATTGACTAATGCCGAATCGGATACTACAATGGCATTATCCACCAGCATTCCCATTGCAATAATAATTGCAGCCAGTGACATACGCTGCAAAGCTATCCCTTGAGCCAACATCACAATCAGCGTTGCAAAAATGGAAAAGACCAGACCACTACCTATCAGGATACCATTTTTGAATCCGATAAAAAACAACAGAATGGCAACTACCGTCACAACGGAAATTATCAAATTCCAGATAAAACCTTGATTTGCCACAGCCGACTCGTAACCTTGGTCGTAAATTGTCTGTAACTCAAAGCCTTCGGGCATTGTCTCCGAAAATTGCTCAATTTTACCTTTTACAGCTTCCGCCATATTTACGACATTCCCAGTCGGTACGGTAGATATGGCAATACCCACCGCGGGACTCCCATTAATCCGCATTTTATTGCTCGGAGGCGTCTGATAACTTTCCTTAATCTCTGCAATATCCGCCAATCGAAAATGCTCTCCCGTACGTGATACGATAGTCAGATTCCGGATATCATCCAAAGAATAAAAATTTCCGGTAGATTCAATCCGTATTCTGTTTACACCCGCATCAATACCTCCTGCATCTACTACTCTGTTTTGGGCCTCGAAAGCACGGGAAATATCCGAAGGAGTAATACCGCTTCGCGCCATGACGGAAGGGGTGAGAATAACATCAATCGTCGGAGGTTGTACACCATAAATTTCGACCTTGGCTACGTCCTTTACTTTCAACAGTTCGTTTTTAATGAGTTTTGCCTGATCTTCCAGTTCCCGATACGAATATCCTTCACCAGTCAGCCCATAAAAGACACCCAACACATCGCCAAAGTCATCGTTTACTACGGACGGACCTGCGTCAGCCGGTAGCTTAGATTGTACATCATTAACCTTCCGACGGAGTTTATCCCACAGTTGCTGCATTTCATCCGCACGAATTTCCTTCTTCACATAAACCGTTATCTTGGAAAGTCCTGCCCGGTTTTCTGTTTTAAGATAATACAATTCACCTAAAGACTGTATGGATTCTTCCAGCACATCAGTCACTTGTGATTGTACCTCGGAAGGAGAAGCACCCGGATATGGAGTTAATACCAATGCCTGTTTTATAGTGAACGGAGCATCTTCCAGCTTTCCCATTTTGACATAGGAAAGTAGTCCTCCTCCTAAGACTAATAGTAAGAGCAGAATAGTCACCGACCTTTTCTGCAAGAAATATTTCACAAACTTCATACTTTCAAATTTACTTTTGAGCAGTGACCGGTATTCCTTGTTTCTGAGCCATGATTTCTACAGATGTTCCTTCTGAAAGGAAACGCAATTTACTGACAGCTACCGTTTCTCCAGCCTGTAATCCACCTTTCACTTCCACTTTCCCATTCGGAAGTAATTCACCTAAAACAATCTTTCTTTTCGAGACTTTTCCGGCAGCATTATCTACCGTCCAGACATAATCTCCTTCAGTAGGACGATGATTGAGAGCAGTTTGCGGTATGGTTATCATGGATGTCGTTGAAGGAGAAGGAAGATCAAGCAAAACCTTTCCGGAAACGCCCGCCGGCCATTCACCCTGTTTATTGGGTAATAATGCCGTCATCAGGAAAGACAGGTTATTCCGGGTAGTACTTTTGGAAATTTCTACCACTTTCGCCGGATATACAACATCAGAACCTATATCAAAGCGCACACCTACTTCTTTGATTTCTCCGGCCTGAAGTGCAATATCCTGTGTGACATAAGCTTCTATTTTTAATTGAGTAATATCAATAAAGGAGATGACAGGTTGAGTCGCTTTCACATCCTGATATTTCTCGATATACACTTCCCCGACATATCCGTCAAAAGGGGCAATCAACTGCGTATCATGTAACTCATTTGTCGCTGTCTCAAAAGCAGTCTTAGCAGAAGTATAATCCGCACGTGCTTTTTCATAAGCGCTGGCAGATAAATTATTTTTCTCATACAACACTCTTATCCGTTCAAATTCCGCTTTTGCCTGATTATAGATAGCCTCTGCACGTTCTTTACGGATACGGAAATCACGAGAGTCTATTTCAGCAATGATATCCCCACGCTGATAATAGTTACCGGCATATACCTCAAAACGGTCAATAGGACCGCCTACCCGAAAAGATAGTTCCGTCTCCTTGAATGGTTTCGAAATAAACGAAAACTCACGTTCCGAGGAAGGAACCGACATTTCTACTTCTGCCACTTTTATCCGTATTGATTCATCAGTCCTCTTTTCTCCTGTTCCGCACGACGCAAACAGGCAGATAAAAAGCACACACATTGAATAATTAGTCGTTGTCATTCTATTCTACATTAGTTATATTATCAACGGTACGAAAATAGAGGAAACAAAGAAAAGCGCCCAACTTTAAATTTCCGAAACCGAAAAAGGAAAGGCTCAAACGGAAAAAGAAAAGATGAAAATCTGAGCCTTTTATACTACTTATGTGTTTCCTTACTATCTTTGCAGCTCAAACAAATATTACTAATCTCATTTATGACCGAAGAAAAAATACATAACGACCGTTCCGGTAGCTGGTGGGCATTAAGTCCGTTGTTCGTGTTCCTCTGCCTCTATCTGGTAACTTCCATTCTCGTCAACGACTTCTACAAGGTACCTATCACTGTCGCTTTTCTTGTTTCTTCCTGCTACGCGATTGCTATCACGCGCGGCTTGACACTGGACCAGCGGATTTACCAATTCTCCGTAGGAGCTGCCAATAAGAATATCCTCCTGATGATATGGATATTCATTCTCGCCGGTGCCTTTGCGCAAAGTGCCAAACAAATGGGTGCTATTGATGCCACCGTCAACCTGACTCTGCATATTCTTCCCGACAATCTGCTGTTAGCAGGAATATTTATAGCCGCCTGCTTCATCTCCCTATCCATAGGAACCAGTGTAGGAACAATCGTTGCCCTCACTCCTGTTGCCGTAGGACTAGCCGAAAAGACAGAGATTGCTCTCCCATTCATGGTGGCAGTTGTTGTCGGAGGGTCTTTTTTCGGAGATAATTTATCGTTTATCTCCGACACTACAATCGCCTCAACAAAAACTCAGGAATGTGTGATGCGTGATAAGTTCAGGGTAAATTCCCTGATTGTCGTCCCGGCAGCTATTATCGTGCTGGGTATTTATGTTTTCCAGGGATTGTCCATCACTGCTCCCACCCAAGTACAGACTATCGAATGGATAAAAGTTATACCTTATATAATAGTATTGGGAACAGCCGTTGCCGGAATGAACGTTATGCTCGTATTAATCATAGGTATCCTGACAAGTGGTATTATCGGTATTACTACCGGAAGTATTGATGTGTTCGACTGGTTCGGAGCTATGGGAACAGGCATTACGGGCATGGGCGAACTGATAATCATTACTTTACTGGCCGGAGGAATGCTTGAAACAATCCGCTACAATGGTGGTATTGACTTTATTATCCGGAAACTAACCCTCCACGTCAACGGAAAGCGGGGAGCGGAACTAAGTATTGCCGCTTTAGTAAGTATCGCCAACTTATGTACCGCCAACAACACAATAGCCATCATTACAACAGGACCGATAGCCAAAGACATTGCGCAGAAATTCCACCTTGACCGGCGAAAGACTGCAAGTATCCTCGACACTTTCTCCTGTCTGATACAGGGAATTATCCCATACGGGGCACAAATGCTGATTGCTGCCGGATTAGCCAATATCTCTCCTATCAGTATCATCGGCAATCTTTATTATCCGTTTACAATGGGAGCTTGCGCCCTGCTCGCTATCTTATTCCGTTATCCGAAACGGTATTCATAAAGAAAAAGAACAGAAATATTTGTCAATCAAAAGAAAAGCCGTATCTTTGCGCCCGCTATTACGAGTTAGTAGCATAATTCAAATCATTAATTAAAAACAATTATTAAAAATGGCAACTAGAATCAGATTGCAGAGACACGGACGTAAAAGTTACGCGTTCT
>ENA-OZGV01001395-OZGV01001395.1-human-gut-metagenome-genome-assembly--contig:-NODE-1395-length-10791-cov-16.177720_pt1 | contig 10791 bp, 8 predicted proteins | sample MGYA00245120_ERZ653665 | MGnify/ENA primary metagenome ERZ653665 (study PRJEB26926, sample SAMN06165250) | human gut metagenome | biome: ENVO:00009003; feature: ENVO:2100002; material: ENVO:00002003... | reverse complement strand
TACTCGACTTTTTGATAAAGCTGATTCCGTCATTTGAAAGCTGCTGCATACTGGACATTGGAAGAATCTCAGGCATCGAAAGAAGCCCACGGTATTCCATCCGCATGATGTCATTTATTTTCCGGTAATTGCGCTCAATGGCGGTGCGGATGATACATAGATTACGAATGATGCGGGCATTTTTATCCTGTTCAAGCCGGTTGTATATCTCTATCTTCGGCGGCTCGTGTTCATTTTGGAAAATACGAAGCGGGACGCCGATCAGGTAGGCGACCTTTGACACAAGCTCATAGGTGCTGTCTTTGTAGGCAATCTGCTCTCCGGCATATTCGACGCCATTCAACATGACTGAATTGCCCATAATCTACTCCTTTCTCGTAGGGGAGTTAAGCGGTCATTACATTGTCTGTCCACATCTCACACTGGCTCATGACAGTCTGGACAGCATCATCCATACCCTCAGGCGGATATTTGTGTTTTTTCAGCAGCCTTTTGACAAGACGGCGCATTCCTGCTCTTGCGCTCTCTTTCTTTTGCCAGTCTATTGTCTGGTTTTTGCGAAGCAAATCTGTCAGTTCTTTCGTGATAGCAATAAGCTCATCATGCTCGTAAAAGTCCTTGATTGCTTGCGGCTTCGTCAGAGCATCATAGAAAGCAAGTTCGTCCGCTGTCAATCCGAGTTTTTCACCCTCGGCGGCAGCAGCGGCAATGTCTTTCGCCAGCTTGAGTAATTCTTGAATGACTTCCTCGTTGGTCAGCATTCCGTTCAAATAGCGGTTCATTGCGCTCTGAATGATTTCGGAGAACTTCTCAGACTTGACGATATTTGTTCGGCGGTAAACAGAGACCTGTTCGGAAATCAGTTTTTTCAGGAGTTCGACTGCAAGATTCTTCTCCTTCATGTTTGCCACTTCTTCAAGGAACTTCGGATCGAACAACGAAAACTCAGTCTGGACATCAGAGAAAAGGTTGATAACGCCTTCGCTTTTGATACTGTGCTTCAAAAGCTCGTTAATGCGCTCATTTACTTCCGGAAGCGTAAACTTCTTTCCGGTACCGCCTGAAACCAAGCGCACGGTCATTGTTCTTACGGACTCGAAGAAAGCTGCCTCCATGCGAGTTTGCTCGTCTACCAAGCTGCTGCACAGCGAAAGTGCCTGCTTGAGAAGCAGGGCTTCTTTGATAAACACATTCTGTGTCTTCTCATGTTCGGGAAGCTCGTACTCTGCAACACTCTTGCCGAGTATGAAGTTCACTCCGCCGCTGATGAGCTTCGCCCTGTCAAGGTCGCTTCCGGTCATGAATTTCTCATAACTGAATCCGTGGAACAAATCTCTGCAAATAGAGAGCTTTTCAAGGAACTTCGGATATGCAGCCTTGCTTACATCTGTATCACCATAGTTCTTCTTGTCTCTGGCAGTATAGTCGTTCATTGCCTGTTTCAGTGCAGCCGCAATACCAACGTAATCGACAACCAAACCGCCTTCTTTATCTTTGAAGACACGATTGACGCGGGCGATAGCTTGCATCAGGTTGTGTCCAGCCATCGGCTTATAGACATACATCGTAGCAAGGGAGGGAACATCAAAGCCGGTCAGCCACATATCCACGACGATGGCGATTTTCAGCGGAGAGTTGTTGTCTTTGAATTTCCGCGCCATATCGTCCTTATGAGCTTTGTTGCCGATAATCTCACGCCATTCTTCGGGATCGTTATTGCCTTGCGTCATGACCACTGCAATCTTTTCCGTCCACGCTGGGCGTAGCTCAAGAATGCGCTTATAAATCTTCATTGCTATGGGACGCGAATAAGCAACGATCATCGCCTTGCCGGTCAGGATATTCTCACGGTAATTCTCGTAATGATCAAGAATGTCATTTACCAAGGAATTGATCGTCTGGTCGGCACCGAGGATTGCTTCCATCTGACCAAGTTCCTTTTTGCTCTTTTCAATGACATACGGATCGGCGTTGTCAGCCATAATATCATACTCATTATCGATCAGATGGAGGGTGTTCTCGTCGAGTTTCAGGTGAATCACACGGCTCTCGTAATAGACGGGTCTTGTAGCTCCGTCTTCAACTGCCTGTGTCATATCATAGATGTCGATGTAATCACCGAAGACTTCTCGTGTGCTGCGATCTTTTGTGGAGATCGGTGTTCCGGTGAATCCAATGTAGGTCGCATTAGGAAGCGTGTCTCTTATAATGCGGGCAGTGCCGATAACGGTTTTCGCCTCGACTTCGCCGTTGTCCTTCTGCTTGACCACAACCTTCTCATTGAGACCATATTGCCCACGATGCGCTTCATCAGCCATCACGATAATGTTCCGGCGTTCCGAAAGAGCTTCGTTGCTTTCTTCAAACTTCTGCATGGTCGTGAAGATTATGCCGTTTGCCTGTCTGTTTGCAAGCAGTTCTTTCAGATTCTTGCGGCTCTCAGCGTGCTGCGGCGTTTGCCGGAGGAAGTCCTTGCAGCGGGCGAATTGTCCGTAAAGCTGGTCGTCCAGATCGTTACGGTCGGTAATGACAACGATAGTGGGGCTTTCTAACGCTTCTTGCAGATAATGAGCATAGAAGACCATAGACAACGATTTTCCGCTGCCCTGTGTATGCCAGAAGACGCCGCCCTTGCCGTCTGTCACAGTCGCGTGCTTCGTAGACTCAATCGCCTTTTTGACTGCAAAATACTGATGATACCCAGCGAGTATCTTGAATGTATTCTGTCCATCCACATTAAAGCAGATGAAGTTTTTCACGATGTCAAGGAAGCGGGTCTTCTCAAACAGTCCTACAAAGAATGTGTCAAATGATGCGTGTTGCGTATTCTCATAGCTGCCGTCTGTTGTTTTCCACTCCATAAAGCGGTCTTCGCCGGACGTGATTGTACCAGCCTTTGAAGTGGTCAAGTCGCTCATGACACATACCGCATTATAAATGAACATAGAGGGGATCTCATGCATATAGTTCCGGAGCTGGCGGTATGCTGCGGAAGCGTCGGTTTCTTCGCGGGACGGAGACTTCAACTCCACAATGACGAGCGGGAGACCATTGACAAAGAGAATCACATCTGGTCTTTTTTCGGAGTTCTCAATGAAAGTCCATTGATTCGCAACTGTGAACTCGTTACTGGCAGGATTTTTGAAGTCTACAAGGTAAACAAGGGTAGAGCGTTCTTCACCCTTGTCATAGTATTTTATCGGGACTCCGTTTTGGAGGTAGTCCATAAAGACCATGTTCTTCTGCAAGAGCGTTCCAGTTTCAAAGTTCTTGAGCTTATAGATTGCCTCCGTCAGAGCGTCCATAGGCAGGCTCTTGTTGATCCGCTGCAAGGAAGGCAGCAGAACATCCTCATAAAGCGGCGAGTGATAATCGCGCTCCACGTCCGGTCCATAGATATAGTTATAGCCCAGTTCTTCATTGAGAAGCTGCAAGACAGCGTTCTCGTAATTTGATTCTGTAAAATATCCTGCCATAGTTTGTCACTCCCTTTTACGCCAGACTCGCCCCGAACTGATCCAGCGTGTTTTCTGCATCTCTGTCAGTGACGGGCTTATTCATCGCTTTTTCAATTAGGTTTAGAAGGCTTTTTGCTCTGTCGATGAAATAGCCATTGAAGTCATCTGCCTTCAATTCTGCATAGTTGATAAAGTGCGATTCCACCCGTGCTTGCAACTCATTCTCGGTCAGTCCATCAACCTTCTTTAGAATTGCCCCCAGATACTCACTCGGCGCATTTCCGCCAATCGAGCGGTTGGTGGCTGGAAGAATCGGGGTCTTGTTAATGATGGAATTATACCGTTCGCGCTTGATGCCCATTTTCTCGCAATATGCTTCGGGGAATATATGGTGAATATCCGGAGACTCAAGCATACTGTTTACAATGTCAATCGTCGTGTTGTTCATAAAGTCACGACACTTCTCCTTGTAAAGAAGAGCCATTATACCTTTATATGCCGCGCTCAAGCGAGTTTGAAGGGTTAGCAGCCGCGTAGAAGAAAAGACTGCGCTGTTAATCGTGTGCATTGCATTCGGACGTCCATTGACCTCTTCAACCATGTCCTCAATGTCATAGGCATAGCGGGTTTCGTTCGCACCGCCATACATCTCACCCAAAATCCCGCACCAATACCACCGAGAAAGAGTTTTGATTGTGTTTGGCTCATTGCATTTGGATTTTCCGAGAACAGCGCAGATTGCCGCAAGTGGAATCAACTGCGTTGTATAGGGCAAATCTCTTTGACGGAAAACGCACTGATCCCGAAGAAGAAACTCCTTTGCGATTTTGAACCCAGACAGCACTGCATCCCGGTTCGCTATGTACGATTCATAAGGAAGTCCCAGAACATCTTTCTTTTTGCAGGAGATTGTGTTTGTCTTTCCAGACTGCTTGTTCAAATAGCTTGTAAAGAGACAAACCGTTGTCAGGAAGGTAGTCTCATCAATCCCATCGAACAGGTCTGTTCTCAGCGTGTCACCGAAACCGCAAATTGTATTTCGACACTGCACCCAGTCTTTTCTCAGGTCAAAGTCTCTTGTGGCATAAGTTGCGGTAACAAGCTCAAACACCGTGAGAGGAACACCACCGGTATTGACGTTCTCAAACACCTTGCACACTGCCTCTCGCGGCGTGGACTTGTCCAGCGTAATCACAGGCAGCTTATACCCGGAAATTGTATTCAGCACATCCGCCTGAAAACGCTTGAACTCGTCCATTGCCTCCGGCTTCATTCCATAGTGCGTCATGTAGCCCATGAACCAGTCCATAACGGCGTTGCTATCGAACACAATATTGACCGGGAACAGCTTATTCTCGTATTCATATTCTCTGGTTGAGAGGTCGAGCTTCACATCACGGTCAAAGTTTTCTTTGATCTTGCGGTCTTCCGGAATAGACAAGACTGCATCAAAACGATCCTCATCATCGTCAAGGCACTTCTCCATTGAGAGATAGTAATAACGCTTAATAGCCTTGCCTTTTTCTGTTTTGGTCGAGACCGGCTCTTTAGAGGATGTTGCCTGATAGATGGAAGTAAGTCGCTGCTGTCCATCAAGAATCAAATGCTCCGGCTTTACTGAGACGCCTTTTACGCCCGTAATTGTGCGGTATTTGAATTGAATGTCCGGATTACCGTATTGTAGCCGCATAATGGCACCCATAGGGTAGCCTTGCGACAAACTGGCGATAATTCCTCTAATTCGGTTATCATCCCAAGTCCAGTCGCGCTGAAACTCCGGCAACTGCATTGAGCCGGACTTAACCTCCGCTAAAAGCTGACTTAGGTTTGTATCAAGAGATTGTGGTGAAATAATCACGTCTGCGCCTCCTTCATTGAGTTTTACTGATCGGACGAGCCCAGTCTGCTTTCCAAATCTGAAATATCGCTGCGGATGGAAGAGATGTCCGACTCAATATCGTCAACCCGCTCGGATAAAGAAGCCTGCTGACTTTGAATGTACTCCATTTGTGAGTATAGACCTCGCACTGCCAGAATCAATTCTACCATCAGCCCCTTATCATCGAGGGAGAGAAGACGGTCTTTTTCAGCCTGTATCTTTTCCGCCTCCTGTTGAAGCCGCTCTTTCTCACGAACTGCTTCTGCTGCGGCTTTCTCAAGACGAACCCGTTCCTTTTCAAGACGCTTTTTCTGGCGCTCGTCTTTGCTTTTTTTCAAGCTCTCCTGAACTTTATCAAACATGGTACAACCTCCAAATCAGGTAAACGATAATTTAGCGGCTTAGAGTTGGACGGCAGAAACATCTATCTCGCCGGACATCAACTTTGGAAGAAGGGTATCTCTTAGTATGGACAGCCGTTTATTTTCCGCTCTATTAGAATAAATCTGCTCAAGAAGTGGTGAAGCAATGGTATTAAACCCGGCTAACTCTTCTTCCGATGGTAGAACAACAGGGTATGTCATAATCTGCTGCTTATCTCCACGGGGCATTTTCGTTCCTTTCGATCCAGCAACCATAAATGCGAAGAACTTGTCGGCATATAGGGTGCTGAATAGGTACGCCGAGTAACGCGGCTGACTTGGCGTAAAGCAAAGAACATCGGTTGAGCAGCCACAGTTGTCCTCACAGTAGACAATCTTCTTAAAGTAAGGACGAATGTTGGAAATCAACGTATCACCTTTATGGCAAGCGGTTGTCTGTGATGTAGTTGGTAGGCTTGTCGCCTCGGTTGAACCAGCTTTTCCCGACAGCATATTTTCCGTTGAGAAGTAGGTTCTGATGTTCAACTCAGAGACAGCTACTTTGTCTCTTGAATATGAGCAAATATCCGAGAGGACTCCCTGATTTACTGCCAAAATGTCATTGACGAACCGCTCTTGATATATCGTTTGCAGGAGATCAGCTAAATTATCGTTTATCTGCTCGTTGCAGGTGATCTTATCTTCGAGGCATTGCATCGTTTGTACGATAACTTCTTGTACAGCAAGCGAAGGAACGGGTATGGTCAAATTGGCAACTTCGGAAAATGTAATCTGAGGGAATGTGCCAGATCGCGTTTCAGCTAACAGTTGAAGTTCTGCAACTGTGGAACTATTCTTCAAGAAATAGTATAGGTACTTAGGAGATACCACATCCTTTTTTGCACGAATTACCATCAGTTTAGTTGAAGCGATATAGTCTATGGGCGAAAAATCCACATAGGCAAACCGCCTGTTCTGTGGACGGATCTCGCTATATAAAATATCGTCTCGCTGAAAAGTCTTCTTGAACTGCCCTTTCAAATTGGAGTTTGGAACTCGTTCGTGGTTGAGAACTCTACCCTCTAAAACGTCCGAGGTATTGATAAGCGTCACCATATTCTTTTTTTCGCGATAAGTGTCCGAAATAGACGAACAAACTTCACCAACGGGCATATATATTGTTCCATTCATACTACCCACCATCCTAACCGATGTATTTTCTATGTGCCAGCTTCACATTCTGCTGCTTCACCATTGCATAGTGCATGGTGGTGTCGATTTTCTGATGCCCTAAGAGCTGCTGGACTTGCTCTATGGGCATTCCTTTGTCTATGGCAGTTGTAGCCAGTGTACGCCTGAACTTGTGAGGGTGAACCTTCGGGATATTCAGACGCTTTCCCAGCTCTCGAAGGCGTGTCTCCACTCCGCCAATCATCAATCGGTCAAAGGGAGCTTTCAGGGAAACAAACAAAGCTGGGTTTTCATCCGTTCGCCCCTCAAGGTAGTTTTGAAGGTGGATTTTCGTCCTTGCGTCGAAATAGACCAATCGTTCTTTATTACCCTTGCCGATAACAACGCATTCGCGCTCATTGAAGTTGATGTCTTCGCGGTTTAGTGTGACCAGCTCACCAATACGCATTCCAGAGGAAGCCAGAAGATCAATCATCGCCAAGTCTCGTGCTGTTGTGCAGTTGTCACGCATCAGCTCTAACACTTCATCGGTGTAGGTGTCCTTGACCACCTTTGCAGTCTTAACTTTGTGAATACGGCGTACCGGGCTTTTCACAATGAAATCCTCATCTTCAAGCCATGAGAAGAAGCTGGACAGTATCCGGCGGATGTTGTCTATGGTCACTTTGCTCGACCTGCGCTGAACTTGATAGTTTGTCAGATAGCGGCGCAAATCATCTGTGGTGATCTGTCGCACAGCCTTTCCAACTCCGGCAATTAGAGCCTCAATCGTCTTCCGGTAGTAGCTCAGGGTTTTCTCCGAACAGCCTTCGATCCGCTTTGCCGTGATAAATGCTTCGACTGCATCTGCTTCGTCTGCTGGAATTGAGCCACTATCATAGGTGATCGTTGCCCCTTCCAATGTCTCAGCCATTGCATCCCGAAGGTGCATGAGTTGTTCGTTGTTAAGATACGGCAGCATTTTTCGCTGTATCTCCGTGATGAGTTGTTCTGTCATTGTCGTGTCTCCTTTCGAGGTAAGAGAACGACATTCAGTGGCAGTCCCTTTTGTAAAACTCTCGCCACTGGTGAGAGTTATTCAGACGGTAAACGATAATTTAGAGCAGCAAGCTCAATCCTATTTTCAAGAATTATTTGTTGATAATGCTGATCCAGAATGGGCTATCGGAACAATTAGCGATCTTGGTACTGTTGTTGGAGGCAGTACACCTTCAAAAGCTAAACCTGAGTATTACACGGAGTCCGGTATAGCATGGATAACCCCGAAAGATTTATCTATCAACAAGTCGAAGTTCGTTTCTCATGGTGAGAATGACATAACTGAACTTGGTTTGAAGAACAGCAGCGCAGCAATCATGCCAGAAGGAACAGTGTTGTTCTCATCTCGTGCGCCAATAGGTTATATTGCTATCGCCGCTGGTGAAGTAACAACAAATCAAGGTTTCAAATCGGTTGTGCCTAAGCCGGAAATTGGAACACCATTTGTTTACTTCTTTTTGAAAAACACTCTCCCGGTCATTGAAGGCATGGCATCCGGGTCAACATTCAAAGAAGTATCTGGCAGCACTATGAAAAATGTCCCGGCGGTTATTCCTGACGCTGAAACTCTTGCCAAATTCAGCGACTTTTGCGCTCCTATCTTTGCACAGCAACGTATTTTGGAAGAGCAGAATCAATCGCTTGCGACATTGAGAGATAATTTGCTGCCCAAACTGATGTCTGGCGAGATCGATGTGTCTGCTGTCCAGCTCTAAGCTGCTAAATTATCGTTTAGCTCTTGATTGTTCACAATCTTTTTTTGGATTGTTGAAATAATCTCGACAACACATTTCTGAATACTTAATTCAGGCAATACGACCTCAATCTGTTGAAAGGTCGAAGATGGTCTCGCCAATGCAGGGACGCCAACCTGTGAGGCATTGCTTAGAAGTTTATGCTGTCCTATTGGAGTGTGGAAGTAATAGACAAGGTATTCGGGCAAAACCTTGTCGTTGCATCGCACCCTAAACTGAGATTGCGAAATCACATACCGGTCATATTTTGAATCTTGAGGAATAAACACTATTTGCCCAAGCGTTCCTCTGTGTGTTATTACAATATCCCCGCGATGTGCATTTGCCTTGTTAAGAGAGTCAGCTTTTTTCCTTGTGACATAGCGGAATGTCTTTTCGGATAGAGAAAAGCCCTCAAGATTACTACCATTTAGGACAGGTACGCCACTATCCACAAAACACGAGACTTTAATATTTGATCCGAATGGACCCATCGCAATTTCATCAATTAGGTCAGCAATACGATACGTTTCATAGCCCATATCCAATCGCCCCCAGTCGTTCTTTGATCTGCGTCTCAAGTTCATGGGACTTTGCGAAGAGCTCAGAAAGTTCAGAAGTCAAACGCCCCATTTTCTCTTCAAACGGCTCGCCGTCATCTTCCTGTTCCTCAATACCAACATAGCGTCCCGGAGTGAGAATGTAATCCTGCTTTGCAATGTCCTGTGTAGTGACAACAGCACAGAAGCCCTTTTCATCTTCGAGTGTTCCATCAACGAAGGCATTATAAGTGTCGGCAATTTTCTTGATGTCTTCATCCGTCAGTTCGCGCAGCTTCCGCGTAACCATAGTGCCGAGTTTCCGTGCGTCGATGAACAGCGTTTTGCCTTTTTGCTTCTTGTTCTTTGCAAGGAACCAGAGCGATACCGGGATCTGCGTCGTGTAGAATAGCTGCGTCGGCATTGCAACGATACAGTCCACAAGGTCAGCATTGATAATGTTCTTGCGGATTTCACCTTCACCGCCGGACTGCGAAGAAAGCGAACCATTTGCAAGCACCATACCGATACGTCCATTCGGAGCGAGATGCCAGATCATGTGCTGCAACCACGCGAAGTTTGCATTTCCAGCAGGAGGCGTACCATACTGCCAACGGACATCATCAACGAGTTTATCTGCACCCCAGCCAGAAAGATTGAAGGGAGGATTCGCCATAATAAAGTCTGCCTTGAGCTGCGGGTGACAATCGTTAAAGAATGTGTCCGCATTAAACTTGCCGAGGTCGGCTTCAATACCGCGAATGGCAAGATTCATCTGCGCCATCTTCCATGTGGTCGGGTTAGAGTCCTGACCAAAAACAGAAATCTTGTTGATGTTGCCGCCGTGATTTTCGATGAACTTTGCGGACTGAACAAACATACCGCCAGAGCCGCAGCACGGGTCATAAACACGCCCATTAAACGGCTGCAACACTTCAACAAGGGTACGCACAACGCAAGAGGGAGTATAGAACTCACCGGCAAGTTTGCCTTCTTGCTCGGCAAACTTGGAGAGGCAATATTCGTATGTGCGACCAAGAATGTCCTTGCTGTTTCCATGCTCGATCATCTGAATATTGGTGAAGAGATCAACCACTTCACCAAGACGCCGCTTGTCCAGCTCTGGACGGGCGAAGTTCTTAGGAAGAATATCTTTGAGACGCTTGTTTTCTTTCTCAATACTGCGCATTGCATCATCAATCACCGTGCCAATTTCCGGCGTATGAGCGGCAGCAGCAATCGCGCTCCATCGTGCATTCTCAGGGACAAAGAAGATGTTTTCGGCAGTGTATTCGTCCTGGTCTTCTTCAAATCCATCGCCTTCTTCAATCAGCTCCTTGTACTTTGCCTCAAAGCGATCTGAAATGTATTTCAGGAAAATCAGTCCGAGAACGACCGACTTATATTCGGATGCGTCGATGTTTCCGCGCAGGACGCAAGCCGCGTCCCAGATTTGTTTTTCAAAGCCGATATTGCTTGTGTTATTTTCAGCCATTTCAGCAACCTCCAAAGTTATAGTTTCACACTTACTATTCTACAAAAAGAGCTGTACGAAAAACCGGACTCAGTTCTTGTCCGTTCGCACAGCCT
>ENA-OZGV01001394-OZGV01001394.1-human-gut-metagenome-genome-assembly--contig:-NODE-1394-length-10801-cov-5.122464_pt1 | contig 10801 bp, 9 predicted proteins | sample MGYA00245120_ERZ653665 | MGnify/ENA primary metagenome ERZ653665 (study PRJEB26926, sample SAMN06165250) | human gut metagenome | biome: ENVO:00009003; feature: ENVO:2100002; material: ENVO:00002003... | reverse complement strand
ATGTGTATAAGAGACAGATAACATTCCATGCATATATCAAAGGAGATAGCCCATTATTTTGCAGCCGTTCTCTTCTTATTCCGCCAAAAGCTGCCATCCCGTTTGCTACCGAACATATTCCGGCGCTTGGACTCTTCTTTTATCGCTTTTTTCTTCTCGGCTACCGCTTCCTTTACCTCGACCGTCTCGAACATATGGCCTCCGGCAACCGGCACTTCTTTACCGATCAGCTTCTGGATATCTTTCAGATACGGAACCTCTTCCACATCGCAAAAGGAAAAAGCGATCCCGCTACGGCCGGCACGACCGGTACGGCCGATACGGTGCACATAGGTTTCAGGTACATTCGGCAAATCATAGTTGATGACATGCGAAAGATGGTCGACATCGATACCGCGGGAGGCGATATCGGTCGCGATCAGGACACGGAGCGTATGATCCTTAAAACTGGATAAGGCACGCTGACGGGCACTCTGCCCTTTGTTTCCATGAATGGCTTCCGCACCGATCCCGGATTTGTTCAGGACACGGGCAACCTTGTCGGCTCCGTGCTTCGTACGAGTAAAAACCAAGACGGATTCCAGTGAGCGGTCTTCCAGCAGATTCTTCAACAGGTTGATCTTTTCCACTTTCTCAACAAAATAGACAGACTGGTCGATCGTATCGACGGTTGAAGAAACAGGAGTCACCTCCACTTTCTCAGGTTCATGAAGGATCGTTCCGGCCAGGCGTTCGATCTCCGGCGGCATCGTTGCAGAGAAGAACAGGGACTGGCGCTTTCGGGGCAGTAAAGGAAGGATGCGTTTGATGTCATGGATAAATCCCATATCCAGCATCCGGTCGGCTTCGTCCAAAACAAAATATTCCAATGTGTCCAGGCGGATAAAACCTTGGTTGATCAAATCCAGCAGACGCCCGGGAGTTGCGATCAATACGTCTACACCCCGTTCCAATGCATCTGTCTGCGGCTTCTGCCCCACGCCACCGAAAATAACGGTATGTTTTACGTGAGTATAACGCCCGTATGCCGTAAAACTTTCACCTATCTGGATCGCCAATTCGCGTGTCGGAGTCAGGATCAAGGCTTTGATGCCCGGTTTACGTCCCCTCGAAATCCGCTCTTCGATCTTTTGGATGATAGGGATGGAGAAAGCTGCCGTCTTACCTGTTCCGGTCTGTGCGCAACCTAATAAATCAGATCCGTCCAATACTACGGGAATGGCTTCGGCTTGTATGGGAGTGGGAGTTGTGTACTTTTCTTTTTTGAGAGCCTTTCGTATCGGCTCGATTAGTTCCAATTGTTCAAATGTCATATAATAAGTATGAGCCGTCACGGCTCGTTAAATAAATAATGGTGACAAAGATACACAAAAATCCGGCATCTCTGCAATAATTTGCTATATTTGCGTGCTTTTTAAAAATATTCAGTTCTTTTTGATTCTCATGAAAGAATTATTGTCACTACTCAAACGGTTCTTCGGATACACTTCATTCCGCCCCTTACAGGCCGAAATCATACAGCGCACCTTGCAGAAAGAAGATTCGCTGGTCCTGATGCCTACGGGTGGCGGCAAGTCGATCTGTTTCCAGCTTCCGGCGATCTATATGCCGGGAACCGCCATCGTAGTATCTCCCCTTATCGCTCTGATGAAAGACCAGGTCGAAGGGCTGATCGCCAATGGCATACCGGCTGCTACGCTCAACAGCATGATGCCGGAGGAAGAACGCCACCGGGTACGACAACTCTGCATACAGGGAAAGGTGAAACTGCTTTACATCTCCCCCGAAGGGATCATTAGCGAACTGCACTGGCTCCTGCCCCGCATCGACATTTCGCTGATCGCCATCGATGAAGCGCATTGTATCTCGCATTGGGGACATGATTTCCGCCCCGAATATACCCAGTTGTCCGTTCTGAAAGAGAATTTTCCGAAAGTACCGATCATCGCCCTGACAGCTACGGCAGACAAAATCACCCGGACGGACATCCTGAATCAATTGAAACTGCGTGATCCTAAAACATTCATCTCGTCTTTCGACCGCCCGAACCTGTCGCTCACTATCCGCCGCGGGCTGAGCAAAAAGGAAAAGATCGCAGCGATCGTCCATTTCATCAACCGGCATCACCGGCAGAGCGGTATCATCTACTGCATGAGCCGTAACAGTACGGAGTCTTTGGTCGAAGAACTGTCTGAGTACAGCATCCGGGCAGTCGCCTATCATGCCGGGCTAAGCTCCGACAAACGCGAGAAAGCACAGGACGATTTCATCAACGACCGTGTTAATGTAGTGTGTGCAACGGTCGCATTCGGGATGGGGATAGACAAAAGCAATGTCCGCTGGGTCATTCATTATAATATGCCGACAAGCATCGAGAACTACTACCAGGAAATAGGCCGTGCCGGACGGGACGGAATGAAAAGCGACACGCTTCTGTTCTATTCCGTGGGCGACATCCTGCTCCTTCGCCGTTTTGCAGAGGAAAGCGGACAGAAAGACGTCAGTTTACAGAAGTTGAACCGGATGCGCAGGTATTGCGAGGCAGACATCTGTCGGCGTCGTATCTTGCTGAGCTATTTCGGAGAAGAAACGGACAAGGACTGCGGGAACTGCGACGTCTGCAAGAACCCTCCCCAACGTTTCGACGGGAGCATCTTGGTACAGAAAGCCCTGAGCGGTATTTTTCGTACCGGGCAAACAGCCAATATGCACCTGCTAATCGATATACTCCGGGGAGCCGAAAAGGATGAACTGAAGGAAAAAGGATACGACAAGCTAAAAACCTATGGTGTTGGCAAAGACCTCAGCTACAAAGAGTGGAAAGAATACTTATATCAGATGCTTCAGCTCGGTTATATTGAAATCGACTATATGTCGGCCGGTCACCTGAAAGTGACTCCATTAGGACGTAAAGTCCTTTTCGGCGAGCAGCAGGCGCTCATGACCATTTACCAAAAGATCAAAGATTTTGCCCTGCCGACCAAGAAAGGCGGCTACAAATACCGTCCGATCCGTCCGATCGAATCCACTTCCGTGGATGAAACGTTGCTCGACTCCCTGCAACAACTCCGTAAGCAGATTGCCGAACGCGAACATACCCCGGCTTATATCCTCTTTTCGGATGACGCCCTCGAAGATATGGTCCGTAAGAAACCGGTTACGCTCGACGAGTTCAGCGAAATACGAGGTGTCGGACAGCTCAAGCTAGACAAATACGGCAAGGTATTCGTCGCCCTGATCCGCTTTGTCCTTCGTTTGCCTAAAAAGGAATAAAAAAAGAAAAACAAACAATCGTTCTATTCTTTTGTTTATATTTATATAATGAATAGAATGACAGATACAATGAAAACAATTCCCATACTCTTGTTGCTTTGCCTTTCCACACTGAGTTTCTGTACGACAAAGCCAGGAGAGCCGCAAGGATCCGGTTTACCCGGACTAGACACTCCCGTTGCAGAAACAGTACCGGAGGCGGCCCCTCCCCTCATTGAAACCGTTATAGAAAAGGAACTGCTTTACGACCAGCATACGTTAGCCGATACTTACCCATACAAGGATACAATGCGGGAATTCCAATGGGATAAGATCCGTGCCGGTCTCCGTCTGCTCGATTCGCTCCGGCAGAAGCCGTCCCGTTGGGCGATCTTTCAAAACTACAGGAACAAGAACGGGGAAGCCCCGCTGGTCCGGAAGTTTCATCGCGATGCTTACAAGCGGGTTTCCGACACTTTAGGTATCGAACGTTACCAATCTGTCCCGCTATATCTGCCGGAAGATACACTGACTGCCGAACGCTATGGCCGTGACGGTGCTCTTGTGAAATTGCTTGATGACAGCAACCGCCTTTTCCGTATCCAAACGATCTATACAAACGGGGAATGGCTGGTTCCCGGAAAATATGTCAAGCCGATAGCCGATAGCGTCACGTTCGACAAGGCCATATTCGTCGACGTCACCAACCAGAACATCGCAACACTCGAGCATGCAGGTTCCAAATGGTTGGTCAGAAGCATGAATCCGGCCACAACAGGGCAGCACCGTCCTCCATACGCACAGGAAACGCCATTAGGCATATTTGTCGTTCAGGAAAAGAAGGCAAGGATGATTTACCTCGTAGACGGCAGCAAAGAGACAGGCGGATTCGCTCCTTATGCCAGCCGGTTCACCAACGGAGGTTATATCCACGGGGTCCCGGTAAACGCGCCACGCAAGTCGCTGATCGAATACAGCCCAACGCTTGGAACGACCCCACGCTCCCATATGTGCGTCCGGAATGCAACCTCTCACGCCAAGTTCGTTTATGATTGGGCACCTGTAAATGAGACTATTGTTTTCGTTTTTGATTAAAAGTCTTATCTTTGTGCGACATTATTCAATCTTATGTTATTGCGTATCTGTTTATACTTGTTTTTATTATTTCTTCCGGCTAATTATACGACAACCAGAAGTTCGTCTCCCCTGATTCCGGCTGATCCCGCGGCGGCCATGTCTTCGGTATGCCGACAGCTCTATGCTGATATGCAGCTGGATAGTATGGTGGACTATACCGCTTTCGAACAGGCGATAACCGGAGCACAGGCAATCGAACGGCGTAACAAGGATATCATTACCCTGATCGACTTCACAAAGCCTTCCACAGAAGAACGGCTTTACGTCCTGGATATCCGGCATAAGAGACTCCTGTTCTCCTCTCTCGTCTCACACGGAAAAAACAGCGGAGGAAATTACGCCACTTCTTTCTCCAACAAAGTCAATTCTTACAAAAGTTCATTGGGATTTTTCGTTACGGAAAATACATATCAGGGCAAAAATGGCTACTCCTTAGTCCTGAACGGCTTGGAAAAAGGGATCAACGACCGGGCAAAAGAACGGGCAATCGTAGTGCACGGGGCGAATTATTGCAGCCCGTCTGTTGCCGTCTCGACGGGCCGCTTAGGAAGAAGTTTCGGTTGTCCCGCCCTACCCCCGTCGCTTGCCAAGCCGATCATTAACACCATCAAGGACGGGACCTTACTCTACATCTATGCCAACGACAAGGAGTATCTGAGTCAAAGCACGATCTTATCAACCGGAAGATCGATTTCCCCGAACTCGATCATCGCATTGAACAGCCTGATACGGGAATAGCCCGGTAAATCCTCCGGACGGATATCACCTGCAACCAGCTCTCCCTGATCCAGCAACGAAGCCCTCTTCGTCCCTGCCAGCAACGGTGCGAAGGGAGTGATCCATTGTTTCCTGTTCCAGAATGCCACGTTGCAAATAGAGGTGTCGGTCAACAACCCTTTCCGGACGACCAACACATCATCTTCTGTCTCGCGACACGCGAACAAGCGGTTCAGCACACTCCGATCTCTGCTTTTATACCGATAGTCGGCTTCGTCATCGACAACCAACCGCAAAGAGGATACTGGGCGTAAGTGATAGGCGGCATACTCCACGTTCCGGATATCCACATCATATTCGACCCGACACTTCGTCCGCTCCCGATAATTCACGGGGCGGATGTAATCGTTCAAATCAAGCACATCGGTTTGACATAGCACGTTCCGACGTGTCTCATTCATACGCCGGTTATGGTAGGATAGGTTATGAATCCGCCCGTTCTCGATCCGGATTGTTTCAATAAATAGGGACATATACTTTCTGCTTCATTTCATTATATTCGCTTGTCAAATCACTTTGGGAAGTGATTCCCCCTCCACTCTTAAAGATCAACGAGCCATCCGCCTGCTGTTCCAAAAAGCGGATCATAACGGCACTGTCCAGGCTATTCCCGTCAAAATAGCCCATGACACCCGTATAAAACCCCCTTTCGTAGGTCTCGGCTTCCGCGATAATCTCCATTGTCTTCTTTTTGGGCGCCCCGGTAATGGAACCTGCCGGAAGGAGCCGGAAGAACAAATCTCCCACTTCAACCTGCCAACCTCCGGCAAGACGGCCCCGGATCTCCGAACTGACCTGCAACAAAGCCCCCTGATGTGTCGGTAGTTCGTCTATGTAGCGATAACGGGTCACCATCACCTCGGTCGCCACCATACTGAGGTCATTGCGGATCAGGTCGACAATCGTAGCATGTTCAGCCGTTTCCTTCGGATCCTCTAATATCCGCCTGCGGGCATCCGGCAATGTAGCATCGATCGTCCCTTTCATCGGATAGGAATAGATATGTTCATCCCGAATCTTCACGAATATCTCAGGAGAGAAAACGACAAAACGGTCTTTCATCCAGAGCTTATACCGGGCTTCCGAACTGACAAAAACGTCCTTCAAGCTCAGATCGGTCCGAACAGGAGTGGCGCAAGTCAGATTGACCAGATAGGAGTTTCCGGCCCGGATATGTCCGACCACCTTATGAAACGAGTCGGCGTAGGCCGATTGTGTGATAGGGAATGTTTCCCATCGGATCGCAGAAGTTCGGTTCTCCCGATCATTCATACGGCTTGCAGTCGCAACATTCGTCACACCGTCCAGATTGTAGAGCAATGCCTCCGAATCGATCTGATCCGGCTCTTCCACAATCACCTGCTCTTGCTTGTAATCGATCACAAACAGGAAAGGCCGCCTTTCCGCACCCAATCGGTTCATACGGCAGACGGCCTCTATGCGGTTATAGAATCTCATATCAGAAAACGTTCGGTCAAACCACCAAAAGCATCGATACGGCGATCTCGGAAGAAAGGCCACCAACGGCGGACATTCTCGCTACGCGTCTTGTCGATCTCCACAATTCGTATTTCTTCATCATTATTGGAAAGTTCGGCCAAAAGTTCACCCTGCGGACCAGCGACGAAACTGTTTCCCCAGAACTGAATGCCATTCGTTTGTCTGGACGGATCGGCCTCGTGTCCTACCCGGTTTACCGTAACGACCGGAAGACCATTGGCTACGGCATGCCCCCGCTGAACAGTTACCCACGCTCCTAACTGGCGTTTTTTCTCCTCCTCCGTGTCACTGCTTTCCCAACCGATAGCTGTCGGATAAATCAGCAGTTCCGCTCCTTTCATCGCCATCAGGCGGGCTGCTTCGGGATACCACTGATCCCAACAAACCAATACACCCAATTTACCAACAGAAGTCTCGATCGGCTCAAATCCGAGATCACCGGGAGTAAAATAGAACTTCTCATAATAGGCCGGATCATCCGGAATATGCATTTTACGATATTTTCCGGCAATAGCGCCGTCTTTCTCAATAACGACAGCCGTATTATGATACAGACCGGGAGCTCGTTTCTCAAACAAAGAAAGTACCAATACGATCCCCAGTTCCTTTGCCAACGCTCCGAAGCCCTCTGTAGAAGGTCCTGGAATCGGTTCAGCCTGATCGAACACTTCGGTATTCTCCGTCTGGCAAAAATAAAGCCCGTTATGCAACTCCTGCAAAACGACCAATTCAGCTCCTTGCAAAGCACAAGCCCAGATATTTTGTTTCAGTTTCTCAATATTAGCAGCCCGATCACTGTTATTCGCCTGCTGCACCAGCCCTAACTTCATGATTTATGATTTATAATTTATGATTTAGATTTGAAACCTCAATTGTCAATTGACACGACTCCCTCCGGGTACTGCATCGTCACACAATGTAGCGAACCATGTTGTTTAATCAACGGCAAGCAATTGATTCCTATAATCTCACGCTCCGGAAAAGCCTGTTGCAAAGCTTTCTTCGCCAGTTCGTCCTTCGGAGATTTATAATAAGGTAACAACACAGCCCCGTTGATAATCAAAAAATTGGCATAAGTGGCAGGAAGACGTTCTCCCTCCCATTCCACAGGGTCCGCCATCGGCAAGGCGATTAACCGGTAAGGTTTGCCGTCAGCCTGTCTGAAAGCCTGTAACTCCTGTTCCATCGCTTGCAGCTCCTCGAAATGTTCATCCGACTCATCCTTGCACTGCACGTACGCAATCGTATCTTCGCTACAGAACCGTGCCAGCGTGTCGATATGGCTGTCCGTATCATCACCGGCAAGATAACCATTTTCCAGCCATAAGATGCGTTCAAAGCCGAAGACATCCTTCAGATAGACTTCCAACTCTTCCTTTTGCAGATATTCGTTCCGATTCTGAGACGAAAGACATTCGACCGTCGTCAACAGTGTTCCCTTGCCATCCGATTCGATACTGCCGCCTTCCAAGACAAACGGTTGCATATTGATGACCTGAACCCCGTCGGCAAATGTTCCCTGTACCGACAGGTTACGCGTAACCAGGTTATCCAGATTCGCCGCGAACTTCATCCCCCACCCGTTGAACACAAAGTCATACACGACTGGTTCTCCCTGGTCGAATACAGTAATGCCGCCATGATCACGAGCCCAGGTATCATTCGTCGCCATCTCCCTGAAAATGATCCGGCTGTCATCCACATCGCCCAATTGTCTGCGTACTTCCTGTTCGTCCGGACAGACAATCAAGAGCTTCTCATGTTTGATCACCTCCTTGGCAATCGATACAAAACAAGGAATCACCTCGTCTAATATAGGCGCCCAATCCGTTTCATCATGCGGCCATGTCAACTGGACGGCACTTTGCGGATACCATTCCGCCGGTAATATGATTTTATTTTCCATCTGCGTTTAATAAAATATGCGATTGTATTGCGGCACAAATATAGGCTTATTTTCCATCATTCTTAATACAAAGATTCTATCACCTCTGTCAACTTGCTGTTTTTCTTCCACGTCTCAAGCAAACAAAGAAGCGGTGCGTATGTCACCTTCGGCCAGTTATTGACTGTTTGAAGTTCCGCAAAAACTTCCAATAACCGCTTTAAATCCTTTACCGGATTTTCCGGCAGGCAAGACAAGAAAGAGACAAACAGCACAGACAGTTCTTTGTTATGAAAAGATGATCTATTTATCAACATTTCGACAACCAAACCTGAAACTCTCTGCGCAGGAGCCCATTCCAACGCTTGGATCTTCCCCAACACCCGACCTAATGCCACATTGTCTATCAGGTCTTTTTCCACAAGTTCGCCCCAAAGATTCGCCGCACACAAACGAATAGGACGATCAATGCTCAACAGGCACACCGCCAGGTATGTCAAAGCCATCCCCCCTCTCCACTCCAAATCAAGTTCGCGCAGGGTATCAAGAGCAACCAGGTTAAGCCTTGCTAGTTCCAAATCGTTCCAATAAGCATCCCTTACGCGATCCCGCACCAATAAAGCCAACCAAATCCGAGGTGCATTCGGAGAAAGCAACAAAAATCTCTTCAGGTCCTTCTCCCGCAAAGGAACCTTCCAAAAAGTCTCCACCAAAAGCGGAATACGGGAACAAGGACGATAAGCCATATATAAGGCATAACCTCCAAACCTCCACTTTATCGCAACATTCTTACTTACCGGCGGAATCAACTGCAAGATACGATCGACTTTCCCAAACGGCTTTTCGAAAGTAAACACATCGCATGGAATATCTCCCGTCAGATAGGCCCGGTTCACAGCAGAATAAGGAAAATCCTTGAACTCGTCATAGACGGTATCAGGACTTTTGACCAAAGCGGCGGTCATCCAGACAGCCTGAAACGTAAAAGGACCATTAGGGCGTGCTTCCGGCTTGAACAAGAAAAGCAATAGCTCGCGATATTCGCCCGCCAACTCTTGTTCGGTTAACCGGACAGCCTCTTCCGTATCATCCAATGCCACACGCGAAAGTGCGATTTGAAAGTCCAGACTGTCCGGTTTGATTCTCTTTTTCTGATATGCAGACAACCGAGAGACAAGCACGGACGGATCGATCCAAGCCGGACGGTGGGTCGGTGTCGATAGCAAAGGCAGCGTATTATAATCTTTTATCCGGTTAAAAGCCAATTTTACAAGATCCAGATAGGGTTTATAGTCCTGAAATGATTGTTGTTTCGAGCTTTTGACACGTCTTTCCGATCCGGTAAGCATTTGAGCATAATCAAGAAGAAAAGACGCTGCCAACACATCCAATTCTCCTACCCCGTCTTTTCCTCCCTCCACAACGGTACGGGCCATTTCGAAAACCGGAACCATACGTTCCACATCCTCCTGCTTTACAAACGGATGCATACGGGACAAAGAGGCCAAAAGTAAATCGATATGGAAACTCTCTTCGTTATCCATCGAACGGCCCATCAGAGAAACCAGCCCATCCATATCCGTGACATCCGGAATACGCATTTCTTCCCGAATGAAGGGTTGTTTTTCTATTCTTTCCATACTACTTCAATATTGTGCGATACAAATATACGGAGAAAAATACACCCATCAGACAAAGTATCCATTTACCCTTGTGTTTTCCGGTATTCCATGGGTGTCATGCCATATTTGTCTCTAAAAATGCGCTGGTAGGTTCGCACATTGCCAAAACCGGAATCGATAGCGACAGCCTCAATCGTATAATGCTTGAAATCTTTCAGCAGCACAAGCGAATAATCGAGTCTCAGCCGATTGATGTATCCGTTGAAATTTTCGCCTGTGAAAGTCTGCAATAACGGAGAGATACGATTTTTCCCAACAGGTGTCCATCAAGACGATGATCCTACGCCGACGGTTGTTGAAGAACCCGATTGGAAATTGGAATTGGTGGAAAACGATCCTGAACCGGAATGGGAAATGCCGGAAAGCGGAATCTATAAGGCTTCCGAATCTTTCCCCTTCATTGATGAAGGAGTGAAAGGCACCGAAGAAGAGCCGTTCACGATATCTTTACAACCTGTTGTAAATTGACACTAAACTCCAATAAAAAGAAGGTGTGTCGTAATACCCGATGCGCCTTCTTTCTGTCTCTTATACACATCTCCGAGCCCACGAGACGGACTCCTATCTC
>ENA-OZGV01001390-OZGV01001390.1-human-gut-metagenome-genome-assembly--contig:-NODE-1390-length-10817-cov-3.834324_pt1 | contig 10817 bp, 13 predicted proteins | sample MGYA00245120_ERZ653665 | MGnify/ENA primary metagenome ERZ653665 (study PRJEB26926, sample SAMN06165250) | human gut metagenome | biome: ENVO:00009003; feature: ENVO:2100002; material: ENVO:00002003... | reverse complement strand
AAGATCGTCGGCAGCGTCAGATGTGTATAAGAGACAGAAGAATAGGCGGTATGGTGCCTGTTGACAGGGGCGGAAGAGTGGACGAAACAATGGCGGCTCTGCGTAAAAAGCTTGGTCAGAAATGGGGTGTGCTAGTTCACCCGGAGGGTACAAGAAGCAAAACTGGTGAAATGGGCAAGTTCAAAAGCGGTGCAGCCGTCCTTGCTATCGAAGCCAATGTACCTATAGTACCAGCCTACATCAAAGGCGGACACGAGATATTCCCACCAGACAGAAAGCTACCAAGGCTTTTCAACTGGAAGCGTCTTAGCAAATATAAGGTCAAAGTAGTGTACGGCGAGCCTATTTATCCTAATGGCGAAACCCCTGAGGAACTTATGGCGAAAGTCCGTGATTCTGTGCTTGCCTTGAAAAACGAAGAGAACTGATTTAAAGTGAGGAGTGAGGAGTGAGGAATGACAAATGAGGAATTAGGAATGAGGAATGAGCATAGCTGTGGTTTGAGATACTCCAAGAGGTAAGTTAATAAGAACGTTGGTGAGTTAATTGTGCGAACGCAGTTCGCAATAAAAAAATCATCGCCGCAGGCGATACCTTCATTCCTCACTCCTCATTCCTCATTCAACCTCATTCCTCACTCTTTCCGTTTGACAAGACGCAAAATATGTAGTATAATGTATTAATACGCTGATACGGTGACGTGTTATCGTAATATTTTGTTAAGGAATGAATATTTATGACTTTTGAGGAAGTAAAAAAGGTCACGGAGATCCTGCTGGAGTTCCTGCCTAATACACTGAAGCTTTTCGCATGGACCATCGTGCTTTCAATACCTGTGGGAGTGCTTGTGACAATGCTGAAAAAATGCCGCTTCAAGCCTATCTCATGGCTGACAAATCTCTATATACTTGTCATGCGTGGCACACCGCTCATGCTTCAGATAATCGCTATCTACTATGCAGTACCGCTTATTATCGCAAGTGCTGCAAAGCAGGGCAAAACAGGCGGTGTATATGACGTGCTTACCAATATAAAAAACAACGAGAACTATATGTTTATCGCCCTTGTTACGGCATTTGTCCTTAACTATGCGGCGTATTTCGCAGAGATATTCAGAGGCGGTATCGAGGCTATCCCAAAGGGACAGTACGAAGCGGCTTCAATGCTTGGCATGACGAAAATGCAGACCTTTTTCAGAATAATCCTGCCCCAGGTCACAAAGCGTGTTATCCCTGCCACATCTAATGAGGTCATCGTCCTTGTAAAGGATACCTCTCTCGCAAACGTTATCGCATTCGCTGAGATAACAATGAAGGCAAAACAGCAAATGAACCTGTATAGCTCAATAACACCGCTTTTTATCGCTGGCGCATTCTATTTCGTACTCAACGCTATCGTGACGGTGGCATTTGCCGTTATCGAAAAGAAATTCGACTATTATAAATAAGGAGAACTCATATGGCTATTCTTGAAGTGAAAAATATTTCTAAAAGCTTTGACAGCCTTAAGGTACTCAAAGATATTTCTTTTAACGTTGAGGTGGGCGAGGTAGTCGCAATAATAGGTCCGTCAGGCAGCGGTAAATCAACGCTTCTGCGCTGTATAAACCAGCTTGAAAAAGCAGACGGCGGAGAGATAAACGTTGACGGCGTGAATATGTTCCACACGGAAAACGGCAAGGCAGTGTATGCACCCTCTAAGACCCTCAGGGATATCCGCCTGAAAATAGGTCTTGTGTTCCAGAATTTCAACCTTTTTCCGCACTTTTCTGTAAATCAGAATATAATGGAAGCACCTCTCCATGTCCTTAAACAGCCAAAAGCGGAAGCCAAAGCCAACTGTGAGGAGCTTTTGAAAAAAATGGGACTCGAAACTAAAGGCAAGTCTTATCCATGCGAGCTTTCAGGCGGTCAGCAGCAGCGTGTTTCTATCGCAAGAGCATTGGCTTTGAAGCCGCAGATACTTTTCTTTGACGAGCCGACCTCCGCACTTGACCCTGAGCTTACAGGGGAGATTTTAAAGGTAATAAAAGAGCTTGCCAAAGAGAAAATGACCATGGTAATAGTCACCCATGAAATGGCATTTGCCCGTGATGTGGCAAACCATGTTATCTTTATGGACGACGGCTATATCGTGGAGGAGGGTACTCCGGAGGAAGTTTTCGGTCAGACCCAGAACGAAAGAACAAAGCAGTTCTTGCAGAGATTCAATGACAGATAGGACTGACAATTGTTGTAAAAAGCAAAAAATGATAACGTTTTCTGTGATTAATGCACAAAAGAAGTGTGACAATATTGTTAGAAATTTCAACACTTTTTGGAATAAAAAAAGTGAAAACCCCTTGATTTTAGGGAGAAAGTCTGCTATAATAGGACTAGAATTGAATGACAATTCATAAAACTATATTCATATGGAGGAGATTAACGATGAAAATTTCTAAGATTCTCGCTGGTATGTCAGCAGCAGCTATCGTAGCTTCTATGGCAATGATCCCAGCATCAGCAGCAGGCACAAAGCTCAACGTAAGCGATGACCTCGCTAAGATCGGCAGACAGACTCAGGATGACCTTTTTGCTGTATTCTTCAATGGCGATGAGTCAGAGGGTGCTGTAAACAAGGATGCTATCTCTGACCTTGGAGCTGTTTACGGTGCTTCATTCACAATCAAGGTTGACAACAACGATTGGAACACGATCGGCGGTGGCGGATCAATCAACTTCAACTCAAAGTCTGGTGGCTGGAACGCTAAGGACTGGGCTGGCGGCTCATGGGTTGAGGACGATAAGCCAAAGGATACTCTCTGCTACACAACAGAAGAGGAAGGCACATACGTTCTTGAATACCTCGGCGACGCTCCTGTTTTCGCAACAACAGACGGCGATGCTGATAATTACGCAGCAGTTGGTATCAACAACTGGGCAGCAGACCTTAAGGGTATCGACGTTGTAGGTATGAAGGTTCTTGGCGCTGACGGCAACGTTCTCTTCGAGGCTGGTTCTAACAAGGACAAGAAGGAAGTTCAGAAGAAGCCAGTAGCTGAGGAGTCAAGCTCTAAGACTGATTTAACAGCTTCAGGCACAGAGTCTAAGAAGGACGATTCTAAGAAGGACGACAAGTCTTCTGCAGCAGCTACTTCAACAGCAGCTACATCTTCAAAGTCTGGCACAACAACAACAGCTACTTCTTCAGCAGCAGCTTCTGACAACGTAGCAGCTACAGGCGCAACAGCTGGTCTTGCACTCGCTGGCGTAGCACTTGCTGGTGCAGCTATCGTTATTTCTAAGAGAAAGTAATCTCTCACAGATAACACACTTGAATAAGTGAATTTATACAGAGCTTTCTGTCATTCGGGAAGCTCTGTTTTTTTGTTCGTTTGTGTAACCTGCACTAATTTGTAAACGATTTCTGTGCAAAACATATGAAATCATGTGCTTAAATTGTGCAAATAGTATATTGAAAATATGTGACAATTGTGTTATAATACAAAAGTAAATATAGGTCAGGCTATGTGTATAGCATGACAATTAAACGGAGGTTATTAAAATGAAAAAGTTTTTAGCTTGCGCTCTTGCACTTACACTTACAAGTGCTATGTTCGCTTCTTGCGGCAGCTCTGATGATTCTTCATCAAAGGCTGAGGCAAAAACTACTACAACAACAACTACAGCTGCTACAACAACAGAGGCTACTACAACAACAGCCGCTTCCGGCACAGAGTCTGAGGGTGAGGCTGCAAAGGATATTTCCGAAATGCCAGCTACTCTGAAGAACTATGAGGAGGCTTCTGTATATTTCAAGAAGGATATGGACGTTGCTTCTATCGTTGAACCTTTCGCTGAGAAGGATTACGAGAACGATGAGTCTCATGTAAATCTCTCTATTGAGGAGCTTGCAGGTATTCCAATGCTCAAGGTCGAGACTCTCGATCAGGATAATGGCAACTACAAGATCCCTAAGATCAAGTTCCACATGGAGAAGTTCTTTGAGGGTCACGAGGCTGATCTTGAGAAGATCTTCACTATCAAGGCTGATGTAGTTACAAAGGCAGTTGGCGAGTTCACAGGTGACGACGGCACAAAATCACTCGTTCCTGGTAACTTCATGGGTGCATTCGTTACACAGCCTACAACAGGTGAAGGCGAAAACAGTTGGAACGACCTCTATGACTTCGGCGAGGCTGAGTGGACTTCTGAGTGGGGTTCCTATGAGCTTACAATGAGACCTGGTATCAAGGACGGTGCTACATTTGTAAACTCAACTGAACCACAGTATGTTTCACTTATGAGATGGGGCATTCCAAACCAGGCTGATTTCTACATTGCTGACCTCAGATTTGAGGACGAGGACGGTAACGTTATCGCTTGCGCAAACTTTGGTAAATAATTTATTTCCATACATAAGAAAGGTGCAGATTTTCTCTGCACCTTTTTTTTATGTGAATTTTACGCTTACCTCATCTGATATCTCCAAGCTTTTTACCTTTCCGCCTTTGATTTTAGCCGAAAAATCCTGCCCTTTTATCTGTCCCGTGGCGGTGATATCTCCCTTGTCATTTTTGAGATACGTTACGCCTTTCTGCGAAATAAGCTTGTCAAGCACAGCGGCAGTCATTGTGACAGCGGAGCTTTCGGGTATGTTCCCTCGGTCAGTTTCGTAGGTCAAACCCTTGTATTCAAGTCGTGCGCTTTCTCCTGAGCAGGTTATCACCATACCGCTGACAGTTTCTGGCGCGGTTATCTCACACTCCCACATATCTGCGCCCTCACGGGTGAAGCTTGCGACGTATTCTGTGCCGTCAATGGTGAACTCAGCCGGAGCCTTGTAATCCTCTGCCAGCTTTGCGGGTTTGACTTCGGTGCTTTCACCGCATGAGCATAAGCCCATTACCGCCAAAATCGTGAGAAAAAATGCCTTTGTTCTTTTCATTTTGCCCTCCATTAAAAAAGACCCTCTTCATAAGAAGAAGGTCTTTGTTTTTAGTACAGCCTAGTCGGCGTTTTCAAGGTCATACAAAAATCGTGGCAAAGCGTCAATAACATCTCTTGCAATGATTCCACGCTCAGATCTTTTGTATCCTGCAAGTAGAGCCGTCGAGCCAAGTGTGAACGACCCAAGTGCCGCCGCATCGAGAGCGTTGCACCCCTGAGCCACATAGGAGGAAACAATGCCTGCAAGCATATCTCCTGAGCCACCCTTTGCAAGCGCAGTTGTGCCTTCGGTGCAAAGATAAACCTTTCCACCGTCCACAGCAAAGGTGTCAGCCGACTTCGCAAGCACTGTCACACCATATTTTTCTGACAGCCGATATGCAAACCCAAGTCTGTCCGACATGACCTCGCTCACCGTCACGCCACAAAGCCTTGCAAGCTCCGCAGGGTGAGGGGTGAGGATAACTGTACTTTTCTTCTTCAACAGTACATCTATATTCGTACAAAGTGTATTTATTCCGTCAGCGTCCAAAACTATGGGTATCTCAGCATTTTCTATAAGCTCCGCCACAAGCTTCTCTGTCTGAGCCGTGTGACCAAGCCCACAGCCTATCAGCAAACAGCTTGCCTTTTCGCACTTTTTCAGTATCGTCTCCGCATTTTCAGCCACCATAAAGCCGTCCTTGTCGGTTTTCATTGCCGAGTATGTACATTCATACATACCAGCCGACAGGGAGTTGACTACGCTTTTTGCAGTGCAAAGCTCAAAAAGCCCCACGCCTGTTCGCATTGCCGCCATTGCTGAAAGCCCTGCCGCACCTATATAGCTCTCCGAACCTGCCACGCTCACCACCTTGCCGAACGTGCCCTTGTGTCCGTCAGCAGGTCTAAAAGGCAGTGCCGCCCTTGCTTTTACCACGTCAAAAGCCGTTATGACAGGGGATAGGGTATTCTCGCAACGCTCGTCAATACCGATATCTTTTACCAGAATTTCACCGCAAAAGTCCACCGCAGGCTGTAAATAAAGACCTAGCTTGCCACGATGAAAGGTCACTGTCACGTCAGCCTTGAACGACAGCTTGTCAGCCTGACCATTCCGTGCATTTACTCCCGACGGCAGGTCGCAGGCTATCTTCATGCCTTCACATTTTTCACAAGCTCTGAACACTGGCAGGATATTTTCACGCAAACTGCCATGAAAACCCGTTCCGAAAATGCAGTCCACAAGCACGTCTGCACCCACGATAAAATCCAGCGCATTTTCAGCTTTCAGCACCTTAACGCTCTTATCAAGCCTAGCATACGCTACCGAGGAGAGGTCAGTGTCAGGCTCGCCACAGCATAGGACCACCGCAGGCTTGAGGCCTTGTTCAGCAAGTAAATTTGCCGCCACAAGTCCGTCACCGCCATTGTTTCCCTTGCCAATAAGAAGCACTATCTTTGAGGACGCAGACGAGTTGCTCGCAATGACCTCCGTAAGCTGTGCCGCCGCATTGTTCATGAGCTGAGCAAGGCTCACGCCATATTTTTCAGCCTCATGCTCGCAAAATGTCATTTGCTCCACTGTTAATATTCTATCCATTTTTATCCTCCTTTTCATAAGCTATCACCACTGCCGAAGCGATATCCTTGATGTGGGAAAGTGACACCGCAAAGGTCAGCCCCCTCTTTTCAGCCGCCAAAAGCGCATTACCCGTAAGCTCCAGATAAGGGCAGCCAAGCTCGTCACGCAAGCATGACACCTCGTTCAAGGCGAAGCCCTCGACTCCAGTGCCTAAAGCCTTTGCGAAGCTTTCCTTTGCCGCCCAGTTCGCCGCCATGGATTCGTATGGGTTTTTCTTCTGTGAAAAAAGGGTCAGCTCCTTTTCGGAGTAAACCCTTTCACAGAAACGTCGGCTCTGACAGCTTTTTTTTATGCGTTCGATCTCAATAAGATCAGTTCCGACAAATATTTTCATTTTTATTTCCTCAGTGTTCTCGGAAGCGCAGGCTTCATAAGTGCCAGCATATCGTCATCTGGTGTGAAAATAACAGTTGTAAGCCCGAGATTTTTGTGGTTGAATGTTATGTAGTAGTCTGTAAGGCTATCGTCACAAGCGCAGGCAAGGACCTGTGTTGCGCCCTCAGGTACAGAGAAATTCTCGTCAGCAATGCCGAAATCTGTCGCACTGCCGCAACGGAATGTGATAAGGCGTTTTCTTGAACGCTGAGCCGTTATCTTGTCAACGTCTATTTCTCCGTTTGTGAAAATGTATTCATACTCCACATCGAGTTTTGTTGTAAGATAATAACCGCCATAAAGTGCGGCGGCGGCAAGAAAAATGCCTATTACAGAAAACTGCGTGCCGAAAGGGAAGATAAAGCACAGTGCGGCAAGTGCCACGCTTGCTATCATGATGAAAATTTTCTGTATCTTATCGTTCTTTGTGGGAATCTTGCGAACTATCTGTTCCTTGAAGCTGTCCATTATTTGTCCTCCGTTTATTCAGTGCCGCTGAGAAGCTCTTTCATTACCCAGCCGCTTTTATCGTTGTATTTTACATATACCCATATGTTCCCATCACCGTCTGTTCTCTCGCCGTAGCCGTTTATGGTCTTGCCGTCAGGTATCTTTTCTATCACGTCATATTTCTTTGACGGACCGTATCTGAGATTAAGATAAGAGGTGTCTGACTTTACAAGAAATGGGATAGAATCAGGGTATTTCACATCATCACCCAAAGGGAAAAGTGCGTCCTTTTTGAACTTTGTGGTGGTGGTCTTTTTAGTCGCCTTTGTTTCGGCAGATGTTGTGGTTGTGGTGGTGGTCGTCCTCTTTGTTGCCGTTGCGATTATGTCAGGGTCGTAGCCCTCGTCAATGCTTACGTCAGGGTTTTCAAGTGTGCCCGCCGTCACAGAAGTGGTGGTGGTGTAGCCCTCGTAATCCTCATCGTCCTCATCATAATCGTCGCCCATTGTTGCGGTCTTTGTGGTCTCTATAACTCTCTGGGCGGCAGTACCCGTGGTGGTCTCCGTTTCGGAGGAGCTTTCTGGAAGCATTGCCCCACATGACGCAAGCCCGAAAACCGCAGAACAAGCCAGCACAGCCGCAAGCAGTTTTGATCTCATTTTTTTATATCCTCTTTTCAGAATTTACACAATTTTATTTTAAGCTAAGAAGCCTTTCTGCGTTGCCGCCGAGAATTTTATCTTTGTTATCCTCGGAAATGTTCAAGCGCAGTATCTTTTCTTTTATAAGGTAGGAACTGTCCCAAGGGCAGTCGCTTGCAAAAAGTATCCTGTCAGCCCCATGCTTTTCAACGATAGCCTGCATAAGCTCGTCAGGACACATACTTGTGAAAGCGGTGTCAAAATAAACTTCACCGTCAACTCCTGCCAAAACGTCACGCACCTGCTCCCACATCATGTTTGCACCAAGATGTGCAAGAATGACCTTGAGTTTAGGGTGCTTTTTTATCATGTTCAGCGCCCTCTCAGGTGTGGAGTGGATAAGGTCAGGGGAAACGCAGTCATAGCCAGAATGGAATATAACAGGCAGGTCAGCTCTTTCAATGGCGTCATATATCTTGTCCATGCGCTCATCATCTATCATAAAGCCCTGATAATCAGGGTGCAGCTTTATGCCGTGAAGTCCAAGCTCCTTTATGTGGGCTATCTCCTGCTCATAGTCCTTAGCGTCAGGGTGTATTCCACCGAAGCTTATAAATCTTCCGCCGTCCTGTTGGGCACACCAATCGTTTATAACTCTCTGCTGAGTAGGTTTTGTTGCCACTGATAACAGCACGCCCTTGTCAATGCCCCATTCGTCAAAACGCTGTATGGTTTCCTCTGCAGTGCCTCTTGTGAAAGGAGTTATTCCACTGCAAGCCTGAAGCTTTTCAACAGCCTTTTCCGCTACCTTTGGATTAAAGGCGTGAACGTGAAAATCAATTACCATTTAAAACATCTCTTTCTGAAAATACTTTTCCATATGGTATTATACCACACTTTCAAGCTCCTTTCAACGAATATCGGCAATTTTCACAGTATTTTCATCTAGGGCTATTCCCAGCTTTTCCACACCTCGGGGCAGAAGCCTACTGTGGCTTTCTTGCCGTTTCTTACGATAGGTGCGGCAAAAAGCTCGGGATAGTCAAGAAGCTTTTCTATCTTTTCCTCGGTGCTTCCAAGATATTTTATGAGCATTGCCTGCTCTCCCTTTGCCTTTGGGTCGATAAGTTTGTCAATATCGCCGACAGCCGCAAGCACTGAGTTAAGCTCGCCCTTGCTAAGCCCCTTTGTAGGCAGGTCAACAGATTGGAACTTTATTCCACGCTCTTTGAAATAACGCTCGGCCTTTTTGGTGTCAAAGGATTTTGACTTGCCGAATATCTGTATGTTCATGGGATTATCTCTCCGTTTCTGCATTCAAGAATGATAGTAAAAGGACCGTCATTGAGCAGTGAAACTTTCATGTCTGCACCGAAAACGCCCTTTTCTACCTTGCCTGTAATTTTCTCACCGCAGACCTTGCAGAAGTATTCATAAAGTCTGTTGGCTTCATCAGGCTTGCCTGCATAGATAAATGACGGGCGGTTGCCGTGGTGACAATCTGCATAAAGGGTGAACTGTGAAACGCAAAGAATATCTCCGCCAACATCATTTATAGAAAGATTTGTCTTGTCGTCCTCGTCAGCGAAAATCCTCAGCTTTGATATCTTGTCGGCAAGCTTGTCGCAGTCAGCCTCAGTGTCCTCCTGACCTACTCCAAAAAGTATCAGAAAGCCCTTTCCTATCTCGCCTGTGACCTTGCCCTCAACCTCAACTTTTGCACTTGTGACCCTCTGTATTACCGCTCTCATCAGCCCACCTCCACGGTGTAGCTGTAGGTATAAACAGCTTCAGGTGCAAGCTTGATAGCATGAGGCTTGTTTTCGATATCCTCAAAAGCGTCGTCCTCGTAAACAGGCACGCTAGTCCAAGGCTCAAGGCAGATAAACTGAGCGTCAGGGTCACCGGTGGAAGTCCATACTGCAATGCAGTCAGAATGTGGGAATGAAAGCTTTACGAAACCGCCGTCAGACTTTTTCAGGGTGACAGCCTTTGAAGCAGGGTGGTCTTTCATGATAACGTCATAGTCGAAAAGCTCTCTTGTGAGAGTGATAGTCTTTTCACCGTCAAGGATAGTCCTCTCGCCGTTTGGGATAGGCTGAACGATATGCTCGTTTTTCTCGTACTCAACTGTGCATTTGCCACCTTGGATATCGCAGATAAAAGCAGGGTGACCGCCGAGATAGAAGTACATAGCCTTTTCATCAGTGTTTTTTACTGTGTTTGTGACGGTGACTTTTGAACCTTTTATGGAGTAGGTGACTTCAAGCTCAAAGTGATATGGGTATTGAGCAAGTGTCACGTCATTGTCTTTTAGGAGAAAGCTTACGGAATTTTTGGTGCTTCCAGCGTATGTAAATTCGCTGTCACGAGCGAAACCGTGGTTTGCAGCCATGTGATATTCCTGACCGCCAGCCTTGTAGGTGCGGTCTTTAGGGGAGCATATGAACGGGAAGAGAATAGGAGCGTAGCGTTTCCAAGCGTCACCGCATTGCCAGAGATATTCTTTGCCGTCCAGTTTGATAGAGTGAAGCTCAGCACCGAAAGTGTCGGCTGAGATAGAGAGTTTATCATTTTTTATTTCATAAAGCATAGATCAGACCTCCGAGGGATAAATTTTATACCTTATTATTATAGCACATTGTTTGGAAGATGTCAAAACCAAGTGAGCAGTGAGGTCATGGGGGCGGGCGGAGTATGTACGAAAACGTTTGAAAAAAATTAAGAGTCTGTTGAAAATTCTGTTCTGATATCAATATTTTAACAGTTAAATTTTATGACTTTGATACAGAATAACTA
>ENA-OZGV01001381-OZGV01001381.1-human-gut-metagenome-genome-assembly--contig:-NODE-1381-length-10877-cov-5.182499_pt1 | contig 10877 bp, 12 predicted proteins | sample MGYA00245120_ERZ653665 | MGnify/ENA primary metagenome ERZ653665 (study PRJEB26926, sample SAMN06165250) | human gut metagenome | biome: ENVO:00009003; feature: ENVO:2100002; material: ENVO:00002003... | reverse complement strand
CGAGATAGGAGTCCGTCTCGTGGGCTCGGAGATGTGTATAAGAGACAGGATACAGGAAACGGGAACTCAGATCTGGAAACCATCCTGATCCGGCAGATCAGCTACCAGATTACAGACACACTTCAGTCTGCTTTTCCGGAAGCCACCTGGGAGTTTGCAGAACCCCTGCCTCTTTCCCACCTGCTGGATGGCGATGCGATCCGCTTATCTACCAGAAACACCGGTAATCATAACTTTGCAGAGGTGTCTATGGATGAATACGGCAGCCTGCATCTTCAGATGCTGACTGTCTCTGCCTTGAAACGGAAAGGCGACAAATCCGCTTCCCCGGATACACCAAAGGTTGATCCTGCGTCCTGGTACTCCCTGATCGGGAAACCATTCCTTGTGGAAATGATCGGGAACCTGCAGGCAAAAGGACACCAGAAGCTGTTCATCGGAGAACAGGGGGATGTTTATATCCTCAACGGGAAGGAGCCGGAAGTAAAGGGAAAGCTGGAGCATTTCCCGCCGAAAGCCTACTGGCCTGCACTCCTGCAGGTGTTTGCCGATGATGAACTGGAAGCGGCAGAAACAGAAAACGCAGTAGAGATCACCTGGGCATAAGGAGGAAAAGCAACGATGGCAAGAGGAAAATTAGTGGAGAGCTGGACCTTCCAGCGCACGCTCCCGGACCCTTTCAAAGACTATACGGATGACGCCGTGTTTAAGAATATCGCATCCAAATACTGTACCCAGCCGCAGAAGAGAAGCACCCTCCATGCGGCTACACTGCAGGCCGTCCTGACCTACATGGAACTGGAGGAGTCCGCAGGCGGGAAGTCGGCAGAGGAACTGGGCGCAATCGGGAGCCAGACCAATACCTATACAGTGGCAGAATATCCCAGCCGTACCGGAGAACTTCATGTGGTGGTCTATAACCCTGCAAACGGGAAATTTATTGCCGGGAAGTACACGGTGCCGCCGGATACAGAAAATACACCGGAGAAATATGTATTCAAAGATTCCGAGAATACAGGAACTGCTTTGTTATTCGCTCTGATGCCTACGTTTCTTTCCGATGAGGAGTTCAATGAGAAATACCAGCAGTTAAAAGAATACCGTGCAGCCGGTTATCCGGACATGGACGAGGCGGCAGAAACGGCGGCTGTCCTTTGTGACAATGCTTACCGCCGGATCCGATACAGTGATACGCTCGCAACGGGAGGAATCCGCACGGATATTGCTGCCAATGGTGTCATCCCGCTTTTGAAGCCGCTGGCTCTTCAAACGGGAACCTATGCGCCTACGGAAATCATCCACGGGGCTTTCCAGGTACTGAAACCCGGCAACACCTTTAAGAAGAAAGCGGAAGTCATAGCGAAAGCGGATTTCACGGGGCAGTATATCTTATCCCCGGGCCGTGTACTGACGCCGGAAGAGGAACTGACCGTTCCGGTACTGCCGGACTGGTACATCATTCCGAAGGAAGTCAAACGGATCTGTGAACACGCAAAGCTCACCACAGATACGGTACAGCCCATGCGGAACTTTCTTCTGCGTGGTCCTGCCGGGACAGGGAAAACAGAAGGCGCCAAAGCGATTGCGGCCGGCCTCCATCTTCCCTACCGGTGCCTGACCTGCTCCGCCAATACAGAGGTCTTCGACCTGCTGGGGCAGATCCTTCCGGATGTGGACGGGAAACGCACCGCCCTGGAGCGGCAGTATCCGTCTTTCCAGGATATCATGCTGGATCCCGCAGGCGCCTATGAGAAACTGACCGGGACCTATGATGAGAATGTCAGCGAGGATGCGGTTTACAAGCAGCTCATCGACACCATTTTTGATGAGATGCACGAATACTACGCCTCCAAAACCAGCCAGCAGCATTTCCGCTATGTGGATACGCCGCTGGTGGAAGCAATACGGAACGGATACGCCTTAGAACTTCAGGAACCCACTGTCATTGCTAATCCAGGTGTACTGGTGGGGTTAAATTCCCTGCTGGACCGATGCAACAGTGTGTTCCTCCCCAACGGAGAGACGGTACAGCGGCATCCGGATACAGTGATTATTGTGACAACAAACAATGATTATGCCGGCTGCAAACCTTTAAACCAGTCCGTAATCTCCCGAATGAACCTGGTCGTTGACTTGGATGAACCGGATGAGGAGACACTGGTGGAACGGGTGGTTGGCGTTACCGGCTGTAAAGAGAAAAAAACGGTTCAGACAATGGCACGGATCGTCCACTCCATCTCGGAATATTGTCGGGAAAACCTGATCACAGATGGATGCTGCGGTGTCCGGGAACTGATTTCCTGGGTGCAGTCCTATATGGTCTGCGGCGATATCCGGGAGGCGGCCCATTACACCATCCTGCCTTCTGCTACGGCAGATGCGATCAGCCGTGCGGAGGTTGAGGAAAGCTGTCTGGATACTGTCCTGCCATCCTGAAAAGAGAGGAGGCAAGCCAGTGGGTAAAACGCCTCTTACAGAACCAGAAATGTATGCACTTCTTGCAAAAAACCTGTCCTACTTACGCAAATCTCAGGGCGGGCTTTCCCAAAGGGCGGTGGCACGGATCTTACACCTGCCGCCAAAAACCATTATGAATTACGAAAACTGCAGGACCACTCCGCTTGCCTATGCTGTCCTGAAACTGGCAGATTATTACGGCTGCTCCGTGGAAGACCTGCTGACAAAAAATCTCACAGAAAGGAAATAGAAGATTGAACAGTAACCAGAAAAAATTAAAGCAGATGATCCGGGAAGAGGAATCTTCCATTACCGATCAGGAATTTTTTACGTCCTCTGCCTTCCATCAGTATCTGACCTCCCAGGCACGTGCTGCTACCGGGCGTTACTGCTACGGCCTGCAGGCACTGATTTCCTGGGATGAATCCGATGGTGCGGCACTGGCTTACACAGACTCTTACAAGATCTACCTGAATGCGGCAAACCATGTTACCCAGAGCTTTCCGTCCCGCTTCCTGCGGGCGCTGAGCCTGGTAGGGATGACCGGACATGAGACGGCACATCTATTGTTTACGGATTTCACCACCCGGAACCTCTACCTGACAAACCTGGGGAACGGCTCTTTTTACCCGGAAGACCCTTCCGTGGAACTGCCGGCCTATCAGAAAAACCAGACGGAAATCCTGGACGCCCTGCAGGAAAAAGACAAGGCCGTATCTCTGACCTTGCAGACCTGTGCGGCTTCTCTTCAGAACATCCTGGAAGACATCTATATTGAAGCGAGGATGTGCGCTGCCTTTCCCGGCAGCTTCCGAAAGGGTATCCAGCTCAATAACCTGCGGATGCTGGAGCAGATCCCGGATCTTCACGAACAGCTCAGCCGGGATTACCAGCCGTTTACGATTGCAACCAACCTGCTTCTGGCCTATTGCCGGTCCGGCACCATCAGTAACCGCTTCCACAGCGACAGCGAATACCTGGATGTGCTGGCCGATGGCATGGAGTATATCGACACGGCGCTGGAAGCACCATCGATCAAAGAACGGCTGACTGCGACAAACTGCCTGCTTGTCCTGTTCTGGGACTTTATCAAACCACTGATAGAAGAAATGCGGGAGAAGCTGGAACACCAGGATGAAACGGAAGCAACAGAGGAGCTTCAGGATCTTCTGGATCAGCAGATTGCAGGCGGCACGCCCATTCCTCTGGGAAAAGGTGGTGGAGAGGTAAAAAATATCCCTTCCGCCAAAGGAGGCGCAGGCACCGATCCGCAAGACGCAGATTTCTTTTCTTCCAAAGGCCGTCAGGAAAGCCTGAAGGAAGCGGAAAAAGTGATGGCGGAGGAAGGCGGGCGGATTGCCCTTGCCAAGACCAGCGCTATTTTAGACGGCAATGATCCGGGCGTAACCTACGCATCCCAGTATGCCGGCACCGGCTATGAGGATGCGGCATCAGATATTGCCCGTGTCTTAAATGAAGCCGCAACAGAAAAAGCACAGGCAGCCTATGAACAGCAGCTGACAGAAGAATTACAGAAAACAGCAAATGATATCCATTACGGAAATGCCCATGCCGGTATCCATGTGACCATTCATCGGGTACAGGACATCCCAGACCGGCTGATCCGGCAGTATGAGGAAGTTGCACCTCCTCTTCTCAGGGCTTCCAAGCGCCTGCAGAGTTCCATCCTGCCTCTCTTAAAAGAAGAGGCGGAAGGCGGAAAACAGAAGAACCTTCTTTATGGACGGCGGCTGGATATGCGCTCCTTCCATCACCAGGACGGTTCTTTTTTCATCCGGACCAGGCTCCCAGCCGATGAACAGCGGCTGGCAGTAGGTCTCCTGATTGACGAAAGCGGATCTATGGGCTGGGGTGACCGTATCACTCACGCCAGAAAGACAGCCATTGTCCTTTATGACTTCTGTGTCAGCCTGGGGATCCCGGTAACTATCTACGGTCACTCCACGGATTACCGGGGCGTAGCCCTCTATTCCTATGCGGAGTTTGACTCTGTGGACAAGAATGACCGCTATCGGTTGATGGATATGATAGACCGCAGCGGCAACCGGGACGGCGCAGCGCTCCGCTTTGTTGCAGAGCATCTGGCGAAAAGGCCAGAGAATCGGAAACTTCTGATCCTGATCTCCGACGGTCAGCCAGCCGATGCCGGTTATTGCGGCACGGAGGCGGAAGCAGACCTGCGGGGGATCAAGAAGGAATACGCCAGACAGAATATTGTTCTGTTTGCGGCAGCCATTGGAGAGGACAAGGATGCCATCCAGCGCATCTATCAGGAAGGGTTTCTGGACATTACCCGTCTGGATGACCTGCCGAAAAACCTGACGCTCCTCGTTAAACAGTACCTCAAATAAATCATAGAAAGAAGGGATAACTTATGAGCCAGTCTTATCAGAATCTGGCATCGGACCAGATCTGTAAGGTCCAGAATGACAAAAAACTGATTTCTTTTCATGACCGGCTGCGGGCCGCTTTGCCTGGCAGCTATGCACAGATACACGCCAAGGGAGAGTTCTCAGAGAACAACCATAAAGTTCACTCTCTCATCGGCGTATCTATCCAGGATTATTCCAACGGCACCGGGGAACGCAATATCATCACCCGGTCCCATTTAAGCCCGGAGCAGGTGCAGTTTTTCCTCACCCGTCTTACCGCAGGCTTTCAGGAATTTGAATGGAGTATCAGCAAGATCTTTGGGGAACCCGACCAGTACGGGTACTCCACCGCACAGCAGTTTTCCATTTCCAGACACAGCCGGATGTCAAACGGTCAGGAGATGAATAACCCATGGCGGATCCAGATCGTCAACGGAAAGGGGATCAAAGTACAGAATCGAAACGGCGGCTCCTATATGCAGTCGGGCAGCTTCCAGATGGAAAAATCGGCCTTTATCCTGCTCACGGACATGGATCTCTACCTGCTCTTAAAGCGGGTGGATGCCTATGTGACCGAGTGGGAGCGCTGCATTGCCCCGCCGCTGATCTCAAACGGGAAAGAGATGCTCGCAAATCAGCAGGCCCAGCGCCAGCAGATGCAGCGGCAGCCTTACCCATACGCAGCATAGAAACATACGATACAACCATGCAGGAAAGGAAGCGGAAGCACCGCTTCTTTTTCTGTTCCGGCGGAAAAGAAAGGACGGTTTTTATGAGTATTGCCGTGATACGAAACATGGATACCCAAGGGCGCATCATCATCCCTGCGGATATCCGCAAAGAAACAGGCATCCTCAGCGGCAGCACCCTGGAGATTGCCACGGATGGGACAACCATCCGCATCCGGAAGTGTACGCCCCGGAATACCGGTTCCAAAGAACTCCGGGATTTCCTGGAGCCTTTATATAAAAACATCCGCTGCGGGCTTGCAATCAGCAACACCGACTGCATCCTGGCGTCCAAAGGATGTTATCTGCAGGAAGGCGCACAGATCACAGAGGAACTGCGCTCTCTTATCGAGGAGGGCAGAGAAATGTTTTCTCAATCGGGCATCTGCCCGCCGGTTCCCGACTGCTCCCGGAAGGTTGCCGCACTGTTTCCGATCACTTTAGCTTGGGCTTCTAAAAAAGCGGCGCTATTGCTGATCCCGGAGTCAGGACGGTGCTTATCGGGCGCCGAGTGTAACTGCACACGCCTGATAGCAAACATGATTACCCGGAAATACAAACAGAATGATTAGAAAGGACGAATGATTATGAAAGCATTGCACCCATTAACAGAAGAACAGAGAATTTTCGCAGAGAAGCACCATGATTTTATCTATCAGTATCTGAACGGACGCCACCTGAATATCGAGGATTACTACGATACCGCTGTCTTTGGCTATCTGAAAGCCGTACAGGATTATCTGGAGAAACCGGAACTTCAGCAGTACCGCTTCGCCACCATCGCCCGCATCGCCATGCGGGATGCACTGGCAACAGAATGGAAGAAACAGAACCGTCCCATGCGCCGGGCCTATCTGGAGGAGTATCAGGAAGATACCGCTGAACTGGACGTTTTCCTTCCTGCCCGGCAGGAACGTCTGGCAGAGGCAATGGATGACCGGAACCGCCTGCTGGCGCTTCTGGCTTATCTGACGCCGAAGGAGCGCCAGGTGGTCCATCTGCAGGCGGACGGCTACACCTACCACGAAATTGCCGAGATCTGTAATATTACCTCCCATGGGGTACACAGCCGGTTCTACCGCCTCCGCAGAAAAGTACGGAGTCTGGATGGAATGGAGGTGTGACTCTTTTATGACGAATGAAAAAATCACGGCTATGCCAGTAAAAAAGACACAGATCCATCTGACCGCCACCCTCAGCCTGCCTCTGCGTCTGCATGAGCGGGCCTGGATTATAACGGGCGCCCGGTCCCTGTCTACCTCTCTGGTTCAGCAGATCCTGGAGGTATCGCAGGACGGCGTCGTATTTGAAACTGAAAATACCGTTTACCATTTGACCTATGCACGCCGTCCGGCGGAGATTGAGGTGATGTGCGCTTGACTGACATTTATAACCTGGGAAGCAGCCTGCAAAAGCTGCTCTCCACCCTGAAGCTCAACCGGGAACGGGTTCCTCTGGAAACCTTAAAAAGCGTATACCGTGTTCCTTATGAGGAGCTGAAGGCACAGATCCGGGAAAGCGTCCAGGAATTTGTCCTTCTGGTCGCCTGCCGCCATCTTCTGATCAATCCGGATTTCTCTCTGGATGAGCAGACTGCCGTGGTGCAGGATGCCATTGACCATTCCCGGATCCCAAAGGAAATCGGGAGAAGTATCACCAGGGACTATGACGTACCGAAGATCCACCGGATGGCACTGAAGCTACGGGAAGAGATCGAAGCGGCACTCTGGCCCTATATTGACCGGGAAACCTGTCTGGTGGCTGACCTTGCGGATATTGAAAAAACGCCGGTCATCTATAATACTTTGACCAGACAGGTCTACCAGGACGGGGGATGGATAGACCAGCCGCTGGATCTGCGGGGAACATTACTGATTTACAGGAAACAGGAGGATGCTGTGCTGCCAGGCGCAGCCCTCCTTCAGAAAGGAGAACAATAGTTATGATATTAGAAAGAAATGAAACACCGCAGGAGCTTGCCTTTACACTGACCTTGCCACAGCTACGTCAAGCCCATGAAATCTACAAAAAGCACTGCTTTTTCCAGGATTTCATTGAGTGCTGCGAAGAACGGCGCACGGAAGAAACCGGGCTTTGCAACCTTCCCTATCAGACGCTGGAACATGAGACAGATATCCTGTGCAAAGCCTATGAACTGTATGAGAAACAGGCAGACATCAATGTTTCCTATCGTGTTACGATGGAGAACGTGATTGATCAAATCGAGAAACAGATTCTAAACGGTGAATTGCGCCCGCATCCAGAACAGGCGCCCCGTGTGGTGCTGGTCATGGAGGACGGCATTGTTACCGCCTCGTATACAAACGCTCCCTTTATTCAGGCAGAAGTCATTAAACTAGACAAGGAATATGATTCCGCCAAAGAGCGGGAGGCCGTGTATGAAGCCTTAGCGCATGATCCGGAGCTGACCGAATGTGAGTGCCATATTACCTGGCCCGGACGTGAAAAGGAGGCCGCCTGATGACAAATGTCTGCAAGAATACACAAGGAAATACACCGATAAAGATTTATGTTTTACACGGGTATACGGACGGTCTGACAGATCCCATCGTCGGTACCGACTATGAGGAAGTGTACACAGCAATGAAAGCTGCCTATGAAAGCGCCCTGGATGGAGTGGAACAAGAGGATTCCGACCGGGAGTACAGCTTTCTGGAAGGCTGGTCTGCTACTGCTGTTGTACATGGTAACTGGATGGAATGGCAGATTGCGGAACTGGAGCTACAAATCCCCAACGGACAGCCTGCATCCCAAGCTTGAGATTTCTGTCAGATCCGACAGAAAATCCCCTCTGTATCTTGTCGAGGCAGTATGGTAAAATAGACTCATTGAGAATAAGAAGGAGCGATTTCCTATGAAGAACGAAGAACTGATCCGGCGTTTCCGGATTGAGCGGAAGAAATTTGACCGCTCCGGTATCTACGCCTATACCCAGCGGACGCTGGCTTACAACTCCAATAAGATCGAAGGCTCCACACTGAATGAGGAGCAGACAGCCTCTCTGTTTGACACCGGTATGCTGCCCCGCAGTGATGATTATTACCGGGCCAAAGATGTAGAGGAAACCAACGGTCACTTCCTGATGTTCAATAAGATGATCGACACGCTGGATGAGCCTTTGAGCGAGGAACTCATTAAGGCGTTCCACTTTGAACTGAAAAGCGGTGTGTTTGAAGACCGAGCCAACGGCTATGCCATCGGGGATTATAAAGAGCGTCCAAATATGGTGGGAATGTATGAAACCACCCTTCCTAAAGAGGTGCCGGAAAAAATGCGGGAACTTCTCGCCTGGTATCACGAAATCTCAGCCAAGACACTTTCCGTCATGGCTCAGTTCCATGCCCGGTATGAGGCGCTGCATCCCTTCCAGGACGGTAACGGCAGAACCGGCAGGCTGATCCTGTTCCGGGAATGCTTAAAAGCAGATCTGACGCCGGTGGTCATTGAAGACAAGTTCCGGGGCAGATACATCGAAGGGCTGAAGGAATACCGGGAAACCGGAAAAACCGGACTTCTGGAAGAACTGTTTAAGGAAGAGCAGGAAGAATATGCTAAGAAAGTGGACTATTTTCTTGGCGAAGAGTAAATGATTTCGAGCCGCCCTCACGGACGGCTCCTTTTATGTTCCCGGATCAAATGTGTATCCTACTCCCCAGACAGTCTGGATATATTGCCTGTCAGTATAAGCCCTGAGTTTCTTCCGGATACTGTAAATCATACACTCTACCTTGGCATCCACATTCACAGGGATATCATCCCAGACTGCCTCGTAGATCTGTTTCCTTGTAAACACTTGTCTAGGATGCTTTGCAAGAAACAGAAAAACATCAAATTCAAAACGGGACAAATAAATTTCATTTCCATTCGCCTGTACCTTTCTCTGGGATTGCCAAATAGAAAGACCAGTGAAGTTAATCTCCTTTGCATATAATTGTTCACTCTTTTGAATGACTAAATTATTTCTAAATACGGCTAGAACCTCCTGGAGAAGTTGTTCTTCGCTCTCTTCAAAAGTTGCTAATATTACTTTCCCATTTCTTCACCCATCTTTCAAATATATATGAATAACTTAGTGTTATATTGTACCTAAAAACTTTTACTTGTTGAACGATGGCTTTTTTCGTTGCCATCGTCCGGCAGATGAAATTTCTATTCTACTTATTTCTCCAATGTTAGAGGGATAATTTCTTTTCTCATAGCCTGAGAGGTAATAAACGCATACAGGAGATAAATAAGTGTAAAAATCAGCAAAGCACTCAAAACCACAAGTGCTATCAATGCGGTCAGATTATCAAATACAGGCACATCATAAGAAGCTATAAAAAGCGTATGGCTCATTGTTTTTAGTAAGCAACTACCGATGACTAATGCTGGAATAAGAGGCAATGCGAAATAAAGAAATATATGCTCTCTCAACATTTTTTTAAGAACAACCACCTCATTTCCCAGTGTTCGCATTACATCATATTGACGCTTTATTGTTTTAACTTCTGTCAAAAGCTGGACAGCGAGTATTGCAATGCTAATGATGCCGATAACCAACGACAAGTAGCACAATGGCAAAATAATTAAAATAGCTTGGCTGGTAGGTGTACTTGCTAATTTGCCCGTGTAATAATAGTTTCCTTTGTCGAGGATTTTTGTTGTGTATCCGTTTTCCCCGGAAGCAACCACATTGGAGTTCAATGGCCTAACTTGCGGAAATTCGTTTTCCAATTCAGACATATCAATCACTGTTTCGGATTGAACAACATAGAGGCTGTACATCGCTTCCATATTTTCGATATAGTGATCTGGAACAACGATTACAAAGTCTTGGCCGTTACCATATCCGCCATACTGTGAGAACGCCTCGGTAAAAATATCCTTGCAAACCAGAGTGTCTTTATCAATCTGCAAATTTGTAAATGTATCTTTCAGATATGGCAGACAATGAATGATGTATTGTTCTTCTGACAATGGGATTTGAGGCAGGCCCAACATTGCCCGCAAATTACAATAATCACTATATTTCATAAAGGCATCGTATTGGTTTTCTGCAATAACATAGTCATTGACTGATACGGTTTTGCCTGCTCTGTTCCAGTATTCTGTTAAGGTACGATTTCTAATGTCTGTAAATTGTGTGCTTTTATCTGTATATAAGCAATAGGAATATTGGTCGTCTACATCAGTGCGCTCATTCAGGAATGAGGAATATTGGCTATAATCACCGTTCTCACCTACATGACTGTCTCTTATACACATCTCCGAGCCCACGAGACGGACTCCTATCTCG